>Ga0209463_1000165_pt1 | contig 62078 bp, 71 predicted proteins | sample AgamicMgSfrz_FD_187169 | JGI IMG/M metagenome (GOLD analysis project Ga0209463, IMG submission 187169) | Agave microbial communities from Guanajuato, Mexico - Mg.Sf.rz (SPAdes) (version 2) | ecosystem: Host-associated > Plants > Phyllosphere > Phylloplane/Leaf | place: Guanajuato, Mexico... | reverse complement strand
AATAATTCACTGGCGGATATTTATGGGTGTAAGTCAAAATGAAGCGGCAGAAAAATTGAATACGAATCAAATGTACATTTCTCGCACAGAAAGACGAGCTTTCAAAAAACTGCGAGAGGAAATTGTTAAAAAAGTCATATAAATGGCAAAAGAGACAAATAAATTGTCTCTTTTTTAAATTGAAAAAACGAGCTGGAAATCTTAATAGCTCGTTTATTCTGTTGAAGTAGCAGGAAGTTTCTTTTTGAAAATATCCAAATCAAATTGGCAATCTAAGCAAAAAACCTTATCTTTGAACTCTTCATTACTGTCCCAGTTTCCTTCTCCACGCGCCCAGCTATCAATTTTTACAAACATAGCGGGTTTAATAAGCTTTTGACACTTATCACAATGATAGCCGAATGGAATCTTGCGTTTGTCAGAGGCGGGAGTGGTTTTATTTTTTTTAGGAGGCGATTCAACAAGGGATTGAAGCGTTTTTTCTGCTAGCGACTTAGTAATATAGCCATCTCGTTTCTTTTCGCTGATTTTTTGATATGAAAAGCGAAGAGCATCTTTAAAGACGTCTTTCTCCTCTTGAAAACGTGTCAATTGCTCACGCCCTTTAGTTCCTAGTTTACCAAAACTCGTAATAACGTGAATTTTATTATAACCAACTGATAAAACTTCCACATTATAAAAACGAAATTCGTTTTTATCAAAATTTAATGAAATGAGATGTGTTGGGTCTGTTGTCTTTTTTGATTTCGTCATATCGTACGGAATTGATTCAAACGCCTTTTTAACGCGCCGTAAGGATAAGTATCCCTCGTTTTTCTTTTCGTAAATTTTGTTGTAGGCAAATTTAAGGGCCCGTTTTAGCGCATCATCGGAACCCTCAAATCGCGTAACGTTCTCACGCCCCTTCGTTCCTAATTTACCATACGATGAAATGACATGAACTTTATTATATCCAACGGAGACAGTTTCTACTTGATAGAACCGAAATTCATTTTTATCAAAATGGAGAGAAACTAAACGTTTTAACATAATTTGCTTAGACAAGGAGAGTCCCTCCTTTCAAAAGTTTACTCATTATACTAGAAAGCAAGAAATAGTCAATTAACAGAGAAAAGATAGAAGGATGAATAAAAAGGGGTGAAGAAATGGAAAACAAACGTCAATTTTTTCGTGTGACAATCTATGAATCACCATTGATAATTTTTAAGGACGGCAAAGAATACAAAGGAGAAATGCATGATATTAGTGGAAATGGCATTAATTTTCAAAGTAAAATTGAATGGGAAGAAAATGATGAACTAACGGTCCGTTTCACCATTAAACAACAAACATTTCAATTTGATGCAAGAATTGTACGTAAAGATTACGGGACATTAGGTAGAAATCAATATGCATGTCAATTCTTACGTCAACGAGATAAAGACCAGTCTGCATTATCAGCATTGTTGTTGCGAATCGAAGCAGACAGAAAGAAAAATAAGCGCAACTAGCTGCGCTTATTTTTTAGTGAAAAAGTTCAATTTGCGTTTTTTTGGTGAACCGTAGTGAGAAATTCCTTGGAGGAACCATTTTTTACATAAGAATGTCAAAGCAATTAACGTGAGTATAAAGATAGTAACGGACGCTCCAATTTCTAGAGGAGATGAAACGTGTAAGAGGATGCGAGCAAATAGAACTGTTGGAGTAAAGAAAGGAATATAGCTCGCAATAGATGAGACAGTTGATTCTGGACTAAAGATAGTAAAAATCCCTAATCCAAAAGCGCCCATTAATAAAAAGACGATTGGTGTAAGCACAGGTCCTAAATCTTCAACGCGACTTACTTTTGCGCCTAAAGAAGCATATAACAATCCATATAAGAAAAATCCTCCTAGGAAGAAGAGAACGAATAAGACAATAATAAGTAGACTAACATCCGAATAATTAATGTTCATTCCAATGAAATTAATTTTGCCACCGTCAATCCATCCTAATTGTCTTACCAACACAAAACTTAAGATGGTTACTGATAATTGAATAAGCCCTGTGGTAAGGGCTGCACCGATTTTAGCAAAGAAAGAATGAGCAGCATTTATTTTAGGAAGTAAAATCTCTACAACCTTTGTTGATTTTTCACTTACTACACTCATTGAAATAGCTTGACCAAATCCAATAATGAAAATGTACATAGAGAAAATCATCGGATAGATAAGGCCATATGATTTTTCAGACTTATTTAACTTGTGATTATCCACTTTAAACGTTTGGTCAATATGTTGAAGCAACAAAGGGTCCACATTTGCCTTTGATAAGGTAGTGGATACTACTTGTGTTTCTAAAGATTTTTCAATATATAAAGAAATTTCTTGGGTAGGGGAGTGGCGATAGTAGTGAGAAATCGAAGGTTTCTCTAGAGACCCTTTTAAAACAAATGCACTTAGTACATCTTTATCCTTTACCTGCTTTTTAATATCTTTTTCCGATTTCTTTGTAAATGAAATATCAAAATCAGCATCCTTAAATGCTTTGTTCAACGCTTTTTCGGATAAGGAAGTTCCATCTATATTAAGTGACACCAGAACTTTATCGTTTTTTTCACTCGAACTAGCTTGATGACTAAAATATGTAGCTATTAAAATAAGTCCTACGATAAAGAGGGAAGAAAAGAGGAACCCTTTCTTTCGTACTAACTCTTTAACATGAAATGAATAAATAATCCATAACTCTTTCACTTATCTCACCCTTTCTACGAAAATATCGTGGAGGCTTGGTTCCTTCATAATAAATTCACGAACCTTAAACCCTGATTCTTTTAGAAGATGAAATAAATGAATAGCTTCCGTATCTTGTTGAAGAGATACATAATAGCCATTGTCTTTTTCAGTAAACGTATAATTACGGGCCTGTAGCCAGTCAGCGATGCTATCAGTACAATGGACATAAACTGATTGAACCCCATATGAAAGTTTAATATCATCGAGAGTTCCTTGAAGCATGGTATTTCCTTGTTTCAACATCACTATATGTTTACAGAATACTTCTAGCTGTTCCATTCGGTGACTCGATAAAATAACCGTTTTTTCTTGTTGAATGAGCTCGCTAATAATATCGGAAAAGATATTGGCATTAACAGGGTCAAGACCACTAAAAGGTTCATCTAAAATAACCAGGTCAGGATTATGTAAGAGGGTCGTTATTAGTTGGATTTTTTGTTTATTACCTTTGGATAACTCACTTAACAATTTATGTTTATATTGAGGTATTTCAAAACGTTCTAACCAAAAATCAATTTGTTTTTGAACGTCACTTTTTTTCATTTTTTCTAACTGGCCAAAAAATAGTAATTGGTCATACACTTTAGTTTTATCATACAAACCTCTTTCTTCTGGAAGGTAACCAATCTTTAATTCTTTTCGTTTAAAAGGTTTACCATTCCATAGTACTTCACCCTCATCCAGAGGAACTAACCCTAAAATCATTTTAATAGTAGTCGATTTCCCTGCGCCATTACGACCAAGCAGCCCTAGAACCTCACCCTTTGGAAGGGTAACATTAATGGAATTTACTGCTTTGTAATCACCGTAGGATTTTGACACGTTCTTAAGTTCTAACATCAAAATTCCCTCCTTTTTTCCAATTGTAGATACGAAGAAATAAGAGGGAACCCTTTGAATGAATTTATGGTTAGGGGCATAAACACAAAAATAGATGCAGGTAATTTTTCGGTTGAAAAATAAAAACGCTGCAAAAAGCAGCGTTCAACATTAAATTGATTTGGCTTTACCCTTTGAAAAAATCCATTTTCGTTTTTGGGGCGAACCATAATGGGAAATACTTTGTAAAAACCATTTCTTGCAAAGAACCGTTAATACAATAAGTGTGATTACAAAAATAAGAGAAGAAACTACAATCTCCAGTGGCGATGCTACATTTAAAATAATACGAGCAAAAAGAACAGTCGGGCTAAAGAATGGAATATAACTAGCAATCTCAGATACGGTGGATTCAGGGCTAATAATGGTAAAAATCCCTAGACCAAAGGCACCCATTAATAGGAACACAATAGGAGTTAACACGGGACCTAAATCTTCCACACGGCTTACCTTTGCACCTAATGAAGCATACAGCAGACCGTACAGAATGAAACCTCCAAGAAAACTTAATAAGAATGTTAATAGTATTAGAGGGCTAATATCCGAATAATTAATATCCATCCCCATAAAACTAATTTTCCCGCTATCTATCCAACCTAGTTGACGCACTATTATAAAGCTAATTACCGTTACAGCTAATTGAATTAAGCCTGTAGTTAAAGCAGCACCTATTTTCGCATAAAAAGAATTAGCCGCATTAATCTTCGGCAACAAAATTTCCACTACTTTAGTGGACTTCTCACTTACTACACTCATTGCAATTGCTTGGCCAAAACCAATGATAAAGATGTAAAGTAAGAAAATCATTGGATAAACAAGACCATACGATTTATCTGTTTCACTTAACTGGTTGTTTTTTACCTGGTAAGTATTATCTACATGTTGAAGTAAAAGTGGGTCAACGTTTGCTTCTGATAATGTAGAGGAAACGACTTGTGACTCCAAGGCTTTCTCAATATACAGTGACACATCCTGTGTAGGAGACTGACGATAATAATGAGAAATAGACGGGTCATCGAGTTTCCCTCTTAATACAAATGCACTTAACATTTCTTTCTCTTTAACAGCTTGTTTTAAGGATTTTGCACTTTTATTTGTAAAAACGATATCATATCCTGACTTTTTAAAAGCCTTGTCCATTTCTTTTTCTGAAAGCTGAGCATCTTTCATCTGCATCGACACATAAACCTTGTCATTTTTTGTATTAGAACTAGACTGATAGCTAAAGTAACTAACAATTAGGATAAGCGCTACAATGACTAAAGAAGAGTAGAGAAAGCCTTTTTTACGAACAAGTTCTTTAACATGGAAGGAGTAAATAGTCCATAATTGATTCATTTATTTCACCCTTTCTACAAAGATGTCGTGTAAACTAGGTTCTTTCATAACAAATTCTCGAATGGTAAAGTTTTCGTTTTTTAACGCATTAAATAGTTGATGCACCTCATTATCATGACTGATAGAGACATAAAATCCATTATCTTTTTTTACTGCCTTGTAATGGTTTGTGTTCAACCATTCCATTATGTCTTCCTGACAATGTACAAATACAGATTGAATGCCGTACGACAATTTAATGTCGTTTAACGTACCTTGTAGCATGGTATTCCCTTGCTTTAGCATCACAATGTGTTTACAAAACACTTCTAGCTGTTCCATGCGGTGACTTGATAAAATAATTGTTTTCCCATCCGTAATAAGTTCATTAATAATCTCTGAAAATAAATTAGCGTTCACAGGGTCTAGACCACTAAAAGGTTCGTCTAAAATAATAAGTTCAGGGTTATGTAAGAGAGTGGTTATTAGTTGAATCTTTTGTTTGTTTCCTTTTGACAAATCACTTAATACTTTGTGCTTATAGTGGGGGATTTCAAAACGCTCTAACCAATAATTAATTTGACGTTGAATGTCTTTCTTTTTCATATTTTCTAAACGGCCAAAAAAAAGAAGCTGGTCATATACCTTGGTTTTATCGTATAAACCACGCTCTTCTGGCAAATATCCAATTTTTAATTCTTTTCTTTTAAGGGCCTTTCCATTCCAAAGTACCTGTCCTTCATCACTTGGCACAAGCCCTAAAATCATTTTAATAGTAGTAGATTTCCCTGCACCATTTCTTCCTAGTAAACCTAGGACTTCACCTTGAGGTAGCGTTACATTTATTGAGTTAACGGCTTTGTAATCGCCATATGTTTTAGACAAATTACATAATTCTAGCATTATATTCCCTCCTTTTTTCCAATTATAGCATAGGGTGTTTTAGGTAGTAACCCCTAAGTTAGGGATAATGTGCAATATATGGGATAAATTATCACCTATGGACTGTTTCATAAATTAATTGTCGGGTACAAAAGGCCAAGAAAGGTATTTTTATATAAATAGGACAAAATAAAAAAACCCTGCAATTGCAGAGTTTTTTTGTCTATGTCTTTAGTTCTATTATAATATACGCTACGTATCCGTATCCCAACAGTCATTCAGGGAAAGACTTAAGGACACGCTAGGCGGACCTCCATAAAGCAACGCATATGATTAGTAAACTTACAATAATTACACAATAAACATGATTGTGAGGCGAAATAAGCGTAAGTTCAGATTTACTAGCTCGGCAAATATAAAGGTCAGGTTTTACTTCTCTAAACCCGAATCGTTGTAGAGTTTTATGACCAGCAGGACTAACGGCATGTGCCACAATTGCATCTATAAAAATACCTTGTTTCCGCAACTTGTTTAGATGGTCTTGTAAATAATGAAACAGGTAAAGCCCCTGGAAGAATGGAAAAGAGTGCTTATCTATTACAATTGAGGATAAATAGGCTAGGTAGTGACCTACCTTATTATATGGAATAGTATGTCCTTCAATTTCTTCTTCTGAAATAGTATTGGTCAATATTTGAGTAAATACATTTTGAGAAACAGGGCATAAACTTATATATCCAACCATTTTGTTGTTATGCATAACCGTTATGTCCGTACAATGATTCCGATTAATACGGTCTAAAGTGGCTTCTTTTGACACCCAGTATTCTTTCTTGTAAAAAGCACGGTCCAATTCGAGAAAATGGTCGATGTTTTCTTTCTGCAAATAACTAACAATGAAAATCATCACACCCTTTCATTTGGTACTATTAGTTTAGAAAGAGGCTAAAAAAATCCTTTTCATTTGCTGGGACGATATTATTTAGTAGAGGATATGCAAAAAAGAAAAAACTATGTACATTTTGATATGGTAATATAAAATAAAAGCATGAATATGAAAGTGGAGGGTTTTAAATGAACATACTAGAATCACAGTTTGACGGTGGACTTGCACAAAAACGTGAATGTGACCTTTGTGGAGAAGAACCAGAAAATAACGTACTAATTGAAAAACCGTTATCGATGATAATAAACGGACAGCTGCTGATGTCCCACCGACCAAAACCTTTGCATATTTGCTTAGACTGTTTAATTATGGAGGTTGAAAATATATGAAGAAGCGATAACATAAGGGGGGAGCGATACACGAAGTCTGATGTAAAGCTCTTTTTATTTTCCTTTAAAAGCCGTTTCAATTGCTTCCTTTACAGTAGAAACAGGATGCAACCGTATTATTTTCGCTTTGTGTTTAACAGCTTCATAATTTGATTTCGATAGATAACAATCCGTAAAGCCTGTTCGTTCGGCTTCTTTTACAATGCGTTCTGCCCCAGGAACGGCCCGAACTTCTCCTGTAAGCCCTACTTCCCCGAGGAATAATGTCTGTGTATCTTTTTGGTCGACAGCAATGTCTTTTTCACTTGAGTACATAGCCACAAGCAAGCCTAAATCAGCTCCCCGTTCTTTATCTTTTACAGGGATTCCGCCGACAACGTTGACGTAAATATCCTTATATGTAAGTGGAACGCGCAATCGGCGTTCTAGTACTGTTGCCATCATACTTAGACGGTTACGAGAAAATCCTTCAGTAGTGCGGCGAGGGTTAGGGTTTTTATCGTTTGGGGGAGAAACTAAGCATTGAAGCTCTACAAGTAGAGGGCGATTATCCGTAATACATACAATAGCGGAACCACTTTCGCTTTTTTCACGATTTGCCAGCAGATATTCTGAAGGATTTTTGACTTCCTGTAACCCATCATCAACCATTCGGAATATACCCATTTCCAACTCACTACCAAAACGATTCTTTGTTACCCGTAATTGTTTTAAATCATTGTAATGGTCACCTTCTAAATATAGAACCGTATCAACCATATGCTCCAAGTTCTTGGGGCCTGCTACATCACCATCTTTGGTTACTTGTCCAATAATAAAAGTCGTAATACCTTTTTGTTTGGCAACTACCATAAGTCGAGACGTAACAGTTCGAACTTGATTTACGCTACCTGGAATACTTGCAACATCAGGGTCTCCTGTTGTTTGAATGGAGTCGACAATGATAAGGTCTGGTTTTTCTTTCTCACAATAATGCTCAATTTCTTCAATGTTACGGGTGTGCATAACATACATATCATTATCTCCTGTATTCAAACGAGTGGCACGAAGTTTAGTTTGGAACTTACTTTCTTCACCTGTGAAGTAATAAATTTTTTTCTTTTGATTTGCAAGGTACGTAGAAGTTTGGAGAAGCAGTGTGCTTTTCCCTTGACCTGGTTCACCGCCAATTAACACCATGGAGCCTTCTACAATGCCACCTCCTAGCACACGGTCTAGCTCACTATACCCACTTGAAAAACGTCTTACTTCTTCTTGTTGTATATCTTTTAGTTTCTCAGGTTTACTATCGCTTTCTTGAATAAAACTTTTCGAACCCTTGGCAGCCTTACCTGTCATAGCTGTTTCTTCGACCAAGGTATTCCACTCTCCGCAAAAATTACATTTTCCTTGCCATTTTGGATGGTCATTTCCGCAGTCTTTACAAACAAACTTAACTTTTAATTTGGCCATATCTATCCCTCCTAATAAAAAAACAATAAAAAGCGAAAAAGCTTATCATTCTAGTGATTAAAATGTCATAAAAAAAATCTTTTATGAAATTTAAAGGCATCCTTATGATAAACTATAAACATAAAAAAAGAGAATAGTCTGAAAGGAGAAGTCTAATGACAACAAGTTTTACACAATTATTCGGTAAACCTGTAAGGGGTGAAAAAACGCCGATACAGAAAATTATGACACAACATGACAACATGTATGATGTTATTGTTGAAGGGGTTATTTCGGATATAGATATTAAGACATTTTCGAACAAAAAGAACCCCAAATTAGTTAATCGCCTATATACAGGTTCCATTTATGACGGGACAAGTTCCATGTTCTTCAAATTCTTTAACGAAGGTGACTATAAATTAGAAGATAAACAAATCCTTCGAATGAAAGGGAAAGTTGAATATGACGACCGATATAAACACGAACTTGTTTTTGACGGAATGGATGTCATGCAGGCTCCAGCAGAGGACCATGTGGCGCCTGACGAAGCGCCAGTAAAGCGGGGAGAGCTTGCTTTTTTATCAAAAATGAGTCGGCATCGCTCTACAATGTCTGTGGAGGATGGAATTAAACGAGCGCTCGCAATGGGACACTCGTATCTTGCCTTAACAGATATTGAAGTGGCGCAAGCCTATCCCGATGCCTATAACACTAGTAAAAAACTAGAAAATTTCAAACTAATATATGGATTGACCATGAATATGGTGGATGATGAACACCCGATTGTGTTTAACCCAACCACTGAACGAATTGATAATGTAACATATACAGTACTAGATAAAGAGACCACAGGTTTATCAACAGAAGATGATGATATTATTGAAATTGGAGCCACCAAATTTGCTCCCTACATAGGATTTCAGTGTCATACATGTTTAGACGTCTTCCCGAACAAATCAACGGGAGATGAACAAAAGAATAGTGTAATCAAAGAGGGAATTTGTCCATCATGTTTAGGTAAAAAGAAAAAGGGCATAACCTCTGCGATGTATGCAGAAGCGCTAGCAGCAAAGCGAAATATGGATGAAAATAATGATGAAAAACAAGTGAAAAAACTTGAAAAAGCATTCTCTGATATTGCGGCTGTAACATTAGAAAGAATTACACATAAAGCTGTTGGAAGGTTTCGTAAGATTGTGTATTCGAAAAAACCGATTACGCCATTTATTACGGAGTTAACAGGGCATTCGCAAGAAGTAGTGGATGCAGGAGAACCTTTTGAACAATCCATCATAGAGTTTGAAGAGTTTTGGAAAGGAACAGTTCTGGTCGCTCATAACGCCCCCTTTGATAAAGATATGTTAACAATGGCATACAAACGATTAGGACGAGAACAACCAGCAGCTATGTGGCTGGATACCTTGCAATTAGCCCGCGTACATCGCACAGATATAGGACGTCATGGATTAAGTTATTTAACCAAGGCCTATAATGTCGTATTGGAACAACACCATAGAGCCGATTTAGATGCCCAAGCAACAGGGGAAATTTTAGTTAAGATGATTGTGGAGTTATTAGACAAGGGCATTCACACCTTCCAAGATATAAATAATATGCGTAATGAAACTTATTTTTCTACAATGTTCCCTAAACGAATTCGATTATGGGTCCAAACGCAAGAAGGATTAAAGAATCTTTATAAATTAATCTCTGAGTCTCATACAACCTATTTACATCGTGGTTCACCTATTATTCCAAAGAGAATCGTAGAAGAAAACCGAAAAGGGATTTTAGTGGGAAGCGCAGGGTTAGATGGAGCACTGTTTGAAGTGGCATTAAACAAATCGCCAGAACAAGTAAAAAAAGACGCATCCTGGTACGATGTCATTGAAATCCAACCAAGCGAGATGGCCGAACATTTTCCGAGACAAGGAAGATGTGAAAATATGGAGTCCATTGACCGTGCATGGAAAACCATCTATACAGTGGGAAAAGATTTAGGAAAACAACTCATTGCTACAGGAGAAGTACAATACGCTGTCAAAGAAGACCGAACTCCTCATCACATGTTGCTATATAAGGAAAAAGCTGGTCTTTCACACGAAAGAAGCCCAGGGAAACTAGATGACATGGAAGGATACGCTCACTTCCGTTATACAAATGAGATGCTTCAAGCGTTCCCTTGGTTGAGCCAAAATGAAGTACAGCAAATTGTAATCGAAAACCCTGCCAAACTGGCAGATACGTGTGAATCTATAGAAATCATTCCAAAAGAACTTTACACCCCTAAAATTGAAGGTGCAAACGAAGAGTTAGAAGAAATGACCTACAATCGAGCAAGAGAGTTGTATGGGCAAGACTTGCCTGAGTATGTACAAGCTCGTATCACAAAAGAGTTGAAATCAATTCTAGGGTACGGATTTGCGGTTATCTACTTAATTTCTCAAAAACTTGTAAAAAAATCAGTGGATGCAGGTTATTTAGTTGGGTCACGTGGGTCTGTAGGTTCCTCATTTGTCGCTACCATGACAGGAATTACGGAAGTGAACCCATTAAAACCGCATTATCACTGCACAAACTGTCAATGGGCTGTGTTTTTTGACCATGAAGATGTACAAAGTGGATATGATTTACCTCGAAGTTTTCAACCATTGCTAACAGAAGGGACCTACTCTGCTGAGGGTGTTGCCCATTTTACAAGTGTACTAGAAGAAAAGTTAGGGAAAATGAAAGTAGAACAACTAAAAACGACACATCAACAAGATGTTTGTCCACATTGTGAGCAAGAAGCTCTAAAACGAGACGGTCAAGATATTCCGTTTGAAACGTTCCTTGGGTTCAAGGGTGACAAAGTGCCTGACATTGACCTCAACTTTAGTGGTGAGTATCAAGGTATCACCCATCGTTACGTAGAAGAATTGTTCGGTGCTAAATTCGTATACCGAGCAGGAACAGTAGGAACTGTTGCTGATAACACAGCTTACGGCTATGTAAAAGCCTATGTAGAAGGCCATAAAGAGTATTATCAGGAACAGATTAACCAATTAAAAGAGAGATATAAACAAGCTGAAAACGACGAACAAAAAGCGGAATGCGCACAAACTATCCGCGAATTGGAAAAGAGTATCAAGGAATTATCGTGGAGTAATGCAGAAAGCGGACGCATTGCCAACATCATTAAAGGGTCACGACGTACATCTGGTCAGCATCCAGGTGGAATGTTAGTTGTACCTGATTACAAAGATATTCACGATTTTACCCCGTATCAATACCCTGCCAATAGTCGTTATGACAAAGACACTGGGGAAGAGCAACAGCAGACGAGTCATTTCGATTTCCATGCCATACACGATAATATCCTCAAACTGGATATCCTCGGACACGATGACCCGACAGAATTACACATATTACAAGAATTAACGGGCATAGACCCAAAAACATTACCAGCTAATGATGAGAAAGTCATGAAGTTGTTTACGAAACCAGAAGAAGCAGGTATACCAATTAACCGAATTGAAGCAAAAACGGGAACTCTTGGCATTCCTGAGTTTGGAACAGAATTTGTACAAGAAATGATACTAGATACGCAACCGACCACTTTTGCTGAGCTAGTAAAAATCTCTGGTTTGTCACACGGTACTGATGTGTGGTTAGGGAATGCTCAAGAATTGATTCGAAACGGAATTTGTTCGCTAAAAGATGTAATTGATACCCGTGACAATATCATGGTTGCCCTTGTTCAAAAAGAATTAGAAGAATCCCTTGCATTTACCATTATGGAATCTGTTCGTAAAGGTAAAGGGTTAACACCTGAAATGGAATTAGAAATGCGGAAAAAGCATGTAGAAGAGTGGTACATTGATTCATGTAAAAAGATAAAATACATGTTTCCTAAGGCCCACGCATCTGCGTATGTATTATCAGCAGTGCGCATCGCTTACTATAAAGTAAATCATGCGATTGAGTTTTACGCGGCACATCTAAGCGTACGTTCATGCGAAGAATCTATCTTAGAAATCGTTAAAGATAGCGATACTATTCGAGCGCGTATCCGTGAGCTAGCATCTATTATCCAAGTAAAGAAAAGTGCGCGACCAAAACAAAGTTTTGCAAAAGAGAAAAACTTAAAAGACGCATTGGATTTAGTGTTAGAAGCAAAAGAGCGCGGTATTAAGTTTGCTCCGCCTCGTATGTATGGAAGCCATGCAACTCAATACATTCTAGAAGGTGACACGTTAATCGCACCTTTCTCAAGTGTTCCAGGAATCGGAACGAAAGCTGCAATCTCATTCTATCAAGAAGCGCAAAAAGGGATTTTTAGAGGAGTCGAAGATTTAAAGAAACGTACTGGAGCTAGTAAAACTGTTATTGAAGTACTGCGCCAACTCGGTTGTTTGGAGTTAATTGAAGAATTACAGCATACGTTGTATTAAAGAAAAAAAGGCAGAGGGAGATATATAAACAAATCCTCTGTTTTTTTAAATCTCGAAACAAAATAAACAGAAGCACAAAAAACAGCTCCTTTTCAGGAACTGCTTTTTGCTAGGTTAAATTTATTGAATTCATCGTCGTACTGATAGTTTAAGACAGTTAGAAGATGTTGTCAACGATGGAAAGTAACAAGATAAGAAAAAATATATAATTTATCAATCTGAGATAACGTCATACAACAGAATTGAGTTAAATCCCATGTCAGCTACTGTTTCGTATTGTACTTTCGCAATGATTTTTGTGTAGAGGGTAAAAGTGTGTCGTTCTTCTTTTCCTCGCGGTAAGAATGTTAAACGCGTACCTTTTAACTGTGCCACGACATCGTGAATTCGATTCCCAGCTAGATGAACCGTAATACGTTGGTTATCTACTGTCAACATATCAACTTTATAAATTTTCGTTAACAAGTCATCACCTACTTTATGTCGAAACACCAGCATCCTACTCGAGCTTAACCGTAAAAGCAAGAAAAGAAGGTGAAAGAAATATCTTAAGAAAATTTACGGCGAAGCCTCTCTAAGTCATGGTCATCACCAATAACAAAGATACAGTCTCCTTTTTCAAATAAATAAGCAGGATTTGGGGAGATGATAGGGTACTCTTCGTGCTCTTTTGCAATCATTATCACAAGTGCATTGTATTTACGACGGAAATCAATTTTTTCTAACGATTTTCCAATAAACTCTTTTGGTACAGGTAACTCTATAGCAGAACAGTGAGGGGCAATCTGTATGTATTGAAGAACATTTGGGTTTGCTATATGTCGTGCAATGCGTTTCCCTGTTTCTTCTTCAGGATAGATAACCTTTGTAGCGCCAGCACCTTGCAAACCTTTTCCACGGCGTGCATCACTTGCTTTTGCATAAATAGAGGAACAGCCTAACTCTCGAAGACCAATGACTACTAAAATAGCTGATTCAAAGTCTTCTCCAATACTAACAATAACAGAGTCAAACTGGGAGACTTCCAATTCTTCCAAAACAGAGCGGTTGCTTGCATCCCCTTCTACGAGATATGTCGCAAGTTCATCTAATTCCGTATCATTAATGGTTCTTGCATCTTGGTCACAACCGACTACTTCATGCCCTAAAATGGCTAGCTCCTTTAATACACTTTTCCCAAATCGACCCAAACCAATGACCAAAAACTTTTTTTTCATAGCCATCCTCAATTACCCCACAATCATAGATTCTTTAGAATATTTGACAGAAGACGGTTTTGTCTCCACAAATGAATAAATAAGAACAATAACACCTGTACGGCCAATAATCATTAAAATAATAAGCCAAATCTTTGAGAACGTTGATAGGTCGTCTGTAATTCCCATAGAAAGACCCGTAGTAGAAAGTGCACTCATAATTTCAAAAGCGAGGGCAAGATTATTAACCTTTTCAACAAGCGATAAAACAAACAGTGAAACAAAGAATAGCCCTAAAAACGAAAAAAAGACAAGAAACGCTTTGTTGACATCATCTTCGTAAAGGGATTTTTTAAACATTTGCACATCACTTTTACCACGAATAATACTCCAGATTTTCATGATAACCACTGCAAATGTTGTCGTTCGTATCCCACCCCCACAACTACTTGGAGCTCCTCCAATAAACATGAGCATCATCATTATGAGAATGCTAGAAAAAGATAAAAGATGTAAATCCATAATGCTTAAGCCTGCATTACGTGCAGAGACAGATAAGAAAAGGGCGCTCGTCAAACGTTGTGTAAGTGAAAACTCATCTTTCATCCAAAAGACATCCACAAACAGAAAGATAAAAAATCCAATTAGTATAAGAAAAATATGAACATGTAAATTCACTCGTGCATATAAACTTAAACGTTTGTTTGGAGGAGAAAGTAATTCAAGAATGACAGGAAATCCTATAACACCTAAAAAAATAAGTAACGAAGTAATTAGAATAAATAAAGGTTGATGGGAAAATTGAAAAAGGCTGTTTCCAAATAAGTCAAATCCAGCATTCGTAAAGCTAGAGCCCGCATGAAAAGCTGCCACAAATAGACCTTCGCTTAAAGAATCATATTGAGGAAGAATAAAAGGTAAAAAACAAAGAAAACCAACGAACTCCACAGAAATGGTTAATAAGAAAATAAACATCATTAACTTCCCGATGCTTTTTAGATTCTTTTGATTTTGGTCAAAAGACATAAGTGTTTGATAGGGAAGGGAAACGTTTCGTTTAAATAGCAGTAGCATTGAACCTAAAATGGTCATAATTCCGATGCCGCCAAATTGAATTTGAAAAAGTAAAACTAATTGGCCAGCACGAGTTAAATCATCTGTAATAGACACGGTTGTGAGACCTGTAACACTCATTGCACTAGCAGATAAAAAGAAAGCATTAACAAATGAAAAATCATGATGATACATAAGGGGTGTTTTATAGATAAATGCGAAGAGAAGAATAAATACAAAATAGAGTGAAAAGATGATACGAAAGGGGTGCTGCTTAAATTGAAAACGAGACATAGGGTCACACCTTTCAAAAAATAAAGAATCGAGATAGGAAACATCCTCTCGATTCCTTGGGTTTTCTCATTTTCCTTGCTTAGAAGGAATTAAGTATGAACCAATTCCAGCATGAAGGGAAAGACGATATCGAGTAGACGGCGTGACATGTCGATGATGAAGATATTGAATACATCGTTTTAAAATAGAAAAAGGCAATTTTTCTTTGTAATCAGGTACAAGCAATAAAAAACGTTCTTCAACCGACATTCCAGGAAACCAGGTTTCAAAGCGGTGAAGTAAACCATGAATGAAAAATAAGTACGGCTCGTCCTGTTTTTGAATAGGCCATTCAATTAAATAGACAGGTAAAATTGAATGAAATGATTCTTTTAAGGGTGTAAAGTGAGGGAGGTGTCTGGAATATAGCTGAAGGGGAAGATGTTCGATTGTTTGTTCAAGCGAAAGAGAGTGTATCCAAGCTGCTAGCGAGGAAGAAATGCAAGATAATGTAGTAGGAGTAGATGATACTACATATACACACTGTTGGACTTGAGAATAATCATAATATGAGTAAAAACCAGGAGTAATAGACAAAAAAAGTCCTCCTTCTAAAATAGTAAACGTAGAATCAGTATTCATATGTATGTTCGAAAAAAGAACAGTAAATTCTTCTTTCGAATAAATAGAAAGACTCTATGCATAACCACAAACCAATAAAACTATTGAATATTAGTAAGAAACCACAAGAAATGAACAAATAGTAGAAACCGCCTCGCTTAGAATATACCACCTTAATAACTTTAGAACCTACACATTCTTTAGAAAAAGTCCGCCTTAACAACCTATAGTATTTAACCGTCACCCTTAGTAAAAACCATCGCGCGTTGGAACGACTTTTATTGATTCTCAGCTCTTTGTTATATGTTTCTAATGTATGACAGCTAAATTCTTGTAGAACGCAGACAAGTTTATTTTTTTTGTCATTTTTTAAAAAAACATGGTAGAACAACTAAGGCATAGAAAAGAAATAAATGGTTTATCTCTAACTAGTAAAAAAGTGGTTTCAAACAGGAGGTGCGCAAATGAAAAAATGGATAGTACTCGTAAGCGTTGTATTGGTTTTATCGGCATGCGCCAACAATGAAAAAGAACCGAATACTTCAACAGAGGAAAAAACGGTTGCAGAAGAAAATTGGAGCGTAGAAAAAGATAGCAAAAAGCATGACGATATCGACAAAGATGTAAATACAGTTAAAAAATACGGTGAAAAAAATGGCATTGCTGAGGGTGTAAAAGGAGCAGAATATGTATATGACCACACAGAAGGAGACTACCGTATTGTTATGGTTCAAGTGGATATGGGAGACCGAACATCAACTGTTGCTACATTAGCAATTAACACCAAAACAAATGATGTTTTAGATGTAACTGTGACACCATTAAGCGAACAAGTAAAAATCAATTAAGACCTCACAAGTAGGTCTTTTTCTTTTGAAAAAGTTAAGAAGATACTTCAATGACGTTAGTAGAGAAGGTTGGGGGGATAAACAATTCTGCTTCCTCAAGCATAGTAATAAAAACTTCTAAGCGTTCCTCTTCTTCATTATGCACAGGTATCCAGTGTAAATGTTCTTTCATAATATATTTATCATTTTCAATGACACCAGGCGTGGCAATTACTTTTTTATATGCATGTTTCCCTGATTTACTTAGCTCAGGTTTTCCGTTTTCGTCGTACAAATATTCTTTTGCAAATATCGGTTCAAAACAGTCAGCTAAGGTTTTAAAAATATTATCTAAATCACTAATTTGCTTAGGCTCGATAATGCCGTCTTTGTTCCGTTTAAAGCGCGTATAATGATGCATATCAAAACGAAGATACCCTTTTAATGGACGTTCTTCAAGAGGAAATGAACAAACTAAAATAGTACGAACAGCATTTTCAAATTGCTTTACGTTGGCTGGTTGATAAAGAACCTTAGACCCATCTTTACGCGTGCCTATGCGAAGTTGCGTCTTTACTTTCCCTCGGAAGGGAAAAACGATTTTATAAGTTGTTTTCATACTATCGTAACTCCTTAAAACAAAGTGTATATATAAATAGTATACATTTCCTTATAACCTCACCGAAGGCACTCTTATGAAATATAATGAAAAATATCGAAAAAAATAACTTTTTTGATGTTTTTAAACAATAGTCAAGCTATAGAAAGATAATTCATGTTATAATTTTGAAAAAAGGCAGGTGAAATTATGAAGTTTAAAGTCAAAGATATGAAAGATACGACGACTATCATTAAGCGGATTATAACTGATAAAACAAAAGGACAGGTTCACCTTAAAGCAAATGGAGACGGTGTTATTCATGTATATGGAGCCAACAAATTTGTTGGGTGTTATTCTCGTATTGATGCCCTAGATGGTGACACGTTTAACATCACAGTCAATCCGCATGACTTACATAAGTTGCTTACCGATAATGAGAAAAAGAAAGCAAACAAACAGCTTGAGATGGAATTTAAAGTACACAAAAAGAGCATGCGTGAAATTCAAACTAACCAACAGTTTAAAATCGAACCTGTCGAATGGGATGAAGTTTCGTATGCTACATTAAGTACGGAAGTAACAGAAATTATGCCCAAAAATGCACATGTAGACGAAGATTATGATTTTTTTCCACCAAGTCCATGGCGCTATATCCAAGAAGAAAAACGGTTTTTGCAAGTATTACAAGAAGCACATGAATCCATTAAAAATAATACTGATATCCGTACTTCTTATTTAGCTTTGCGCTCTGGGAAAGGTTTGGTGACAGAAAACAGGCGGGCAAACTTATATCGATTAGGAGAAAACTTTCCATTTGAAATCATTTATATTCATAAAGATGCGGTAGGGGTGTTAGCAGGGAGTTTAAAAGCAGGTGAAATTGTTCATAAAAAAACAAAAGATGGATTCTTCTTATCATATAAACGATTCCTCTATTGGGTGCGTGATGACCAACAAACGGTCTTTCCTAGTCTAAGAAAAATGACGGTGAAGAAAAAACGTTTTTCATTTGAAATAGATGCTGAACTATTTAACAAAGAAATGAAAAATTACAAAGCTGTAGTAAAAGAGTTCATTTGTCAATTTAATGATAAATCTCTCCGCGTTATTCCCACTCATCCCGACTACGAACCAACTATTCTTCCAATAGCCAATCTCAACGGAACCCCTCAAGAATGTAAATTCGCAAGTGAAGTGTTGAAAGGTTTCTTTGGAAGTTTTATCAATACAGTAACAGTTGAAGATGTAGAATATGTAAATTTACAAAACAAAGAAGGTTATTTATGGAGAGTATACAAGCCTGAGCAGTTAAATGTTAGCGCAGGAATATGGCGTCCAGACTGGGAGTTATTGGATACTCTTCACCGTATGGGAAAACTAAAACATGTTTCAACTCAACAAGAGGTAAAAGAACTTGTTGAGGAATTACAATCAAGTGGTGAACTGCCAAGTGACTTATCATCACTGTAAATAAAAGAAAGGACTTAGCGCACTCATGCAGTGGACTAGGTTCTTTTTTAAATACATACGAGGAGTGAAAGGGCATGCGTATAGCAGTAACAGGAGGGGGAACAGGCGGTCATATTTATCCGATGGCCACTGTTGCACAATATCTACAAAAACATCACGGAGCCGAAATTTTATACATTGGAAATGAAAATGAGTTCTTTCCTGATAAACGTTTGGCCTCTTATTTTGCGCTCCCTTTTTCAGGAATTCCTTCAAGAGGAATGGAAGGCGGTCGTCCAATTCACTTTTTATGGAAAAACATACAGGGCGTAGTAAGGGCAAGGAAAATTTTAAAAGAATTTCAACCAGACATAGTATTTTCAACAGGCGGCTTTGTATCATTTCCTGTTGTGACAGCAGCATCACAGCTCCATATACCATATATTTTGCATGAACAAAATACGGTTATGGGGAAAGTGAATCGACTAGCAAGTAAGAAGGCTCTCTGTATTCTCCATACATTCCCTATCTATCAAACCAAGCAAGCTGTTGTAACGGGAAATCCTGTTCGTTTCACAGAAAAACTTGAAAACGAAGGGGAAAATGTCTTGTTTTTAGGAGGTAGCGGAGGTTCTCTTGCTTTAAACGAAGCTGGCGTGCAATTCTCATTAGAGAATCCCGAAGTGCCTGTTATTATCCAAACTGGAAAGACCTTATACGAGAAAACCAAAGCATATGCAGAGGCAGAAGGGGTAAAAGGAAATTTAACCCTTGTTCCTTATAAGGACGATTTGATGGATTTATATAAAGAAGCGAAGCTTATTGTTACGCGTAGCGGGTCTGGCAGCATCTTTGAAATTGCTAATTTAGGAATTCCTTCTATTTTCATACCTTTACCTAATTCAGCGGAAGACCACCAAAAACGAAATGCCTTGTTTTTCACACAAGAAAATGCAGCGCTTATGGTGGAACAAGACTCGAATTTTCAAGAGGTTCTTAACGAAAGTATCTTAAAATTATGGAATTCCGAAGAGAATCGTGAAGAATTAACCACAAACTTGGAGAAACTAGCAGTAAGAAATAGTGAAGAACTGATTGCTAAGCAATTGGTAAACATATACACTGAACAAAACAAACAGCAAAGTTAGAGGAGTGAACGAAGTGGGTTGGGAAATTGATAGTGTTATTTTAATGAAACTTGGAATCTCAGTAGTTCTGGGTTTCTTGTTAGGAATTGAACGGGAAGTAAAACGAAAGCCTGTTGGTATGAAGACAACGGTTGTTATTTGTCTAGGCGCTTGCTTGCTTACAGTAATATCCGTCGAATCAAGTCTTAGATATGCGGAAGCATATATTCGACCAATGGACCCGTTACGACTTGCAGCTCAAATCGTATCAGGAGTCGGTTTTCTTGGAGCAGGGGTTATTTTACGACGCTCAAATGAGGCCATTTCAGGGTTAACAACAGCGGCTATTATTTGGTCTGCGGCAGGTATTGGAATTGCAGTTGGAGCTGGTTTTTACATGGCAGCATTAGTTGTGGTTATACTTATTATTGTATTCGTTGAACTTATTCCAATTGTTATTACTTGGGTAGGACCACAAGGGTTAAAAATGAAGCAGTTACGCATTAAAATTCGATTACAAGACGACGCTGACCTCACACAATTGTTAAAAGACATTAAAGGGTTAAATCTACGAGTGAAAAATGTTCGTATCAAGGATTTAGAAAATGGTCATCGTAGTATGAATTTAGATGCCATGACTGAGAAAACACGATATACGACTGATGTATACCAAGACGTTAAAAGTGTCAAAGGGGTATTATCAGCTGAAGTTGAAGGAGCGTAAGCCTTGCAGTTGCAAGGTTTTTTTTATGTAAAGGAACACCTCTTTAAAGAAAGAAGTTGATTAAGAAGAGGTGAAAAGAATGGATACAAGTAAAATTCTTGGCGGAGTCAGCGGGAAAATCAGTGGAAACGGAGAAATTAATCAGTTTTATTTTATATATTTAGCGATTGCGTTTTTTGTTATTTACATTGTTATTGCGTTAATTAAACGAACATTAAAACGCGTTTTGGAACAGAAGCAGGAAGGGCAAGAAAAAAACAAACAAACGATTCTTAATGTAACAAATCACGCATTAACTGCATTAGGAATCGGAGTATTCATTGTATATGCACTTAGTCCTTTTATTAATTTTGATAAGTTACTCGCTGGAGCGGGAATTTTAGGATTAATCGTCGGTTTCGCTTCTCAAAATATGTTGAAAGATTTAATAGCAGGGATTTTCCGTATTTCTACGAAGCAAATTCGACAAGGTGATTTGGTCATGATTAACGGTAAGATGCGCGGACGAGTTGAAGAGATTGGTGTGTTGTATTTACAAATTCGCGAGTGGGATGGAAGGTTAACCACTTTTAACAACGGAGAAGTACGTGAAATCCAAAACTTTAACATGGATAAAATGCGTATCATTGTGGATGTCGTAGTTAGCTTTAGAGAAAATCCAGCTCGTGTATTAGAAGTACTAGAATCGGTATGTGCTACGTTAAATGCTGAACATTCTCATTTGTTATTGGAAGGAGAGGAAACAGAAACGTACCAAGTTTATGGTTTAACCAGTACTAATGAAATGTTTTATGGCTACAAATACAGCATTGTTGGACTTGTGCGGGATGATGTATATTTCGAAGCTTTAAATCATGCACGATTATTAGTAGCCCAAGCTATGTATGATAATCACATCTTAATGGCTGAACAGCATATATATTATAAAACAAGAGCGGATAAACGTGAGTGTCCGCAATAAGGGTGCCTAGTGGCGCCCTTTTTTTAGGAATTTATAATACAAAGAAGAATCAATGAGAAAGTAAGCGATGTTATGCTAGATAAAGACGTTAAACTAACTTTATACATAAACTCAATCAAACCCTTATCTTATAAGGCTTCTGTTCTTAAAATCAAAAGAAAATAAATAAAATAAAATTAAATAAAAAGAAATCAATAGAAATAAAATGATTTTGTGTACATACGATAGTCTTGAGACCTACAACAAAATAAAGGAGAGATACGATGAAACTTACCACAGATGAAGCTTTTGCGAAAATAGCAAAAGAGGGTATTACAGACAACTACTATACTTTTATGAAAATGGTACGCGACGGTCGTATTATAGGGACTATGACATCCAAGAAAAAAGGCTATCGATTTGAAATGGCAGATATTGAAGCATTTATTGAAAGTTATAATGAAGATGTGGATTACGATGCAAAAGGAACCGTTGCAAAATTAGAAGAAGAAAACGAACGTTTGCAAAACCTACTTAGCATGCCCAAAGATTATTGGATGCTTGAAAATCAGAAGTTAAAACGGATGCTCTATGAAAAAGAAAAAGAATTAGAAAAAGCCATCGATGAATGCAATCAATTAAAGGCTGCACAGGAGAATCACGCATTAGAAGCAAAGAAAACACCTCGTACTGCTACAGCTAATACTTCAGATATTCAAATCCAATTCAACAACAAAGACATTCATCCCAAACAAAAACAAGAAATTTTAGCATAAGGCGCATATTATTTGAAAAAACGGGTATAATAATAATACACAACACTAATTTAGTATAGTTAAGAGAAAAAAGAAGCGGCCTGAGCAACCGCTTCTTTTTTTGTGCATTTTTAAAAGGAGCGGACGTGAATTGTCCGCTATTTGTACAAGTCTTTTGTTTTTTGCTCATATTTCTTTACACCATCCCAGGATAATAAGGGAATTGTTTCAAATTTTTTACCGAGTGCTATGTCTTGATAGCTTTGCTTGGAGGTTTCTAAATCCTGTGAAAAGGCGCGGAGAAACTCTAATACTTCAGTTTTATTTAACTTGTTAAACTCCGTTTCCGTTTGTTTTTGAATAGAAACTTCTTTTAGCATTGGAAAAAACTCTTCCAAATGTTCATGAACATAAAGAGTTAAGGAATTTGATTGTTGGATAATGGAATTTTTTTGAGAAGATAGTACAAGAATAGGTGGGAATGAATTGGATAACCAATTTGAAAATTGAGAAGACCAGATGGCATCAGTCTCTACATATTGTTCAGCTACTTCCCATTTAAATGCCCACCCTGCTCGCGCCATTGGGGATAATTGGACTTCTAACAAATAGGGTTGATTGTTAAAAACAAAAAAAGCATCAGGGCAGTAGGTTCGTTCGACACCTTTTTGATTAGTAAATGGCAATCGAGGCTCTGGATAAAAGCATTGAAGGTTATCAGATTTTTCTAATGCAAAAAAGATGTCCCCAATCTTCAACATGTGATTGACGTTTTGTAAAGTCATCATCATTGGGTGACGGTCGACTTCCATAAGTTGGCGGCCTTTTTTTGATAATCGCCATATTTTACTTTCTCCTATTTCGCGACTCTTCCCCTCCACCAAATCTTCACATTGCAACTCGTTCAACACTTCAGATACACGCCTGTTTGGTTGTTTGTATTCTTGAAAATACAATTCAAGTTGTCCTGCACTTACAATTGGAAGTGAGGCAAGTGCCATTAAAATGAGTTGTTTTTGCTTGTCGCGCTTCCTCATTCATATACCCTCCTATATTCGTTATGATATGCAGGAACAAAGCGGAAATTAACCGCATCAGGAGTTTTTTTCATATTCACTTCCGTTTAAAGGAAATAGCAGGAAAACAGTTATATAGAAGTGTGGTAGATGGTTCGATAATGGAGTGGTGGAAGGAACAAGCAACGAGTACCAAAATGTAATAAACGATAATTACATATGTAATATGTCCTAATGTTTCAGCAATCATTGTCTAATTTTCAGAGACATTTGGCGAGTTTTTCAAGGTTCATTAATAAGTTGCGAACTGTTATATAAAGATTCCGCTACCTTCGCAGAGCATTGTAAAAGGTTAGTTAATGTTAAGCGATATTTCAGCGATGTCTTTTATGAAAAGCTCAAGAAACGTATTCAATCATAAACAAAATTTTGTTATGTTTTGGAGAAAGCCTTTCATAAGTAAGTCGCGTAGATAGCGGAAGGAGTTTCAAATCTAACAGAAGTATCATAATTCTTTTTTATCCTCATATACTATTAATGTACAAAAGGCGTTTTGTACAAAACCTGTTGTATGTCCTCTGATTGAGTTGGTAAGTTAGGAAAAGCGAAATAAAATGTTTCGCTTTTTTCTTTTTGGGAAAATTTAAAAATAGGTTGTGTAAAATTTAGTATCGTTTGTTTTACCTGCGACATAAAAAAAGCCAAACTGCTATTTTACAGTTCGGCTTTTTTCTCTGTTTCTGATTGTAATTGGCATTCGATAAAGATATGTGTAGATGGAATAGATAAAGTTTGTTGTACATCTTCTTTGATGGAATAAAGAAGAGTAGATGAAGGTCGAGAAGAGGTGGACAGACGAAGAATTAAATAAACATGTTTCTCATTGGTGCACCACAGCTTTAAATCTGCAATAGATGAGGTATCTACATGCTTAATCACAACATTTCGAACATCATCGCCTGAAAGATGGTCAGGCGTACCTTCCATTAAAATATTAAAGGCTTCCTTAGTAATGGCAATTCCTCCGCGAATAATAATAATAGATGTAACCAAGCTTCCAATTGGGTCCAGCCATAATGTGTCAAAGAACATAATGGACAAAGCTACAATTACAGCACTTAAGCTGGTTATCATGTCCGCTATAACATGCAGCATCGCACTTCGCATATTAATATTGGCCTCGCCTTTACTTAAGATAAATCCAACTAGCCCATTAATAAATAATCCAATAGCTCCTACGATTAACATTTGAGAAGCGTTGATATCTACTGGATTAATAATACGCATGATAGCTTCATAGATAATGTATATAGGAATTAGAATAAGGGTTAATCCATTAACAAAGGCTGCAATTGGTTCAAAACGATTGTAACCAAATGTACGGCGAGATGTAGCTACTTTGGTTACCATAAAAGTAGCTAATAATCCTAAGAATAAAGAAACGCTATCTGAGCCCATATGTATTCCGTCTCCAATAACCATAAGGCTGCCTGAAATAAATCCATAAACAATTTCTAATAATGCGAAAAATAAAGTTAACCCAAAGGCCCACATAAACAACTTTTTGTTTTTATCGTTAATATGGTGATGATGGTGATGTGAATCGCTCATAAAACCCCTCCAATAACAATAAAAGGTATTCCTCAAATCATAAAAACCTAACATCGGTTCTTCTCTTACATGGTATATCTTTTTATAGTTTCCTTCTTAACAGTCTATTTGTTTTATATCACAGTTTTTTAAATGTACAACTGGTTTGCGAAAAAGAAAAAGTATAAATAAAAAAGTTAGAAATTTTAGAATATTAAATTTATTTTCTGTTAGAATAATGATTGTAATCAATAAACCCTTGAGAGGAAGATGTTAAAATGACAAGAGTAAACAATGGATTAGAATTTCATTTAAAGAGATTGGACCGAGATTTAAAGTTAAAGTATGATGAAATCGTTGATTTTAGTCAATTACGTATGTCAAGAGCAACTACCATTACATCTTTAAGCAATCATGAAGAGTTTTCATTAACAGATTGGGGAACACAAACACTATGTACTAAATTAGGAATTCCATACGAATATTATAAGAAATGCAATGAATCTCAGCGTCAATATAATGTAAATAGTTGGCTAGAGCAAGTAAAAAAAGATAGTAATGTCATGTTACGATTACGCCAGCAAAATGAAAAGCCTTCTCAAATAAGAGGTATTGTATCTACAAAATACTCTAAGATTAACAATTTAACAGTTGCACAAGCGGCACATGACTATTTTGAACTTCATAATGAACGATATAGTATCGATTTCTTCCATGAAGATGGTGACAACCTTAATATGAGATTATGCATGGAAGATAAAGTTACACAAATTGGTTATACACCAAAAGGTGACAGAGATATTCATAAAGTAGCTGTGCATATTAGAAATTCTGAAGTTGCAAAATCTGGTGTTTCAGTCATTCCGATGGTATATCGTCTAGTGTGCACAAACGGACTAATGGCATGGGCACCTGCAGGTCAAATCTACAATCAACGTCACATCCATATCGAAGAAGAAAAACTACGTGAGGATGTTGTTGCCGCTATTGCAGGCGCAGTAGAACACGGAGATGCAACCATCAAAATTTTAGAAAATGCAAAAACGATTACAGTTCAAAACCCATATCAAGAAATTGAGAAAATTGCTACACGAAATAAATACTCTGATAAGTTTACTAAAGCAGTTAAAGAAGCTTATGAAAATGAAAATGATGGAAAATTGTTTTACTTAGTTCAGGCATTCACGGATGCCGCTAAAACATTATCTGATGATGCTCGTTTAAAAGTAGAAAAAGAAGCAACAAAATTATTAAAATCAGCTGTGTAAATAAATAGAAAGAGGTCGGGAACCCCCAACCTCTTTTTTTATGCTCCTGATGAATATTTACGATTTATATCTCCAATTTTGCGCACAGTTTTTACAATCCAGTGGTAACCAAATAGAACAGCTAGAAAACCACCGATTGAGCCCCACCAAGGCAATATCCACGATACACAAAGGGCCAAGAATAATCCTGCTGTTAGTGCGATAGTTAAACCAACAACAAACAACAAACTGACAAATAAAAATGTCCAAAATGTACTGTTGTGAATATCGTTACGTTCTTCAAACCATACGGTAGCTGCCATAAACAATAAGCCAATGAACAAGAGTATTCCCATAACTTGAAAGCCGATTAGAGTAACATTAAAAGCATTTAGGATATGGAATATGCATGAAACCGCTAGCAATAAACCAACAAAGAAAGATGTCATATCATGAACATCAACGGACTTGTTATCTGTTTCTTCTCTGACTGCTTCTATTGACGTTTTGAGAGCACCTGTTACAGCTCGAAGACGAAGTTCAGGGTGTTTGGTAATATGACCTTGCATGCGAGCAAGAAAGCGTTGAAGAGGAGGATAATCAGGACTGTCATCAGGTCCGTGAAAATAGCGAATCGTAATTTGATGGTCATCTTTCACCAATTCAATTTCAAATCGGCGTTTTTTTAAAGGCATACGAGAAAATTCAACTAAAAATCTCATGTATAGACCATTGTGCTCGTGAAGCACGGTAACGCGTTCGGCCTTTTTATGTTTTGGCAGTAAATCTCTAAGTGTCATCATAAAAAAGATGCCCCCTTCATAAGAGTCATCTTTTAATTGGATGAAAACATACAAAATCTTTGCTTCTTAAAAAATTATTCTTCTAAGTGAATAAAGTTCTTTTTCGCTAAAGATACAATTTGTTCTTCGTGTGAGCGAAAGAAGTCGTCAGCTTTATCTAATGATGCTTTTCCGTCTTTGACTATCGTTTCTTCATTAGTGTCAATTGCATAGTAAAAGTCTTGGTACGCATCTGAAATGTTGTGTAGGGCTTGTTGATACGTCACCAATGCTACTTGAAGTTCAGCATAATCTGTTTTAAATTGTTGTGTACGACGGATTAACGATTCATTTTCGTCTATTATGGAGGATAATTTTTGAAGAGCTATTTTAGCATCCTTCTCATCCAACACTTTATCTTTATATTCCGTTTGAAGTTCTTCTTGTTTTTTATTCCACTTGTTTACCGATTCGATATAGGTAGAAACATCTTTTTTGTTATCCATTTTATGTGAGACAGACATGCAACCAAGGGCTATCAATAAAAGGAATAATAAAATACTAATCACTTTCCAACCACTCATAAGGCATTACCTCCATACCAAAACGAATCTTTTGTACAGGAAAACAAAAGATTTAGCAAGAAAAAAAGAAGAAAACTCTCAATAGCATAAAACAGCCAAATGCAAAATTGGGTATATGTACTGTTTTTATCTTTGGTGAGGTTTATTCCTTTTTATTAGGTAAAAAATGGAGCAAGGATTGAATCCGTTTGTGAGGAAGCCAAGTGAGGAGAGAGGTGATAAAGTGACTCGTAAAATGAAGTTCATTACCGCGTGGCTATTAGGAAATATTGGCTTTCAATTAGCGCTTTTATTTACCGTTTTCTTTGTGAAAGGTTTTTCGGTTGTAGTAGAGGGTACGCTAGAACAGAAACCCTATCTGTTGTATATGATGGAACTTCTCTTTCTAGGTGTGGGATATTTTATTGTGAGTAGGCATGGGACAAACGAAGACTGGAAGAAGTTTATGATAGGGTACACAGCTTCTTTTATTGGCACACAACTTGTATTTGGTGTAATGAGTGTATTGTATAGCGTTCGGATATCAGATGAAGTAGCCGCTTTTTATCCTTATATATTAGCACTTGTATTTGGAGTTTTTACTGTTAAAATAGTGAGGTCCGACCGAGCTCATCGTTACACAGTGTTCGCCATTGGCGGGATACTAACTCTACTGCTGTATGACGGCATTATAAAATTTTGGCCAAGTGAGTTGGAAAGCTTCTTGCAATTTATTATTTTCCTACCCATTATTTTTATTTGGATACCATACCTACCAAAAGAAGAGCAAAACAAAAAGGATGCAGCATAATATTTGCATCCTTTTTCATTGTTTTTTAAGTTGTTGAATCCGTTCGTAGATTTGTCCTAAACGCTTTTCTTCACCTGCATCTTTTGGAAGATAGTAGGTAACATCTTTAAGGCTGTCGGGAAGGTACTGTTGTTTTACCCAGCTATTTGGATAGTCATGTGGGTACAAATAATGAACTCCATGTCCCAGTTTCGCTGCTCCCTGGTAGTGGGCGTCACGTAAATGCATAGGAATTTCACCAGATTTCCCATTTTGTACATCCATAATAGCTCTATCAAGAGCGGAGTAAGCGGTGTTACTCTTCGCTGAAAGACAAAGTTCTATACAGATAACCGCTAGAGGAATTCTTCCCTCTGGCAAACCCACTCGCTCAACTGTTTCGATTGCTGGTAAAACACGAGCACATAGAGCAGGGTTAGCTAAGCCAATGTCTTCGTACGCAATCACCAACAGACGCCTTGCAATAGACACAAGGTCCCCACCTTCAAGAAGCCGAGCCATATAATGCAGTGCACCATCGACGTCACTTCCACGTATCGATTTTTGAAGGCCCGATAACAAATTATAAAAAATATCGCCTTTTTTATCGTGTGAAAATCCTTTGTTTTGAATGCATTCCTGAACTGTTTCCTCTGTGATAGTAAAAGCGCCATTTCCATCTTGTTCGGAAGCCCATACGACAGTTTCGAGTAGAGTAAGAGCAGAACGTCCATCACCAGTTGCTTCTGCCAGTAGTTGAAGGGAGGGGTCATCAATATGAATGGTATAATTGCCTAATCCACGTTCTTTATCTTTTAGAGCGTTCTCAAGTAGGGTACGAACAGCTGCCGAATCTAATAGTTTTAATTGTTTAATATGACCAATTCGAGAGAGAACGGCACCGCGCACGCTATGAAAAGGGTTTTCCGTTGTAGCACCAATTAATGTGTACAAACCTTCTTCTAGTGTCTTTAAAAGGGTGTCTTGCTGGGTCTTGTTAAGTAAGTGAATTTCATCGATAAAAAGAAGAGCATTACCCGTTTGACGCGCTTCCTTCATCACCGCTTCCAAATCCTTCTTTCCTGCAGAAGTGGCATTTAACGCATAAAATGTTTTGTATGTAGAATTCGCAATAGCATAAGCAAGAGAAGTTTTCCCTGTACCAGGAGGGCCATAAAGTAAAAGAGACGGGACGTGTCCGTTTTGAATCATTTTGTATAGAGCTGTATTCGGACCAATCACATGGTCTTGACCTACGACTTCTTCTATTTTCGTAGGGCGCATGCGGTATGAAAGTGGCTCTTGGAATGTCATGACTATCACTCCTTGTAATGTGGTTTAAGCTAAAAGAAAAAGGAACCAAAGGTTCCTTTTTTTAATGATTAATACTTTGCTTGTTTCGCTTGAACTGTACCATGTAACTGCTTTAACAAATCATCAAACTTAGCTAGGTCTGATACTTGTTGATTCGTGTTATGAATGGTGCTGCTTTCAAGTTCAGAAAAAGCTGTTTTCATGTCTTCTAATAATGATAGCTTGCCAAGATACGCAACAATTTCTTTCATGCTGTCTTCTAAGCGTTCCATTTTAGCTAATGGTTGAATTAAGCCTTTTCCGTTGTCACCTAAGCGTTTTGTCTCTTCTTGACAACGAGACGTTAAGTCATTTAACTCGCGGTAGATAGTAAATAAATCAGATTCTAAACGTTTTCTAGTATCGTGCATAATGGTTCCCCCTAAAAATATCTAAGTTTATCACTCGTCTGTACATTGAGTAATTTCTCAAAAAGACCTACTGCAAATAAAAAAAAGAGCACATTTTTTTGTGCTCTTTTTACAAAAGAAGAATCGTACGTTACACGACTACATTTAAAACAAGGATAAGAATTAACGCCACAACTGAAATAATGGTCTCCATTGCTGTCCACGTAAGTAATGTTTCTTTTACCGTCATGCCAAAGTATTCTTTAATTAACCAGAAACCTGAATCGTTAACATGAGAGAGGATTAAAGAACCTGCTCCCGTTGCAAGAACAAGTAACTCAAGGTTCGTTCCTGGCATAGCCGCTGCGATTGGTGCTACAATACCTGCCGCTGTCATCATCGAAACTGTAGCAGAACCTGTTGCTACGCGAATTAACGCTGCAATTCCCCATCCAAGAAGTAATGGAGAGATATGAGAGTGTGTTGCCATATCAGCAATTTCTTGTCCAATACCAGAATCTAATAGAATTTTATTAAATGCGCCGCCAGCACCGATGACAAGTAAAATACTAGCTGTTGGAGCTAATGCATCATTTGTAAATTTCAACACTTTGTCGCGGTTTAATCCACGTGCATATCCAAGACTAAAGAATGAATAAACAGTAGCGATTAATAATGCGACGATAGGGTCTCCAATGAATTTTAAAGCTTCATAAGTTGTTGTATTTTTATCTACATAGATTTCAGCTACGGATGCTATTAGCATTAAAAGTACTGGAATTAAAATTGTAAATACGGTGTTAAGAAATCCTGGAAGGTCTTTTAAATCTTTTGCATTGGTTGTTAACTGTTCGCCAATGTCTTTTGGAACCGTTTTGTGAATTCGTTTACCAATCCACTTTCCGTATAATGGTCCTGCCACAATCGCCGTAGGAAGACCCACGATTAATGAGTATAGAATAGTTAACCCCACGTCTGCTTTAAAAATACCAACTGCTGCCATCGCTGCAGGGTGCGGAGGAACTAAACCGTGAACCACCGATAAACCAGCAATTAATGGTATCCCAACTGCAACTAATGAAATACCTGTTTCAAGTGCAATGGTGAAAACAAGAGGGATAAGAAGAACGAAGCCAACTTGGAAGAATACAGGAATCCCTACAATAAAAGCAACAAACATCATTGCCCAGTGAACATTTTTCTTACCAAATTTGTCGATAAGTGTTCGCGCAATACGTTCCGCACCACCTGATTCAGCCATCATTTTCCCAAGCATCGTACCTAACGCAAGGACGATAGCTAAAAAGCCAAGTGTATTCCCCATACCCGCTTTAATCGAATCAATGATTCCTGGGGTTTCTGGATTAGGCGCAATAATGGGCATATCTGTTGCAATACCCACACCAATAGCTGTTATCAATAGTGCCACAAAGGGGTTCATTTTTGCCCATGTAATGAGTAGTAACAATACGACAATGGATGCTAGTACAATAAGTAAGAGCATGTCTTTTCCTCCTTTTAATAAAACGTATAAATGAATAAGAACAACAACGTGTGAAGTACACACGACTATTAGTACGTTGGGAAATAAGAAAGCCCTTTGGACCAAGAAAGAAAATGTTTTCATTTTATATTCATCGAATTAGAATCCCTAAACACACAGTAGGGATTTTTTGCATTTCTCGAAAGTAAGCAAAAGTAGGAACACTAAAGAAAGAAGGGGTAAGAGATGAAATTAGTGATTGCAATTGTGCAAAGTAAAGACAGCGCAACTCTTATTAAACGTTTTACAGATGAGGGAATTCCCAATACAAAATTAGCAAGTACAGGGGGATTTTTAAAAGAAGGAAATACAACGTTTTTAAGTGCAGTAGAAGAAAGAAAAGTAGACAATGTTTTGGTATGTATTAAAGAGGTATGTCAGACGCGCGAACAAGTGATAAACCAAGCACCATTATTAAATGGACCAGGTGCATATCCTGTATCAGTCCAAGTCGGCGGAGCAACAGTGTTCATTGTGGATATTGAAGCTTTCTATCGATTTTAAAGAGAGCTGGTGAAGGGATGATATTGCGCTTATCCATTACACAAATGTTGTATAATGCTGTTTTTCAGTTTTCTAATTTATTCATTAATGCGTATTTATTTAAGGAACACCATGATGTACAAGTGGTTGCACTCTATAATTTTTATATGTTTTTATTCTGGGGAATTACATTTTATGTAGGGTTTAAATGCTGCGAAAAAAATACACGTATTGGTCAAGCTCTATCTGGGCTCTCCTGTATAGGAGGCACTGTTCTTCTTATGAGCGGAATTCAAAATGTGCTATGGTTGGGTGCATTCATGGGAGCAGCGGGAGGCTTCTTTTGGACATCTTATTTAGCTGTTTATCGTTCATTAGGGAAGAATAGTGAAAGCGGAGGGACATTTGCGAAAGTGTCGTTGCTTGCTACAATGGTAACCGTGTTTATTCCGCTTCTATTTGGACACATCGTAGAAGGCTCTAGTTATTTTATTGGTTTCTTAGTACTACTGTGCCTGGGTATTAGCATGTTCATTATGAGTAAGTTTGTACCTTCTCATCACACACAACCCATCCATCTTCAAAAATCTAGCTTTAAACATCCACAATTCATTACCACGTGTATTCTACAAGGGTTTTATTTCTCATTTGTTAATATATCAGCAGGGTTATTGGTCTATATGGCAGGGAAAGGTGAAGCCAGTATGGGGTCGTTTGCAACTTCCTATGGGCTAGTAACCGTGACTATTACTTTTCTAATAGCTTTTATCCTCCCCTCTAAGCATCAATTGAAAGCGTTATCCTTTTCAACTCTAATCTACTTAGCCGCTTCACTTTTATTCATTATAGATTGGGGTGGTTCTGTTATAGCGTTTAATTTCGCTCTTGCTTTTGCTGGACCTTTGTTTCTAAATACATTAGTTGGCATGCACTTTTCTTATTCTAATCATCATTATAAAAACGGCGAAGAGGGACTCCTTGTACGCGAACTGGCTTTGACTTTAGGGAAACTACTCTTCTTTGGATACATGGCCTTTTTCGAATTAGAAATAAGCACTTTGTCATTTATGATATTACTATTTGTTGGTTCGCTTTTTCCATTTGTAATTTCTTTGTTGCTTAAAACTTCTGTTTTCAAGTAACTTCAAAATAATGCGAGTTTTTTTAACCAATTTGAAAAGAATAAATTAAAATCACTAAGAACTCAACATTCAATAACTAACTAAACACCATAAATCTAGGGGGTAATAAAATGGAAAATGTAAAAAACAACGCTCAAGAAGAAAAATTTGAGGAATTGACTGATAAAGAGGCAGAATTCATTAGCAGCACAGTTTTTAAAGAATTATTCTTTCACTTTGTAGAAGGTGAAAAGACCTCATTTACCAATGAGATTTCCAAGCTTGTTGAAGTCGAATTAAGTAAAATTGAAAATGGTGATTGTGAATCAGAAAATCCCGAAGATGACATTCAAACTGCAAAAACAATTCTAGAAAAATTTAAAAAACTTTCGTAATTAAATACAAAAAGAGGACGCTTGCTAGCAACCCTCTTTTTTTGTAAGTCTTTAAGAAATGAACATTGGAGAGCGAAATTAAGATTTATAAAAGTAAGAAATGAAAAAAGAGGATGCTTACAGCAATCCTCTTTTTTGTTTTAACTTTTAATTTCACTATCCCCTAAGAGTATAACGGAACGTATAATGGCCATTGTTTTGCTTTGTTGTACGCGTTGTTTTGCCTCTTCACTAGTCATCGCGCTAACCGCTTCGTATGAAATAATGCCCATATATTCGTACTCAACTGAGTAACGATTTAACTTCTTCATGACGGAGTACCATCTTCAGTAAGGTCTTCTACAAGAAGTAATTGATTTTCATATATGGTATCGTCCGTTAGACCGTTAATTGATTTTAGTACACTAAGAGCTAGGTCATGCTCACGCGCAATACGGAAAAGCGTATCACCTTTTTTTACTTTATAAATTGTGCTATTTTCACCAGCATTAGGGAGGTCAGGAGCTTTTGGGGCATCAACTTTTAACACTTGTCCTACATACAAAATATCTGAAGATAAGCCATTCAATTCTTTTAATCGTTGAACGCTTGTACGATATTCTTTGGCAATACCAAACAATGAGTTCCCTTTTTCTACGGTGTATGTAATAAGACCTTCATCCACATCAATGCTCAACAAATCTTTAAAGTCAGTGGAGTAGTCAACATGAAAGACTTGCTTGTACGAATGAATCAATTCCATTACCTTAGGAGAAGCTTCGCTTGCAACTGCTCCCCATTTATCTAATCGTTCTTTATATTGGTCTTCAGTTAGTTTTCCCATGTTGTATTGGTATTCAGATTTCATTAATTGATACTCAGCTTGTGTAATAATTTTCATTTCTTTATCAATGTCTTGAATAAAAGGATTGAGTGTGGCTACATAATCATTATTTTCATTCAAAAACTCTTCGTAGTAATGAGAGGCCTGATTGAAAAACTCGTCTGTTTTATCTAAATCTTTTTCACCTTCCATCCAGTGCCAATGCGCGTAGAACACTTCGTAGAAGGAGATATATTCTTTGGAGTAATCATCCATTTCACGTTGATACGTGGAGGTTTCAGCTTGTACCTCGGATGGTGTTAACACAGGAAGTGATACAGCAGAAAACAAAAGGCTAGTAGCAAGAATAGGCTTAATTAGGTAATTCCGTTTCCGTTTGCGTGTCAAAGAAATCCCTCCGTTTCTTCCAATACAATATCCAACGTTTATTCCAGTAAGAGTATTAAAACCCTTTGGTTATTTTGAAGAAGTTTTGATAGATTTGGAAGATAAAATTCGACCATAGTATATGAAGGGTAGGTAGCGTTTACAAAAGTATTTCTTGTAAAAAAGGGTAATCTTTTGCTTTTCAAAATCACAAAAATCAGTATAACGTTCTTATTTAACCATCCGATTGAGGATGAATGGAGGCGTTACTTGTGCAAAAGTTTTGCAAGGAATCAAAAGTGATTCGAACAAGCCGTGTATTTCCAAACGATGTAAACAATCACAATACATTGTTTGGAGGTAAGCTCATGAGTGATGTCGACATGATAGCTTCTATCTCAGCTGCCCGTCATTCTCGTGCAGAAACTGTAACAGCATCTACTGACTCTGTCGATTTTCTACACCCCATTAGCCAAGACAACAGTGTTTGTTTCGAATCTTTTGTGACGTGGACAGGGAAAAGCTCAATGGAAGTTTTCGTTAAAATCATTGCGGAAGACTTGAAAACGGGGGAACGAAAAATTGCTGCTACTGCCTTTCTAACCTTCGTCGCTTTAGGAGAAAACGGAAAACCAATCCTAGTACCACAAGTTGTTCCACAAAGCGATGAAGAAAAGAAATTATATGCGACGGGAGCGGACCGTGCACAAGCGCGTAAGGTACGTCGGAAGAAAAGTAAAGAGTTGGCGGACTTTTTTACCACAGGAAAGCCGTGGGATTAAAAAAAACAGTAAAAGAATTCCTTTTACTGTTTTTTTCATGTGTTTAATTAGTTGAAGGTTGTTGTTCAGATGGAGAAGCTGTTTCTTTTCCATGAGGAGAACCATACATATTTAATACGACCACTCCTACAACGATGAGTAAAATACCAATAGCACTGCCTAAATTTAATTTTTCTTTCCATACAAGCACACTGATTACCGCAGTCGCCACTGTGCCTAATCCTGACCAGATGGCATAAGCTACACTAAGCGGCATCGTTTTTAACGTCAGCGAAAGAAAAAGAAAAGAAGAGCCAAATGCTAGAAAAACGCCAATAGTCGGCCACAGTCTTGAAAAACCTTCCGAAGCTTTTAATAAAGATGTCCCAACTAGTTCAGATACAATGGCAATTAATAAGTAAAAATAAGAAATCATTTTGTCTACCCCTCGTTCGCAGTCTTATATAGTTATACAATTATTGTATGTTGCGAAAATAGGGTAATGCTAGATTCGGAGACTTCTTATTAAGAATCGTGCTCTATTTTTAGTTGATAATTGTCAAAATCTCACTTTTGTGTTCTTTTCCATCTTCAGTTGTGTACAGAATGGAAATATCCATTGGTTGGTTATTCATATTCTTTTTCCATTCTTTAAAGTCTTTAACAGAAAAAGCTTGTCGACTACTAGGAAGTTCGTTTGAATATCCTTTTTTAATCACTTCAGGCTCCGTATTTTCGTAATTTTCCCCACTTGCTAAAGCTTCGTCTATAGAACCATCTTTCTTTTTCAAGGCCATTTCCATGTTTATCTGTTTAATTTTAAGGGTTTTATCTCCAGAATACGATAAGGTTCCACCTTTAACCATATACATAGAAGGGGTTACTACAAATAGCCCGTCTTTGACAGACCAATTATCACCTGACCCAGAAAAAGGAATAGCATATGTATTTACAGTTTTTTGTGTGTACGCTAATTCGTTCTTCTTGAGAAGAAATAGAGTAAGAGTTAAAGCATTTGTTAAAACAAGTACAATAATTACCGTAATAAACCATTTTTTCATATATTTATCACCTCTATTTCTGATTATACAGGAAAGAGGAAAATCTTTGCAGTGGTAAATGAATTAACACGTAATCTTTTAATACAAAGAAGAGGTGATATTGTGGATTTACGTACATATATTAAAAGTTTCCCAATGCAACCAGGTTGCTACATTATGAAAGATAAGAAGGATACTATTATCTACATAGGAAAAGCGAAGTTCTTGAAAAATCGTGTTTCATCGTATTTTTCTGGTGAACAACACACTAAAACCCAGCGTCTATTAGGAGAAGTACATAAAATAGACTATATAGTAACAGAAACGGAAGTAGAAGCCTTATTACTAGAAAACCAAATGATTAAAAAACATTCACCGAAATACAACATCTTACTGAAAGATGATAAAACCTATCCTTATATTCACATTACAAAAGAAGAACACCCGCGCATTTTGATAGCACGGGAAGTAGATAAGAAAAAGGGGTGGTTTTATGGACCTTATCCAAACAGCAAAAGTGCGCGTGAAGTAGTAGAGGTATTAAATATGTTGTATCCATTGCGCAAGTGTAGTGTTCTGCCTAAAAAAGAGTGTTTATATTATCATTTAGGACAGTGTTTAGCACCTTGTATTTTGCCTGTTACTCAAAAGGATTATCAACCTCTCTTACAAGATATACAATCGTTTCTACGAGGAGATTACGAAGGTGTTATCTCTACACTGCATGAGAGAATGCAGCGTGCCGCTGAAAGTTTACAGTTTGAAACAGCTAAAGATTATCGAGATGCTATTGCTCATATTCAACAATTACAACCTAAACAACACGTTATGCTTCAAGACAAGAGGAATCGGGACATTTGGGGATGGAAAACAGAAGGAGACATGGTTACGGTGCAGGTCTTGCATGCAAGGAACGGGGCAGTTGTGCAGCGAGACGTTATGCATTATACAGAAGTGGAAGACGCAGAGGGCTTTATTATAAGTTGCATTGTACAGTTTTATACAAAGCATTTGGTTCCTAAAGAAATCTTGTTACCTTCACTTGATAAGGGTGAACTGCTTAAAGAGGCTCTTTTAACTGAGGTTTATTTCCCGCTACGCGGTCAAAAGAAAAAATTACTGGACATGGCTATGCGCAATGCAGAACATGCATTTGCAATGGAACAAATTCGGCAAGAAGAAAAAAGTAGAAAATATAAGGAAGGTATGAGTGAACTAACAAGTTTGCTGGGGATGAATGATGTAAGCAGAATTGAAATCTTTGATAACGCACATCTGCAAGGTACATATGCTGTATCAGGCGTAGTCGTGTATGAGAATGGAAAGTTTCTTCGCAAAGAGTATCGAAAGTTTCGTTTGCAACACGATAACGCACGTGATGACTTAGCATCCATGCGCGAAGTTATTTTAAGACGTTATACTCGCTTAGTAAAAGAAGAGAAAGTACTGCCTGATGTTATTATTGTAGACGGAGGAAAAACGCAATGGCACACAGCACAAGTCTCTGTTAAACAACTAGGGGTAACAGTACCTGTCATTTCATTAATGAAAGATGAAAAACACCGTACACACGCTATTATCGATACAAATGGAATAGAGAGACCGTTGAAGAGGTCAAGTTATTTGTATCGACTGGTATCCTCATGGCAAGAAGAAGTTCACCGATTTGTCATAACGTATTTCCGCTCACTGCAAGCAAAAGATATTAAAACTTCTGTATTAGATACCATAAAGGGAATAGGACCTAAACGAAAAAAAGAATTACTCAAAAACTTTCAATCCATCGAAAAAATTAAAAAAGCAAGTATAGAAGAATTGAAATCGGAGGGTGTTTCTGAACAATTAGCAAAAACTATTTACGAGGCCTTTCATCCAGAAAATAACGAAGAATAAGAGGGCATAATAAGCGGAAGCAAGAAAACTTGCTTCCGCTTATTTCATATGACTAAATAAGTTGTTGCTGGGCTAGTTGAACAAGACGTTTTGTAAATTCTCCACCTACTGAGCCGTTCGCACGAGCTGTGGAGTTAGCACCTAATGTTACTCCAAATTCTTGTGCAATTTCCATTTTCATTCCTTGAAGGGCCTTCTCTGAAGCTGCTACAACTAACTGATTAGTGTTTGTCATATTCATCTCTCCTTTTGTGTGGGTTGCTGTTACACCTGTAATATTGGCAAGAAAAACGACATTTAAACTGGTAAAAAGAGAGATTTCATAAAAGAGAAAAGGGTACATATTCTCGATTGAGAAAGTCAAGAGCCTTTCAGAAGAGATGGAGAGAATGAAAAAACCACTTAAAAGTTGTAAAATTAAATTAAACAAATGAAGCCATAGCTATTGGTAATTAATCTAAGCAAACATAGAATACATTATTAGAAAATAAAAAGTAAAGAAGTGATGTAGTAAATGGATGAGTACGATTTAGGAATAGAAGATGAGTTTGAACTAAAATATTTTTACGATGAAGATAACACGTACGATATTTGTATAGGTCGATATGTAGTGGGGCAAGTTGTAATGAAGTTAGATACTCACATTATTTCGATTGATTTTTTAGACATTCATCCTATGCATCAAGGTTATGGATTTGGTCGTAGGGTAATAGAAATCGTTCAAGATGCTTATCCCTATGCCTGTATATGGGGACAAGCTGTCAGTGGCTCTGTTCCATTTTGGGAGAGAATGAATGCTACCTTTCATTTTGAATCATATCTTGATTATTTATTTGCACCGAATAAAGCAGAATATGATAAGCTTATTCCATTTGTTATTCCAGAAAAGTGTGTGAGACCAGTAGGGGAAAAGTGAGTTATTACAAAAGAGCTGATGTTAGGCGATTTTTTATAAAAAAATTGACTAAGTATGAATAAGAGTAAGAGCTCTTCCAGTTGGCTGGATTAAGCTCTTGCTCTTATTTTTTGGACCGAGTAAAGTGGAGGAAGAGATAAATAGTACTTTAGAGATAAGCAAAAGAAAAGGTTTACATATTTTAGTGGGAATGAAGTATAGACTACTACAGGTCAGATTTGTCTCACAAAGGGAGTGTGTTTATGGCAAAAGGAAAGGGATTAAAGAAAACAGTTACGATGTTATGGGGTATCCCAATGTTTCCCGTGCTCTTGTTAGGGAATTTTGTATTTGGCTTAGCAATGTCATTTTTTGCACCGTATGCTTCATTATTTGGAATCGATGAAGTCGGAATGAGCAATATGCAATTCGGATTTTTTATGACCATTATTTCATTAGGGGCAATTGTCATCACGGCTGTAATTGGAAAAAAATCAGACCGAGTGTCTAGTCGGAAAAAGCTATTGTTAGTCACCACTTGTGCAGCGATTTTAGGATACGCTGGTTTTGCTTTTGTACGTAATTTTTATCTTCTCGCTCTTATCGCATTTTTCTTGTTAGGAACAGCAGCGTCTATTGTACCTCAACTATGGGCTTTTACAAGAGAAGCTCTGAAACAGAGTACGGTAGAAGAAAAAGAAACGCCTTTTGTAATGAACGTGTTCCGTGCGTTCTTTGCGTTATCGTGGACAGTAGGGCCAGCTGTTGCTGGATGGGTATTGTATGTTGTTGGATTCAAGGGATTGTTTTTATGTGTATCTGGAGGGTATATACTAGCGGCTATAGCGCTGGCCTTTTTATTAAAGGATATAAAAATTGAAATGGAAGCCAAGCCAGCTCCTGTGGTTTTACGTAAATTTATTGTTCAACCTCATATTCTAAAGAACATTATAGCAATGACGTGTATGGCGATGGCTGCTTCTATGGCGAATTTAAACATGTCGCAATTTATTACGAAAATACTTAACGGGACGGAAAAGCAAGTAGGACTTGTTGTGAGTGTACCGCCAGTATTCGAAGTTCCATTTATGATTGCTATTGGCATTTTAGCAACAAAAATCGGAAGTCGTCTATTAATCCGATTAGGATTTGGTATTTCAGTTGCTTATTACGGACTCCTTTTTTTAGTCACAGAACCATGGCAAATTTATCCGATTCAAATTCTAAGCGCCGCTCAAGTTTCAATTACAGCGGGTATTGCTGTATCGTATTTTCAGGACTTTATTCCAGATGAACCAGGAACGGCAACGGCGTTATATATGAACACGACGCAAATAGGGAATATACTTGGATTCCTAGGGTTTGGTTTCTTTTCAGGATTGATAGGATATCACAACTTATATTTGCTATGCACAGGACTTGTTATCGTCGGATTAATAATTTTGTTAAACGAAAGAGGCATAAAAAAATCAAAAGAGGCAATTCCACTTGCATCAAAATAACGTTGTTTTTTTAATCATAATAGCAAATTAATAAGTAAAATTATTACGTAATATCCTAATGAATGCAGAATGGAGTGAAAAAAATGAATCAAATATTTGAAGAAGAAATGGAAGAAACTAAAGTAATGTGCGGAGGATTGGACGGAATACCTTGCGGCAATGAGGTAGAAGAAGATAACGGAAACTTCACCTTAGAATTATGTAATTCTTGTAATGAAACGCTTTTAGAACAAGAAGGGTTCAAGACAAGTAGTAAATGATAAAAAAAGTACCTCTTTAAGGCGTCAGGGCGTTGATTATTAATGCACGATTAGAAATAAAAAGACTGTAAAATGCTTCTTAAATGAAGTTAGAAGAGATTGTGAACGTAACGCCTTGAACTTATAAAGATTTTTAAAATGGATGCTACACCTTAAGAAAACTAAGGTGTAGTTTTTTGTATACAAAAGAATGCTGATTTTCAAAGAAGAAAGGCCCTTATCTAATATAATTATATGGAAATAAAATCCATATAAGAAAGGGTCGAGCTATGAACGTTCCATCTTCTATCTCGTATGACGATTACCATCATCTGTTTTCAATGAACAAAGAAATGCATATTGAAAACCAACTTAAACTAGTAAAGGACTTTCTATCATTCTATCGCCTTCAACCGATGTTTAATGTGTTTGAAGAATTATCTGGATTTTTCAACCTCAACACGCCCATAGCAAACAATAGTATACTGAGGGACCATCAATTCATACTCCTTTTGCTAAGTGACATTTGTAAAAATACCTTACCGAAAGTACATCAAATAACTTTAGAATCGCTATTAGAAATATACCTTCATGAAGAAGTTCAGCAAATTGATAGGGAGGAAGAAGAACAGAAAAAGAAAGGTTTAGGGATAACCGCGATTATAAGCTACGCAAATGAAGAGCCAATTTCTCCAGTGCTCATCCAGTTATGTGAAGCTTGGTTACAAGAAAACGAGGGGTTGTGTGAGCATGAAAACAGGTGGCTAGATATAGAACAAGTTCAATCAAAGAGAAAACGAACTAGAAAGATAAAAGAGTTAAAAGACATGTTAACACATCTACATCATTATCCAGAACATATTGCTTACGATGTAATTGAACAAGCGTATAAGAAAAAAGGTGGAGAACTCTTTCATAAAACGAAAGTTGGACTCATGCCATTGTATGTAGCGGCATTTGAAAAAAGAATGAATAAAGAATGCCTTGATTTAATGGGAATGTTTACGTATTTAAAAACAGTGTCTACTGATACGGAATTATGTTTTTATCCGTTGTCTTGTGAATCAATATCCGATTTTTTCTCCTATTTTAAAGAAGTGCTATACCAACTAAAAGCAGAAGGAGCCATGTTACCAGATGAAGAGAGGTATTTAACCTATCTGTTCTTAGAGAACAGCAAACATTTAAATCATACCATGATGACGTTATACCTCTATGAGGTAGAAACGATACTACGTCAATATAGTCATGCATTAACAACGTGGGGAAATACAAAACAGGTAAGTGACTTTTATGCGCATTCGTATCAATACAGACTTTATGATGAGTTGATGTTAGCAAATAACGACCAATGTAGGACCATTCATTGGTGGTACGAACAAGGGAACATAAGGAAAAAGTGGAGTCGTAAGGAGCATGTCAAAACTACTTCTAAATCTAAACAGGCTACAATTGTTGTTGAGAGTGAGTATATAGTTTTTCAAAGTATATATAACAAATTTATCTTACCTATAAAGAGATTAAGAGATGATAAAATCATTATTCCTTCTATTCTAAAAGCATATACAGAGAACGCAATTAACCAATTGATAAACACAAGAATAGACTTACTAATATTTGAATCGGAAAACAATAGAGAATATAAATCACAGTTATTCAGTCATATTTTCCTTTTACGTATGGAACGGATGAAAACCACCTATGAAGAACATACACTACTTCTCATTCATATCTCTCAGTGGAGAAACTTACCTTTTTCAGATGTGAGCGAAGATGCTATTAAAGTATTTTTGCAAGATGTGATGGACGAAGGAAGAATAGACATTTTTCATGAGACCACTCTTTATTACTTGTTAGAAAGCAAGTTAAATCAATCTGTCTTATACGAAATCCTCCTAAATTATGATGAAAATACAACGTCTTATGTTGTGGGTTTAGTAAGTGGGGAAGATAAAGAATGGGAAGTCTATAAAGACAAACGAAATAAGTTTGTATGTGAGTTTTACAGGCAAAAAATAAGACAATTACTAAAAAAAACAAAGACCTTATAAATATAAAAAAACCCATTATCTTTTAGATGTGGGCTTTTTTATATTTATATAGGAACGTTACTGTTATATGAAGTGAAGTACATCTCTCATTGGTATCGACTTGTAAATAGCGGAGCAAGCCATGGTGGAAAACGAGGCCTTTATATATCAAAGGTCTCAATAAATGATAAGAGCTTAAAAATCTCTTGGAAATCTTCCCAAATACGGTCTGCCATAAAGGTCCTTTTGCTAAAGAACTCTAAAATATTAGGACATTCATAAAAGACATAAAGAGTGTCATTGCTAATTGAAAAGTGAACATATAACTTGTGCACTTCAATAAATTGGTAGAGGTTTTCCCATTGGCGAGGTTGCAAATGTAAATGTACAAGACGGGGGTCATTAGCGCGGACATCATAAAAATCATTAAAGAACCAGTGTCCTACATCGATAGGGTCAGTTTGTTCATGCTTTACACGTTTTGAAAATAATTCGCGGTTTTTACCAGATAGCAAAGATTTTTGAGAAGCGTGGAAGTATAGCCCATCCGCATCTCGAATGGGCATTTCGGCAATTAAACCTCGAAAAATGGTAACAGTCTTTTGAGAGGAACCACCATCGACGTCACTTTTAGATTGTGTTTGTTCAACGGTAGCTTCAGTAAGTCGAATAGGCCTTCCGTTTAAGTCTCCTGTTAGCGAGTCATCGGTATACACCTTCTCAATTGATAAGGTATCAAAAATGCCTAGTTTTTCAATATCTTCTGGTGATAGACCTCCTTTATATTCATAGGTGAAGCCAGGTAAAATCTGAGGAAGTATTATAGTATAAACATCTGTTTTAACTGTTTCCACACGTTCCTCGAGGGTAGAGAGGGTCAATCCTGTGTACGTCTGTCCATCAAAAAGTTTTGTTAAAAAATAATAAATGACGACTGTAACTCCAATGCCAGCAATAATTCCTATAATGGCCCCTAGAAAAGTAACTAGTATCATAAATGCTGAAATTACAGCAACCGCAAGAACTATGGTAAAAACAATTTGCTTTCGTTTCATTCCAATAATTTCATTAACCGCTTCTTGGTACTTCGGTTGAATATCATGATGAAAGAAAGCAGAAAACGTTTCTCTATCTATCGTTGCCAATTGAAACACCTCCTTCGCTCTTTAGAAAAGTAAAGGTTAAACAAAGTCATACCAACAAATAAAAATTAGTAAAACATACGGCATCACCTCATACTTATACATAAATAAGGAAAAATGTCTATCTTATATTGTATCCTTTATTAAGTAAAAAAATAAAAAAGTCGCCAACTTAGCGACTTTTTAGAGAGTTCATTATTGAGATAATGATTCAATATAGTGTTGAACCATTTGAGCAGCTAGACTACCATCTCCTGTAGCAGTCACCACTTGACGAAGGGCTTTATCTCGACAGTCGCCTGCTGCAAATACCCCAGGGATACTCGTATGCATATTGTCAGTTGTTGGAATCCAACCTTCAGTGTTTGTAAGATTAACAGTACGAAAAGCACCTGTTAGAGGGTTCATTCCGACATAGATAAAGACCCCATCACATGAGAAGGATGAGACGTCTCCAGTTAAGATGTTTCTTAATTGAATAGATGAAACTTTAGCCTCGCCTTGAATTTCTTCTACGACAGTATTCCAAATGACATTAATTTTCTCATGTTCGAATAAACGTTTTTGTAGGATAGGTTGAGCTCGAAGTTTATCTCGGCGATGAATAAGGGTGACTTTTGAGGCGAAACGTGTAAGGTAAAGTGCTTCTTCTACAGCTGAGTCGCCTCCGCCTACGACGACAAGCTCTTTTTGTTTGAAGAAAGCACCATCGCATACTGCGCAGTAGGAAACGCCGCGTCCAGATAGTTCAGATTCACCTGGAACACCTATTTTTTTATACTCTGTACCTGTAGCAATAATGACACTTTTTGTTTGAAAAGAATCAGAAGACGTACGAACTATTTTTATGTTTCCGTCCACTTCAATTCCTTTTACATCACCGTATTTGTATTTAGCTCCAAAATGCTGTGCATGAGCGAACATTTTTTGTGAGAGGTCAGGACCTAAAATTGAGTCAAAACCAGGATAGTTTTCAATTTCTTCTGTATTCATCATTTGCCCTCCTGGTACGCCTCGTTCCAATAATAAGACCTTTAAATTTGCACGTGAAGCGTAAATAGCTGCCGTAAGTCCTGCAGGACCCGCCCCTATAATTATTACATCATACATACATCATCACTCCATTCATTGAATCAAATCCTTTCTTATCATACAAGAGAAAGTCAAAAATAGAGGGAGAGAACGCAAGAAAAAAAGCGCATATCTGCGCTTTTAATTCGTTGTTTTGGCTGATAGTTTATCAATGCGTCCTTGGTAGCCGCCTTTAGTACCATCATCTAAACCATACTGTAATGCCATTTTTGAGACTTCAATAGCACCATTTAAATCTCCTTGGCTTTCTAAAATAATCGCCAATCGTTTAAACGATGGAATTTCTTGCTTTTCATTTGTAATATGAGGAGCTAATTTCATGTCCATACGGCAAATGCGAATACATTTATCAATCATAGTATTGTTTTCCGCGCGTTGTTTATAAAACATATCGATAAGAAGGTTGTAAACGGAGTGGAGAGCCATAGGCTCTTTTACTTTTTTAGTAGCTGTCATTAACGCTCTCTCAGCAAGGGAATATTCTTTTTGTTGAATCAATTTAACTGCCATTCCATATAAAAATGAAAAAACAGAACATGTAGGTTGAGTTGTGGCGGTTTTATTATCGATAAGGTCGAGTTCCAGGGTATCTGGATAAATAGATTTTGAATATGCTTCTTTCATTTTGGTTTGTTCTTCAAGTGTTAATTTACCCCACATACGATGTAAGCCAAAAGCGCGGATGTATCCGCCATATGGTGAAAGAAATGAAAACATAAAAACACCTCCGAAAGTAGTTGGTTGTACGCACGTTGTGACTACGATGCGTCATACAAATTTTTATCATACAAGCTATAAAAGGAAATACCATGACATATACATACAGCGAGGTGAAGAAAAAATGGATAAAGCATGTATGAGTCCGTCCGAGCACGCAAAAGAGCTTTTGGTGGATGTAATGCGCGATATTGTAAATCAATTTAACTCGCAGATGGCAAAAGACGTAGTTTCATTGTCAGAGGTGAATATTAGTAAAATCGAAGCAGCGGTAGACTATATGATGGCAGAATTGAGTGCTCAATAAGCGGGGGTGTATCCCGCTTATTTTTGTTTCGTGTTTGTCTTGGCTTTTCCTACATAGTAGAGCGTATTCTCTTCAATTTATTTTGTTTTCTTCTGTTTTTTCGTGCCTTCTTTTCTTGGAAACGATAAGGAATCTATAAAAAAACAAGAAAAGTAGACGTACACCTTTAAATAAAGGCGCAGGATAGAGGAGGATGGTAGATGAAAACACCTATTGCCATACTTGGCGGGAAATTAGCAGGAACTACAAGCAAAATGATAGGGCGGAATGGCAACAATATTCCTGGTGTTGTCGCACGCAAAGTAGATAGCGATTTGTTACGTAAATTAGCAGCACAAGTAAAGCATATTGTGTTCGTAACAGGAACAAATGGAAAAACGACTGTATCTAATTTATTAACCAGTATACTACGAGCCGATGGGAAGAAAGTGTTAAGTAATTCTGCGGGCGATAACTTAATTACAGGAATCACAGCTGCTTTTTTAAAAGAAGCAGACTGGAAAGGGAAAATTCCTTACGATTACGCCGTGATAGAAGTGGACGAGCTAACTACAGTTCGCGCACTTAAAGAAATTCAACCCGAAGCTATTGTGGTCAACAATTTCTTTCGCGACCAATTAGAGCGAATTGGCGAGATTGATATATTAGTGGATAAAATAGCCCAAGCAATTAAACCTGTTCAAACCAGTTTGGTCCTAAATGCAGATGACCCATTTGTGGCCCGTTTAGGAGAACTAAAAAAGAACAATATTTTTTACGGCTTACATAAAGACGCGTTTTCATTTGTCCAATTCGATGTCAGCGAATCTAAATTTTGCCATCGATGCGGAACAGAATTATTATACAATCATGTTCACTACGGGCAATTAGGCTACTTTGAATGTACATGTGGTTTTAAACGACCAGCTGTCACCTATGAAATTGAAAAGATTCACCAAATGACTTCAGTGGATGACCGCTTAGCATTTAATATTAATGGTAGACGTTACACAACCAATTTATTAGGATACTTTAATGTATATAACATTTTGGCAGCCGTAGCAGGCGCTCAAACAATGAACGTAAGTGAAGAGGCGATTCAGCGTGGATTAGATGCTTATCACTCAGAAAATGGACGCATGCAGCTTTTAGACCATAAAGAATACCGACAAATCATTAATCTTGTAAAAAATCCAGCGGGTGTGAACATTACGTTGTCTGAAGTTTTACAGTCTCCAAATGAAAATAGAATGGTATTCTTTTTAAATGATTTGCAATATGATGCACGTGATATTTCTTGGATTTATGATGCCGACTTTGAACGAATGGCAGGAAGCAATTTAACTGAAATTGTTTGCAGTGGAACACGTGCATATGATATAGCTTTGCGAATGAAGTACGCTGGTATAGATGAAAAGAAACTTGTCATACGCGAATCAAAAGAAGAAGCAATTACATACTGTCTAGAAAATCCAAAAGAAACGTATTTCCTGCCTACATATACAGCGTTAGAACCTGTACGTAAGTATTTAGAATACTCATTGAAATAAAAAAAGAGCGAGTATTTACTCGCTCTTTGCTAGGTCTAGGGCCATTTTTTTCGTCATGTCCATTAACGTTTCACTCGTTTGTGTAACTTTTTCCATTGCATCACTTAACTCAGCTGTCGCTTCGCTTACCATTGAAATCTCTTCCGCACTATTTTCACTTAATTCTGCTGCGTCAAAAGTATTTTTGTTGATATCTTCAGTTTTGGCGTGAATTTTTTCTACGAGGCTTTCTGAATGGAGAACAGCTTGTTCAATGTCATTGGTGTTCTTATTAGCCACTTTAATACTTTCATCTGTAGCACGTACGGCTTCATGCTGTTTGGATGCATATTCTTTTGTATTTTGGATGTTAGAAACAGTTAGTTCCATTTGATTCGTAATCGATTTTACATTGTTTTCAATATCTTGGGCCGCAAGAGCAGAAGCGTCTGACAGTTTTTTTACCTCTTCGGCGACTACTTTGAACCCTTTTCCAGCTTCACCTGCTCGTGCAGCTTCGATAGAGGCATTTAAACTTAGCAAATTAGTCTGAGAGGCAATGGCTTGGATGGTATCCGTGAACGCCGTAATCTTTTGCATAGATTCCATTAAACGAGTCACGTCTTCTACAACTAGTTTAGAAATAGATAATGTTTCGTAAGAGGTTTGTTGAAGTTCGAGGATTTTTTGGTCAGTGGTAACGTTTGATTCACGATTACGTTGGATTAAATCGCGGATGTTTTGTTGATGGAGAGTTAGTTCTTCAAGCAGCTGCTGAAGTTCTTCAGTTAAAGAGAAACAATACATATTTTTTTCTGCTTGAGCTAAAGAGTTTCTCGTTACAAGGCTCGTTCTATCGGATACTTGATGCGTTTGAGATAAGACTTCTTCTGAAACAGATGATAAATCATGTGCCATTTCCTCTAATTGAAGAGCCACTTCTTTTGCTTCATCAATACGCTTTGATTGAAGAAGGTGAGTAGAAATAATTAAATCACCATCTTTTTTAGGGGTTTTTTTAAACAATGCAAACACCTCGTTTTATAAGATTCACACAACTTGTACCATGCAAGTTGTGTGTATAGTAAAAGATTGATTAGTGACCAAAATAATAGAAAGTTTACTCATAGGGATTTTAAATAAGCTAAAGCTTTGTCATAGGAATCAAAGTCGGTTTCCAAATCATTACCTGTTTCTTCGTTAATACTTTTAAACTGGTTACGTATGATGGCTTTCGTGCGCACAGTAGCTACTCCTAAGACTAGGTCAACAAATCGACGTTGATGGTCAATAAATGCTTTTTTGGTGTCACTTCCTAAAACTTTCGCATCCGTGGAATCACCTAAAATGTAAAATTTGCGACGTCCGAGCTCTTCATATGCTTGAGTCATCAAAGCATTTACTCGTTCGATTTCATCCACTGTTGTATTTCCGCTAAACTTTACATGTAAGATAGGCTTTTCTCTATCAACAATCCGTACCTCTATCATACTTGCCACCTCCATAAAAGAATAAGAATTATACGAGAAAGACATACGAACACAAAATATGTCTTTTTTGCTAGTTGTAAATCATTTTCAGCGGTTTTTTTGTTTTTCTTTTATAACGCACCAAACAAAATAATTTTCCCTAAAGAGATTCGTAAAAAAGGATGAAAAAACAAAAAAATATATAACCAAAATACTTTATTTCGTTATAATAAGAGTGGAGGTGAGCGGTATGAAAGATAAAAAAACCGTGAAAAGTCCTGTTTCTATAGGGAGACCACCAACACAAAAAGAGTTAGAGGAACTATTTACAACCGATGATTGCCCTCTTAAAAATACAACAAGTGATGATAAAAAATAGCAGCCCTAGGCTGCTATTTTTGTAGAGGAAACCTCACTTTTTTCCAAAATGAAAAGGAATAAGGAGGGGTTTGTGTGTCAAAAAAACTAACGTTATATCATTACTTTCCAGATAGATTGAATTTATATGGAGATAGAGGAAATGTTCTGTCCCTAAAAAGACGCTGTGAATGGCGAAATATTGAATTAGACATTGTAGAAGTAAAACAAGCAAAAGATGCTCCTATTAAACAAGCAGATATTATATTTATTGGTGGAGGAAGTGACCGTGAACAGAGTTTGTGTACGGATGACCTCTTTAGCATCAAACAGGATTTTAAAAACATGGTTGAAGATGGCGTAAGTTGTTTGACGATTTGTGGAGGCTATCAATTTTTAGGTGACCATTACATAACTATTAATAATGAAAAGTTAAAAGGGCTTGGTATACTTGACTTTTATTCTGTTTCCAAAGACCCTCGATTAATCGGAAATCTACTCCTAAAATCAGACCGTTTCGGACAGTTAGTAGGATTTGAAAACCATGGTGGAAGAACATACCATACATATGATACATTGGGACAAGTGGTAAAAGGCCATGGTAATAATAGTGAAGATGGGAAAGAGGGGTTATTGTATAAGCACCTCATCGGTACATACTTGCATGGTCCAATTCTCCCTAAGAATCCTCGGGTAGCGGACTTTTTAATTGAAAAGGCATTAGATAGAAAATATGGAGATAGTGGTTTAGCATTTCTAAATGATGCTCTTGAGAACCAAACTAATCAGCATGTTTGGTCAATGTATCAACAACAACCTTAAAATAAAAAGAACTGTTTGAAGGAGAATCTTCTTACAGTTCTTTTTTTATCATTTCTTATTAATTAAAGCAAATTAGTTATTTATGAGGAACCAGAAGTATACGGACAAAACGGTCCAAAAACGTAAGATGATTAGGGTAAAGTTTGCAATATAGTTTCTTTTCCTCTGTATAATCCCAAATAGCGTTAAACAAGTTTAGCAAAGGAATGAAACAACTAACCACATATAGTAAATAAGAAGGTGTTGTACGATAGAAACTTACTCTTTTGTATTCCATTGCAAAGAAATGGCGGGAAAGATGAAGGCTAAATAGTACAGAGAAAGAGTAAATACACCAAAGAATGTTAGTAGTTGTAAACATCCGTCACGCTCCTTTTCTGTTAGATTTCTCAACAAAACAAGCGCGAACAAAATGCTCTATAAAATGAGTACGGTTTGTTGCCCGTTTTTGTTCATAATGATAATCGAAATAGCTCTGCAAAACATTAAAGAGTGGTATTAAAGCAATAAGAATTGAGGTCATGTATACGGAGAATGGTTGGTATTGTTGGATACGTTGGTATTCCATTGTATATGCCTTTCTAAATAATAAAAGACTAAACACGATGGTAAAGAGATAAGGAATGGTAAGCCAAATCATTGTCATCATCCTTTTTCAATTAGTAGTGGTGTATGAGTATGTTCCAAGCGATGGTGAGTATTTATTTATGGTACTTGCGAGGTAGAAATAAATATTGAAGAAACGAAGTGAAAAAATACGGAGAAATCTGAAAAGCACTAATACGATGACGTATGTGTCTAAAAAATAAATACAAGACGGCAAGTAACAGAAGAATTACATTCAAACCAGGTATAAACATAACAAAAAATCATATTTGCAAGGTTACTGCATCTGAGTTAATCCTGGCATTTGAATTATCTAGCCAAAACCCCAATCTCATGAGCCCCATAGAAACTGCTATGCTTAAAAAATAACCTAAAGCAATTATCAAAAATACCATCTCCTGTTTTTATTATAAAACAGGAAAGTGGTAATTCAATAACAAATTTTTTAGTCTTTATAGGTTATATAAATTTTAGCTTTTGCTGCAAGCTCAATAATAAGCTGAAGTTTATTATGATTAGTCGGAACATAGCCTTCTAAAAGCTGTTGGTCATTTTCCCTCGTCACAATATGTAAAACTCGTGCTGGGTGCAATTTAACATAGGTAACGACTTCTTGCAGTGAGTACTGATTATTTTCAATATAAAAACGGGCACTACTTCTCTTTTTCAGGATGAGAAGATGAACGGTCTGAATATCCATGGAACACCACCCGATTCCCAAATAATTTAGTTAAAATAATGGTATAAGCGGGAGAAATAGATTTAACAGATTCATAGATATCTATCGTTTTTGGTCCAAGAAGGATAATATGACTAAGAAGTGTGTCTTCGTCGTGCTCATTTTCCAGATGTACATGTTGAGCGCCAGTAAGTGTAAAAGAACCATTTAGATTTCCAGAAACTACGAGGTGAGGTTCAAGTGTTGGCTGCTCAGCAAGAAGAGATTGTAATAATTCTATTGTATAGGGGTCAGCTTGCGCTTCTTGAAACTCTCCGTGAGCTAATTCCATTATAGTGGTTATCATACGCTGTTCAATAGCTAAGCGAAAGCGTATAAATCCTTCAAAATCAAAGGAGGAACTTTGGAATAAAAATACCAATAACTTTTGATGTACATAGGTGTATATCTTATTCATTTTTTCAATAGATACATAGGAAGCGACGGCAGATTTATCACATTCTTCTATACAAGATAACGAGACAAAGCGCATTAATTCGACTTCTTTTAAAAAAAAGACGAGATATCGTGTAATGACACGAGCCGCTTGTTTCATAGATGAAAAAACGTATACATCTTCCTCGGGTAAATACGTAGATTCTTGACGGAGAAACGTCATAAAATCGAGGCTGGTGGAACGAACGTGCAAGCGAAACATAATCATCACCTCTATAAGAGCATTCAAGACTAACCAAATGTTTTCCTTTTTCGGGAGAGAAGGGTACTTAAACGAGGTGAAATAATAATCGGAGGTCCTGACATGAAAACAATTCATATGATAGGTATTAAAGGTTCAGGAATGAGTGCGCTAGCGTGCATCTTGCACGATAATGGATATAAGGTAACAGGTTCTGATATTGAAGAGACCATTTTTACAGAAGAATCACTAAGAGACAGAAAAATTCCTATTTATCCATTTTCTTCAGATAATATTAAGGCAGAGCACATTGTCATTGCGGGGAATGCATTTCCTGATACACATGAAGAAGTATCCGCTGCATTGAGTCAAGCAGGTACTTTCTATCGCTATCATGAATTCTTAGGGCAATGGATAAATAAGCATACGAGCGTAGCCATTAGCGGAACGCACGGAAAAACCTCTACAACTGGAATGATGAGTTGTGTCTTTAATGATGTGTACAAAACCTCTTATTTGATTGGTGATGGCACTGGAAAAGGCACTCCAAACTCTACTCATTTTATTTTTGAAGCATGCGAATATCGCCGTCACTTCTTGGCATATCGTCCTGATTATGCAGTTATAACAAATGTAGATTTTGACCATCCCGACTATTTCTCATCCTTGGATGACGTAAAGGAAGCTTTTACGACGTTTGCAAGCGGGGTAACAAAAGGTTTAATTGTATGTGGAGACAATGTTCACGCTAAATCCATTCAGGCGTTGGTACCCATTTATACTTATGGATTAACAGATGGAAACAAACTGCAAGCAAAAAACGTACGAATTGATACAGGTCATACCACATTTGAATTATGGTATAAAGGAGAATTTCTTCAGGAAATCGCTATTCCGTTAGTAGGAACTCATCATATTCAAAACACATTAGCAGTTCTAATGGTAGCGCTTTTAGAGTCATTGCCGCTTGATATAGCGCAAGCTTCTCTTATGGTATACAAAGGTGTAAAGAGGAGATTTCAAACGCTCTTAAACAAGGACTATGTAGTTATTGATGATTATGCTCATCATCCCACAGAAATTGCAGCTACCTTAGAAACTGCGAGACTGGCATATCCTGAGAAAAATATCGTTGCAGTATTTCAACCCCATACATATACTCGAACAGGTAAGTTTATTCAGGAGTTTGCTGATAGTTTAAAAGGAGCGGATAAAGTTTATTTGTGTTCTATTTTTGGTTCAGCTCGCGAGAAAAAAGGGGACCTAGGCATTGAAAATTTACAAGAATTAATCCCACAAAGTGAAATCATTCAAGAAGAAAACGTGGAAGTCCTATTAAAAGAGAAGGATGCTGTTCTATTGTTTATGGGAGCGGGAGATATTCAAAAATATGAACGGAAGTTTTTGACGCTACAATAATATAAAGCCCTTGTGCTATGCATAAGGGCTTTTCTTATGTGTTAAGAAGATAATAAATGATTCACTTCAGATAATAGATGAGTAGTATCTGCAGTGGAAAAATGATTGTCAGAGAGTAAGTACGAATCAATAGAGATAATTTTTTGTTTCTTCTTATCAATAATAAGGCAAATTTGTTGAGTAGTTAAGCAGTCATTAAGTTCAATGATTTTGTCGAAGTATACTTTTTCTTCTTTTTCTTGCAGTTTGCGGAATCCATTTGTTGTTAGCTTGTTTTCAATTGATGTCATAAAAAGCACTCCCTCGTAGTTGGTAGATTAACTGTTACTAAAGATATGAAAATGCTGTTTTTTTATGCCATAAGCTGAAAAAAAATATATACTATGACAAATTGAAACCAAAGCGGAAGGGGAATATATCATGGGATTTATGAAAAATGTGATGACTACAGTATTAAATGATGGAAAAAAGAAATTTTATACGTGGGGATACGCAAAAGATGATGCTAGGAAATTAAAAGAAGTACTAGGAAACAGAGGAAGAGTCGAGGATTTTTTTCGCGGTAAAGAAATGAACCCCAGTATACGAACTAGCCTTTATAATGAATTAATACAAATTGTAACAGATGAGGAAGCTGAACTATTAAGCGCCGTAAAAGACCAATTCATATTTAGAAATAACAATAAAGTATTATGGGAACAGTTTAAACATCGTGAAATCGAAAGACAAAAGAGAATAAACGAAGAAAAAATAAATGACCTATTAGCTGGTTGTATAAGTCTTTTTACAAAAATAAGTCAAGATTCAAAGTTTTATAAGCTTGATGAAGTTGACTTGTTAATAAAAGCAGTAGAAGAAAAGGAAATAGATATCCCCATTGAAAATTTTACTCGTTATTATTTTGGGTATAAATATTATCTAAAGGATAAAATCAGAGAATCCGTTTTAAGTGAGGAACCCATTACAGTTAAACTTTTAGAAGAAGGATATGAACAATATCAATTGCTAAAATTAAAGAAAAAGAATCCAACTAATCAAGAAGAGGTTCTAAGTGGAATCATTATTGATAAAGACGAGCATAAAAATGAAGAAAAGAAAGAAGAGACTGAGATTAAGAAACCCGTTATTATTCTAGCTAAAGCGGAAATAGAAACGGATGAAAACGAACATACAAATCAAGTAGAAAACAGCAGCAATAAAGAATCTATAAATCCAGTGGTAAATGATAGTAGTGAACCAATTATTGTAACGAAGGACCAAGGAGAAAAGGATGAAATTACAAATGACGAAGATTTCATAAATCGTTTGGAACAACAATCGAATAATAAAGAAAAACCACCATTTAACGAAAAAATATCGACTCAAAACGAAGAACCTACAAATCCAGAAGTAATTTTACGTGGAGAAAATCAAGAGGAACAAGTGACAGAAAAGAATCTAGAGCAAACATTAGAACAAGAAATAGTAATAAAAAAAGTACTTGGAAAAGAGCCAGAAAAGGAAGCCACTCATAAAAGAGAAGAAAACACACCTGAAACAGCATCTTTAAATCAGTATGAACCTGAAGCCAATGAAGAAGAAGGTCCTCCAAATGACCTGCATATAGTACTTTCAGGTGGACAAAGTGAGGAAGACATTTTAGCAGGTATGAAACCAGAAGTAACAAAAGGTCAAGAAGCATTAACTATTTAATTAAAGAGCTCTGCAATACTTTTTCTTAAAAGTATTGCTTTTTTTAGTGCAAAAAAAAACGAACTCCATTAAGCTGGAATCCGTTTTTTTATTTAAGCTTTTGGCGGCGATACTAATACGTCGTCGATTAGACCGTATTCTTTTGCTTCTTGAGCAGACATAAAGTTGTCGCGCTCCGTATCTTGTACTAATTGTTCGTACGGTTTACCTGTATAGCGAGCTAAATCCTCATTTAATTCTTTTTTCATACGTTGGATGCGACGGTTTGAAATATCCATATCTGTAGCTTGTCCACGTGAACCACCTAACGGTTGGTGAATCATAATTTCAGAACGTGGAAGAGCATAACGTTTACCTTTCGCGCCTGAAGCTAATAAGTAAGCTCCCATTGAAGCGGCCATGCCTGTTACAATCGTTGATACATCAGGTTTGATGTGATTCATTGCATTTAAGATAGCATAACCAGCGGTAATAGAACCACCAGGGCTATTAATGTACAAATAAATATCTTTTTCTGCATTATCCGCAGCTAAGAATAGTAATTGAGCAACGATGCTGTTCGCTACATCATCATTTACCTCGCTACCTAAGAAAACGATACGGTCCTTAAGTAAACGTGAGTAGATATCATAAGCACGCTCACCATTTGGAAGTTGTTCGATTACATTTGGAACGAAGCGGTTCGCTTGAGGGACGTACAAACCAGAAGATGGCATTAATTGGTGGTCTAGATTAGACACGGTGTAGGGATTATACGAAGACATTGGTGTTCCTCCTTAGTAAATCTATGTAAGTTATGAAACTTCTTACTTATTGTATCATCTAAAAATACGAAAAAAATAGCTTTTTTGATATTTTATGAAAAATCTTTTTCGTTATAGTAAAAGAATTTATCAAAACCTTCATCTAAATCAGGAAACTCAAATCGTTTGCTTATGGCATACACATATCCAATAGAGACGTGAGGCTTGTGTTTATTATGATGGTCAATTTTATCTTGAATCCATGAAAATCCTGGGTCAAACCAGTGAAGTTGGATAGAGGCCTTATATGTTTTTGCTAACTCTATAAAAAGTAGACGACTGCTTTTCGTCAAAAACATTCCTTCAATGATAACATTTTCATTTCGTTCTAAATAATGGCGAGCAGACTGATACACTACATCAGCAATAAAAGCAGAGCTTCCTTCTATGGTTTTGTATGTACCTGTTAAAGTTTTTCGTACTTCGTCTACTTCAATGTGGGGCATGTTCCAAGTGCGTGCTAGGCTACTCTTTCCCGAAAAAGGAAAGCCCATAAAAAGATAAATAGTGTTCATTATTTCACCTCAAAAAAAAGACTTAAAAACTTGTATTTTTGCTTGCTTTGACTATAAAAACTTTTGTGAAAGGAGGCAAAAACCATGAAAATCGATATAACCACCATCTTGGGACTCGCTGTCGCATTGGGAGGGATTTTCGTTGGGTACTACTTAGAAGGTGGGGACTTTGGGGCTCTAATCGCTGTATCTCCAATTCTTATCATCTTTGGCGGAACCTTTGGTGTAGTTATTATAACGCAACCAAGTAGTACTTTAAAGCAGATGCCTGGAATTATGCGCTCTATTTTTACACAGAAATCATATGACTATCTACAACTAGTAAATGAATTATGTGAGTGGACAGACATTTCTCGTAAACAGGGAATCGTTGCATTAGATGATAAACGAAAAGATGTAAAAGACCCATTCTTGCAACGAGCATTAAAATTCATAGTAGATAACAACGAACCAGAACATGTAAAAGAATTTATGGAAAATGACATCTCTATGATGGAACAACGACATGCAAATAATTCAAAAATCTTTAGTGCGGCTGGTGGCTTCGCCCCGACAATGGGGATTGTGGGAACGGTTTTAGGTCTCGTTGTTATATTAGGTAAGTTAGGTGGAGCCGACATAGGAGAGCTCGGACATGGCATCGCGACTGCATTTTTGGCCACATTCATGGGGGTAGCTAGTGCAAACTTACTGTTCTTACCGTTTGAAACAAAATTAAAAATGAAAACCCAACAAGAAGTTTTATACCGTGAAATTACAATGCAAGGTATTCTAGCAATCCAAGGGCAAGAATCTCCGCTTATTCTTCGAGACCGTTTATTAAGTTTACTTCCAGATTATGTTCGAGCAAAAGGGACGAAGCAAACGAAGGAGAGTGAATAAAGATGGCACGTAAAAAACCACATGAAGAACATGAAAACCATGAGCGTTATTTGGTGACCTATTCTGACTTAATCACATTATTACTTGCCTTCTTTATTATTTTATATGCTATGAGTAGTGTAGACCAGGATAAATTTGATGCGTTTAGCCAATCATTAAGTGTTGCATTTAATCACGGAACCACCTCACCAATTGAATTCGACGGAACGTATAACAAAAATGCACGTAAAGAAGCAACTGCTGAAGAACTAAATGAAATTAAAAAAGCAAAAGAAAACAGCCAGCTTAATCAAGTGAAAGAAAAGATTGATAAGGTCATAAAAGATAAAAAATTGACGCAGCAAATTAAAACCTTATTAGATGACGAGGGTTTACATATTATATTAACGAATGAGATTCTTTTTGAGTCAGGTGAGGCAAAAGTAAAACCACAAATGCGAAGCATACTGCGAAATATCGCACTTCTTATCGAAACTATTCCTAATGAAGTCTCTATTAGTGGCCATACTGACAATATTCCTATATCTACCCCTCTTTATCCTTCTAACTGGGATTTATCGGCTGCACGTGCCGTATCAGTCTTAAAAGAGACATTAAAAAGTGACCCGAATTTAAAACCTGACCGCTTATCGGCTGCTGGTTACGGAGAACATCATCCAGCTGCTAGTAATAAAACGGAAGCTGGGAGAGAGAAAAACCGAAGAGTAGAAATATTAATTAAACGTGAAAACACGTCGGTTGAGAGTGAACAGGAGGTGACGTCGTGAAAAAAGTAATTATAATTATCCTTATTTTAGCGGTGATAGGGGGAGGTGTATATTTTTACTTACATAGTAAAAAAAGCACTCCTAAAAAAGCTGAAGAAAAGGTAAGCAAGGACTGGAATCCATATGCCACTGATAAAAACTTCATGGTGACGTTGACAGACCGTATGAATGCTGTAGCAGGAGGAGCACATATTGCTAAATTCACAGTTACGATAAAATTTAAAGACGAACATGTATATGAAAAGTTTATGGGGTATGAAAAACCATTAACAGAAAAAGAAAAAGCAAAAGAAGAAGAAGGCCATTCCAGCAGCGAAGAAGGGCATGTAACGCCAATGAACGTTAAAATAAACTCCCTAATTAATCAATTCATGGTCAGCTTAGGGAATGAAGAAGCAAAAGATGTAAAAGCAATTGAAAAAAATATGAAAATTTACTTGAATGAGAATTTAGGATTAGATAAAGATGCTATTGAAGCTGTGTTGTTAGAACAATATATTTTTAGTTAAAAAAGACCACCTAAGGGTGGTCTTTTATCATTTAATAATCAAGCTTTCACCAGAGTTAATTTTTCGTGAACTTTCTCAAAAGGAATCTCACTAGAACTAACTCGTATAACTTTATTGTTCAAATCAATATCGGTAATATATACCTCGTTGCCGCCTTTGATTTTAACTTTATCCCGAACTCGAAAACCTTCGTATTCTTTAACAGGTTTAAAAATAGTTCCAAGATTGTAACTAAGTTTTTCACCTTTGTGCCTACCTGTAGCAATTTCAAATCTAACCCATTCATTTAAATTATCTTTTTCTAAGATTATAACTCTTTCATTCTGAGCTTTAGACGGAGCAGCTTCGACAGCATTTACTATATATTCTTCATTTACATTAATATCTGCAAAATAAAGTTCTATTTTTTCATAATCGTTTAAATCAATTACCTGGCTCTTTACAAATTCGAAATCGCTTTCTTTCCAAATTCCCCAGATTTGCTTAATAAATGTATTGTAATCGTCCAATGTGCCTGCTATACCATTCTTCTCAAACATCTCCTTAGCTTCACTCATTAACTCTGATTGAATATCAAAAATATCTTCTTTTTTAAACATTTAGACAGCTCCAATCTATTTATTATAGGTACCTCCCTATCTTATCATCCAATTATAAAAAGTGAGGAAAAAAGCAGGCCTTTGTTAAAGGAACTATTTTTAATTTATAAAACTAATACAAAATGAGTGGAGGCGTAAGCATGGTAGCAACTGTTGTGTACATTATATGTATTTTAATTATGCCTAAAGCGTTTATGAACGTTGGTATTTCCTATGTAGTGCGTGACAAGATTCAAGGTGTATGGTTAATTATGTTGTCTAAGACACTTTGGTGGATGGCTGTTCTTCATTTACTTGTATTTTGGTTTCCATTTTGGCAAACCTATTTTGTTGCAGCGTGCGTGTTAGGCTTGACGCACAGTATTTTAAAAGATAAAAAATATGTCTTCTTTGAAACAAAGACGCTTAAAAAAGTGCAATAAAAAATCGGGCCATGGTTGGCACCGATTTTTTATTTTTGTTTTGGTTTTTTTCGAACGCCTTGTTTTCTATCGCGGTTCCGCTGTAACGTTTTGATTTTATCTTGGCTATCTTTCAAGAAGCGAGACACTTTCTTTTCAAATACAGAAGCTGGGTCTTCTTCTTTCTTTTTATATGTTTGAGGTTTTTTTGTTGAGGGTTTAGGGGCAGGTTTGTTTTTATCTTTTTGATATTCTTCTTCATCAACGGCACGTATAGAGAGGTACATTCGATTCTCTGCGGGGATAATGTTCATTATGCGAACGGTTACAGCGTCGCCCACTTTTAGAAAATCATTAACATTTTTGACAAAGCCCTTTGATACTTCTGATATATGTAAAAATCCAACTTCGTTCGATTCAATTTGAATGCGAGCTCCAGCTTTCAAGATTTGGACTACAGAACCATTCACAATATCGCCTACTTTTGGCATAAACTAACCTCCTATATGATTCTCCTATACAGTGTTCCATAATTTTTTAACTAAATCCTTTTCAAAAATACCAAAAATGTGTAGAGTATAGAAAATTTTGAAGGAAGGTGGGTGGGAACAATGGTGCAAAAAATAAGTCAGTTGGTTACACTATGCGTGACAGTTATGGTACTTGTAATTCTATTTTTATTCTTATTAGACCAACCAGACTACAATTCATATGCGCAAAAAGAAGAAGTGCAAAACTCGGTCAAACTCATCCAATCAACCGTGGATGAAAAGCTAAAAGCCGCGGATAAGAAGAAAGATTCTAAACAACTTGAAGAACAAGTGTCAAAATTAGAAAAAGAGAATCAAACGTTATCAACTGACGTAAAAGAGTTACGTGCAGAGCTGGACGAGCTTAAAAAAAAACTGAATAAAAAACCTACTGCCACCAAACCCGCGCCTACGAAAAAACCAGAAGTATTAAAAACAGAAACGGTGAAAGTGAAAGTCAATCTACTTAATTTCAGAAAAGAGCCAACGGTAAAGGCCCATATCTATAAAACTATTAAACGGAGTACCAAACTCGAAGTAATGAATCAGACGGTATATGAAAAGGACGGTCATAAATGGGTGTATGTAAAATTACCTACGGGAGAAGTGGGGTATGTTGCAAGGGAATATGTACGTTAAGAAGACGCCAAGTAGCCACTTGGACGTCTTTTTTAACTTAAATCATCATCTACATCTAATAAAAACATATCATAATCATCATCGTCTGTATCAGTATCTTCCTCATCTATAATCGTTTCTTGAGCGATGTGTTTTTTAATAATTGCAATTAACTCTTCGGTAAAAGGTTTTACTTCAGAGGTTTTTAATTCGAACGCTTCTCCGTCCTCATAAGTTAGTTGATAGTATTCCGATAATGACTTAATTTCTTCAGATAACTCTTCAAGGTAAATCTTATGCTTTTTCACGAGTCAACCCCCTTTATATAATGGTCATCTAGAAAATTTTTATTGATAAACACGGGATATCCTTCTAAAAAGTGAAAAAATAAAGGTAAAATAGAAAACATTTGAAAAAAAGAGGGCGAGAGGAGTGTAGACATTCGTGAAGAGAGTAAGTATTTATAACAGTTATGTAAAAGATAACCCTAAAAAAAGAGAAACAATCGAACAGGAGCTCCGTAAGCATGGTTTTCAAACCACAAAGAAAGGCGAATTCGTCATTATCATCGGTGGAGACGGAACATTCCTCAGTGGAGTGAAAAAAAAGATAGAAAAAGACCCTGTCTTTGTCGTAATGAACGCAGG
>Ga0209463_1000164_pt1 | contig 62253 bp, 97 predicted proteins | sample AgamicMgSfrz_FD_187169 | JGI IMG/M metagenome (GOLD analysis project Ga0209463, IMG submission 187169) | Agave microbial communities from Guanajuato, Mexico - Mg.Sf.rz (SPAdes) (version 2) | ecosystem: Host-associated > Plants > Phyllosphere > Phylloplane/Leaf | place: Guanajuato, Mexico... | reverse complement strand
AAATAACTTACCTAAACCCTTTTGTAAATGCTGATAAAAAGAACTTTGAGGTAGCTCTGAGTTGCCAGCATTTTAAAATAGGGAGTGTTGCTGCTTCAGTTTACATAAAGAGTACGAACATTTCCTCCGTACCCTTATCATGCGGATAATATTATATTAAAATAAAAATAAGCCCTCTCCTTTAAATAATAAAAGAGAGGGCTTATTTTAAGTACGCGCCTTAGAGGATTCGAACCTCTGACCGTACGAAATTTCCGATATGTATTTTCGCTTTATATTACGTTGTGAAACACCGCTACACTGAACGGTCACTGAATCGGTCACTGTCGAACTTCGACCGTTTTTATCTTAACACGTCGTATTATAGTTCGTCTAGCCAGTCCGCAAATTTACTCGCCATGCTTTGCGCCTTGGTCCGTAATCGAACCGCTGTTAAGGTCGCCTGCTTCCAACTTGCGTACAAATAGTCGTCCATGTTGCGAATCTTTTGCTGTTTCGCTTTCAGTATCGTTGCGTTCCATGCTTCGATAAATGGCTCGACGTTATCTTCGATGACTACGTTCGGATCTACGCTCGCTTTAGCACGTAGCAATATTCCGTAGAATTTATAAATTGCATCTGCGTTGTGGAAGTATTTCGTCATCGCTGTGTATATTCCGCTAGGCAGCACGTTTTTCAAGGCCGTTGGCTCAACCGCCGTATCTAATACGTTAATTGATTTTTGTTTATTAAAATACGATGGTTCCGTTTCGTTTTTCGCTAGCTCGGACTTACTCTCCGTAGGCGTTTCGCTGGCTGTCCGATTGGACACGCTCGACTGGACATTGTTGTTCGGCGGTAGTATTCGCAATATGTTAGCGCCCTTTCCTCCGCTTACTTTCCTTAACGTTGCAACCTTTTCGATAATGCCAAGTTCCGCCAGTTTGTTTACGATTCGCCTGGCCGTTTTTTCGCTGCGGTCAATCAGCTCGCTTATTTTCGAAGCACGCAAATGACACGCGCCGTAAAACTTAACGCAGTACCTAGCGATCATCTTAAGCGCCAAGCGGTCCGTTTCATTCAATTCGTATGTATTGTTGCGAATGTGTTCGTATATCGCCGCGTTTAATTGCGCTTTTGAATCAAACGTTGCGTGTTCCGCTAAATAGTGCATAGCCGTTTCCCCTTTCGGCAATCTAATATACAAATAATTATATATCGATATATGGATATGTCAATAAAAATTATTGTACAACCGTCACTATTTAGTTATAATAGAATTAACAATAAGGAGGGATTTTTCATGGTTCTATATAATAAAGTGGGAGAAATTATTAAGGAGCGCGGACTGACTAATAAGCAGGTTGCAGAAATGACCGGATTAACTCCGAACACTATCGGTGAGATTGTGAAAAATCAACGCTCGACAATCAATCGCGAACATATCGGACTAATTGCAAGCGCTTTGGATGTACATAACGTGGCTGACCTTTTCGAATTTCGTGGCGCTTAATCTCCATCAAGTTCGAGTACTTTAACGCCAATGATGTCCGCAATATAAACGCGGTCTAACGTCTTTTCATCTGCGAGTAATTTTATGCGAATATGCTCGTTAATTTTATCAACGAAATGGATATTGCCGGTCGTGACCGATTTGTACCCTTCGTGCCAAGTGATAAACTCAACCGGATAGTTGTATTCCATTGCGTATAGTATTTGCTCGTCAAACTCCGCTCGTTGGTGTTCGTCTATCACCGGTTTATTTCTGACGATATTTGCATCCTCGTAGAATGCGTCTTGTAATTGTTCGACTAACTCCGGCAACATAATCGCCGTCCATTTCATTGTGCCTCGATCTTTAATCACGCTTATCGCCTCCGTGTCTTTTTCCGTAATTATATACGAACATAGGTTCGATTGTCAATTGCTCGCCAATAATTCTTCTACCATTTGCCAATGGCGACCATACATACGACTGTGCCTTTTCGTTAAAAATGAATTATCGTACTGCTGAACGCGCTGACTTGCCGGTGGAAGTGCCCGCATAAGAAAAGCGTTCTGTCTACGTCCGCCAAAACGGGCCATTACGATCGCATCGTACGCTTCTGTCATTAGCGCCAAGTCTACGTCAAACGTTGGCTTTAATTGCGATTCCAAACGCTCGAATACTTTGCGATTGTCATTGGCGAAAAGGAACCAGTTGATACCGCCGCTTATTAAGTCATCATCTAAGCCGTGTCGCAATAAATCGAAATGGTGAAATGCGAATATACCGGCGAGTCGCCACTTCGGACCTTCGAGTACAATACGCTGCATTAGCGCTTTGAGTCCTGGCGTAAGGAACTGATGCGGTTCGTTAAATACGATAAATGCTCCGCCGTCGTTCGGATCCATAAGCAGCTTCGTCATGAATATTTTTAGCGTTATCCAATGAATTAATGTTTTCGCCGATAATGCGCCAAGCTTTCGGTTGGGAACACGCAATATTACGACTTTGCCCTCACGTATCCACTTTGCGAAATCAATTTCCGGCGATGCTGGTTGCGCAAATATACGGTACAATACGTCGTCGCCAAGCATTTCGTCCAAACGGTTTAGGATTGCGGCCGCTTTTCCATCAAGCGCCTTTTGACCGTCTCGTACAATCTTCGGTAGTCCTTTTGCATCTTCGCCCCATTCAGACGCATACTTCTCGATAAACTCCGCTGTCCTTACGTTTCCTTGCTTACGCAATTCCCTCGCTTTCTTTTCGCGGTAACTTTCGTCTTCTAATAGGCGTTTAATTGCGAATAGAGACCCACCGCTTGCCTTCGCAAATTCACGCAAGATAGCCCGCGATTGCCCCATCGATTCCATGTCGCCGAAAAAGTCGATTAATTCCTGCGCAAAACGGTTCGCTCCATTGGCGCCTAGTTGCTCGACTATTTCCGTTAGGTCCATCGGCACCGGATATTCTGCGTCAGACAGGTCGATATCAATAACGCGATCAGGTGGCAGTGAATCCCGTACTCCATCCGCAAATCCACGTTCGCCATCTTCCATTATTGCGTCGATAACAAACGAAGCTATTCCGTGCTTCAAGGCGCCTTCTATTACGAGGTTTTTCGCTAACGTGTCTTTGCCCATACGTGGCGCTCCTACTAAACCGTAACTGCGGAATGTTTCGTCGAGATTGCTCGTCGGTAAGCCAATCGGATACTTAACGCCTCGCACTTCGCTATGTCCGATAAGAATGCCGTTTTCCTTGCGAGATTGCTTACGGACCTGACGGCTGTTTTGCGTAATATTGCAATCGCCAATACTAATACGAATCCCTTCCAACGTCACATACTTTTCGCTTTTCTTGTGTATCATAATTTTCGGCAGGTCCGTTTCGACTTGACGCTTAGTTGCGAGTTCTTCTTCGTATCGTTGCTGAACGGCTGCAGTCGGCATTTGCATCGAAACTTTCGCCAGTTCGACGCATGATAATAGAGATACGTCGCCGTCTGCTTTTGTACGCTGAGATAATCGCAATGTGTTTAATTCTTCGATTACTTCTCGCTTGCGCGCTTTCATGCGAATCTTAAACGGCAGCAGTTCGTTATTGCCCGCTATTTCCCCAAATGCGCTAGATATCGTATTGGCTACGAGCTGACCGCGTAGAATTTCTTTCGTACTAGCAACGACTCTTATATGCGACTTCCAGACGGGCTGGTTCATTTTCTCCGCAGATTTAGCGCTAACTTTATTCGCTTGGATTTCGTCAATGAGCGCATCGGTCTTGTCGACGATCTTTCGCTTTTCGAACCCGCCTGCACTTTTAAAGAACACGCTACTTACCGCGTGCAGTATATCGTTAATAATATCGTACAGTTCGTTTACAAACGTACCAAGCGCCTTTCCTAACGTCTTATACGCCTTGTCTGCCGTTAGTTTAGCACGCTGTGGTACTTTGCCTTTCGATAGCTTTTCGTGCGCATACGAGGCGTTCTTTGCCCATTTACGGCGACCTAGCGTTTCTGTACAAACGGACAACCTTACGTAATCACCATCTTCCGATACGTCATCGAGCGCACTTAATATAGAAGCAACTGGCGAAGTCTGTTCGGATTGATTCGTTTGCAATGCGAATATATCATGACGTGACAGCCGTAATTCCTGTAGCGTTAATTCGTTTTCGCTCGGCACAACTAATGCAGTCTTGTCGGCTACTTCGACCGTTACTCGCATATAGTTTTCGATGATTTCCCGAAACTTCTTCGCCCATATCTGCGTAGTGCTGACGTAGTACTCGACCGACTTGTGCCCGTCTACTTGGCGAAACACTACGTCGAACCATATCGTATCCTTTTCGCGTGCAGTAAACTTAAACCCTTCGCGAGTTAAACGGGCAGGCATTGCGTCATATATTTCGTACATTTTATGTAGCACTCGCCACATCTTAGCGTTCTGATTATTCGTAACACTACTATGCGGAGTAAGTCTGTAAGTAATCATTTCGTTGCGCTGATACGCAAAGTACTCCGATAACTTCATGCGTTTAGCGCTCATGCGTTCAGCAACCATATAATCGCACCTCCTACGCCGACAGCCATTCGAGCCAGCCATTTCGGAATGTCGCCCGTTAGCATAATTCCGATTGCGCAAACGACAACTATACCTGCGCCGATTTCCGGCATTACGTCCGTTATTGCGTTAAGTATATAGATACCTCCGTCTGTTAACGCTTCGCCTAATGGTTTTGTAATATACTTCACTTCCGCACCTACAATACGATCCGCAATTCCTTCGAACCATCCCATTACGCATGCCTCCAAACGTGATTGTGCATTATAGTAAGTAGCGTTTCCAACTGCTCATTTTCCTCTTCCGCTTCTTCCGTGTGCGCAATTAACAATTCAACCAACAATGAGTAAAAACTATTTTCGTCCATATCCGCTACTTTCAATGCATTAATTAACACTTCCACAATAACCGCCTCCCTTTCGCTTATAGAGCCTTAAGAAAATTTCGAATATCTATCGCGTGACGGGCTAAAATGTAACCGGCAGCTCCACCGATTAGCAATTCGAGTGCTTTCGTACGATGGCCGAACATCCATGAAACTCCGCTGAAGATAAACACGCCGACTACAATCCAATCGACTATATTCATAACGGCAGTCCATACGTTTCCAAATGTCGCATCTGCAGTCGCAGCGAATACTTGTCGTGGCGCCATGACCGCGAATAGCTTTCCGCCTAGCGCAATGAATTTATATACGTTGGCTCCTTCGATTCTTTCCGTTAATGGAGTCGGATGTAAAAATTCGCTGATGGACCCGACCGTTTGTACTCGTAAGTTTTTTCGCATTTCCTTTCGCCTCCATGAATACATACGTGAGTTCACGTACATACTAACATTATAAATCGCCGAAGGAGAGTGAATCCGAATGTATTTTCTTATTGGCGCTGGCTTAGGCGCATTAGTGGGATTGTTAGCGAATATTATCGGCTAGATAAAGCTGTTTGCTAAATCGATATCAATTTGCGGTTCTGCCACTTGCGCAACGACTTTCGGCTGACTTTCCGCTTTCTTACTATCCATATCGCGCAGTATTAGCATTTTGACGTACGCAGAAAAGTTCGTATGGGTGTAAGTGTATTCGTATAGTTTTCGCTGAAAAGGATCGTTAATATTAAACGCTACTGGCCGGTTCTTAATATCTTTCGGCATAAACGGCACTTCCTATCGCAAGCGCTCCGATTACATTGGCGAATATAGCATCGACTTCCTGAGTTTTAAACATCGGATTTAACGCTATTGCATTCGGATAGTATTGCGTAAAGATTGGCGTTAATACTTTAGCCGCGCCACCTACCACATAAACGATATCATTAGCGTTCCATTTCTTCGTCGTATTCATAACAACGCCGCGCACTAATTCGTTAGGGTCGGCGTTTTTTACCGTCTTCATTCCGAAAGGTAGCGTAAAGGAATCTCGGTCGATGAACCGCTTATCGAGTATCGTCGCGCAATTAACGGTGCCGCCGCCGACGTCGATGATTCGCACAATGCCCGTTCTAGGTTTCGCCCAAAATGCAACACCGCCCTCTGCCGCTATTGTTACGTTTGCAATTTCGAATTTCTTCTTCGAATTATTTACCGTTATTTCGTGCTCGCCTTTTAACATATCCTTAATCGCCTTCTTTTCCGTATCGTTGTGCATACTTATCGGCTGATTTACGACAATATCGTACGAATCAGAAACGCCAAGTCTATGTAGCGCCAACAATACTCGCAACTTAGCGTCATCGTGCGCTTTACTTTCGCCCATAATAGCACCACCGTATTCGGACTCATATAACGCCAATGTGCCCGCGAATCCTCTGCGCTCGCCATATTTGAACACCATATCGTCTTTACCGTGCTTCTCTGTGATATTACGTTTGCGATATTCTCCAATCGCCGACGAGAACCGATCGAGTCCGCGCTCGCTCGCAACTTTAACTTCGCTATTCCCTGCGTCTATCGCTACTATCATAACGTCCACCTCACGTATATAGTGCGGTTAGTAACTACGTAGTAACCAGCGATTAAAAGTTCATTCGGTTACTTTCTGGTTAGTAACTGCCGCCTAATCCTAATATACGTGAATTCACGTACTCTATGCACGTCCCTACGAAAATATTCGCGAAATAAACGAAAAAATTGCCGCCTACCAAACGGCAGACGGCTCGATTATGTATGGTCGCAATTTTCCTACGGACGCTTTATCGCGTTGCACTTACGCTAAAGCATATGCGGGTAGTTGCGAAATGTTGCATGTACGTGTGTAGTTTTAACTAAAAAAAGAGACTCCACAGTTACACGAGCCCCGATTCTATACTATTTTCTTTCCAAGTCAGGAATCACTACTGCTTGGGAAGGAAACCTACCGTTGTCAACATCCTCCTGAGGAATAACCAATAATAAATAGTTATCCATTTGCATTACAACTTTATAAACGACTCCCTCGTACTCAACTACTCTATCTAAATCATCCCACATAAAACAAGCCTCCCAGAATTAAAGTATATATTATTTCCAATCAATTACGGTATGCTGACGACACTTTGAGCACGATAGGTTTTCTGCGTGCTTCATTACATGCGCCTTCTTTCCGCAATATGGGCATGCGACTTTCTGTTTGCCCATCGCAGCGTAAATGATGCCGAGTGATATTCCGAATAAACCTATCGATGGTAGTATTCCGATTATAGTGACGAATAGTAGACACGATATTAATATTCCGAATCCGCCGATCGTAAATGCGAATAGGCGTCCTACAAAACCTGCTGCGCTACCCTTCTTGCGTTCAACTTCCATTATTGATAATTCCGACATTTAAAAACACTCCTTTGTCCAAATTATACCATAGGAACATAAAAAAGAGACGAACGATTTTTACTCGCCCGCCTCAATTATCATTTTATCGGTCCCACGAAATCAGCATCACCAGCTTGCGGGATTGTTAATATGTCAATAACTTGGTTGAATCTTTGGGATAAAAGCAATTCTTTTAGTTTTTGAATCTTTTTAACATATAAATCATTTACGTTCTCTTCTTCTATCTTATCTAAGTATTTATCTGTTAGGTTAATGTACTGGTGAAACTCTGCACGATTCATCCTATCGCCCATATTTATTTTTAACTGAGTTGCCTCTGCATATTTTATTATTTGATCTTCGAAGTTATCTTCATGCGGCTTTATCTCTTCAGCATGCGCAATTACTGTGTCTTTTGTAGGTAAATCGTTTATGATTACAAATACCATAAATCCAATCATCAAAGATGTAAGTGTGATTAATAATTTTTTCATCTGTAACACATCCTACTGTTTTTCTTTTATTTTAACCCATGCGTTATATGTACGCAAGAGCTTTCGTTAAATATTTCGCTCTTGCTTGCGTTTATTTATTCGTCTTTTAAACCAGTTCCATTAGACGGATTATTCACGACACCCAACAATACGGCAACATACAAAGCTTTTTCAACATACTCATTAAACAGTGTCGTATCAGGAATAACTCCGAAGTCTACCATCGCCATACCAATTAACGAAGCTACCGCCGTCCATAATACGTAGTTTTTAAATCGTTTCACATTAATCGCTCCCTTATCGTTTGTTAGCGCGTTACTTGACGCGAATTTTCTTACCAGCAAAAATCCTATATTTACTATCGAGCTTATTCCACGCCTTGATTTGCGCTTGCGTAGAACCGTAGTGAATTGCCAGTTTCGAAACTGTGTCGCCTGCTATAACCGTATGATATTTAGCGCTAGAAGAAGTAGACGTTGTTTTCTTCGCTGCAGTTCCGCTCAATTTAATCGTTTGTCCTGCGTATATCTTGTTAGCATTTGCGATTCCGTTTAGCGATTGTAACTTCGCAACAGTCGTTCCATATTTCGCCGCAATATTACCGAGCGTGTCACCATCTTTAATTTTGTAAGTCGAAGGTGTAGTCGCTTTACTTGGTGTCTTTACTATTTCCGCCTTCACTTCCGTTTTGATCGGCTCGACAACTTTTTCAGGCTGCTTGCCGATGAACCATTCGATATCCTTGTCGCCATTCAGCGTATTTAAATCAACGCCACCATTTACGCCAGCGACTTTGCCGGAATCCGTATGCTGCCATAAATCGCAAGCAAACTTCGGCTTAGTTGAGCCGTAGCGCGGAATCCAAGTAAAGTCGATATTCTTCACGTTCTTCATGCCGAATGGTTCATACGTATGGTGGCCGAAGTAACCTCCGACTTTCTTTGCGCCAAGTCTACGCAATTCATCGACGAAAGTTTGCGTGCCTGCCGTCATATCGTCCATCGTTTTTACTTCCACGTCAGCGACCCAAAACAACGCATCTTTGTCGCCACGATTATAGAAGTCTTGCGCCTCTTTCTTCGCATCTGCTTCGCTGACAAAACGGCAAAACGCATAATGCCCGAATGGCACTCCGTATTTCTTAGCGCCTGCAATGTAGTTCTTATATTCGCGGTCTTCGCCAGTGCTTCCGTCCTGTACGCGTATAATTACCAAGTCGACTTCCTTTGCGAATTCAGCCCAATCAATATTCCCTTGCCAATGCGAAATGTCCACTATTTTACCCATTCTTATTCGCTCCTATTCGTGTTATAATTTTGAGGAGTCGGCGGTCGCTCAACTTCGTTCCAGCGTAATCTAGCGACTGCCGATTCGCCTATGTGAAAACCGCAATGCTCACCGATACAATAATTGCCGCAACTGAAATCAATGTTCCCCAAATCCACTTCGAATTAGCCTTCATATCGCGTATATCTTCGCGATTCTCTTCCGCTACACGCAACGCAGTATCCGCAGTGCTTTTCGCTTCTTCCGCTTTCTGTTTAACGTCTGAGAAATAATCCACTTTCGTATTAATAACGCCTAACTCGACTTTGATTTCCGTTATTAAGTCGTACATCTCACGCCCGTTTGGTGCTTCCGCCATACTTTCGCCTCCTTTCATCGTATACTAAAGACGTCTAATTCTAATTTTCTAGTAACGGTGCGACATCTTCTGTCACCTTCACAACGGATTTAACATCGACACGCGAAATAATAACGTCGCCAAATACCACCGTGTTAATTGTATTGTTGTTTAAGTCATCGTTGATTTGAACCGGATTATATTCGGTCACCTCCGCATGGAATTCGCTACCACTGTGCGTTGTAATCGTCAGTTTAATCATTAGTAATCACCTCCTCCGCGACTTTGTAAGAACACTTGCGAAAAGACCTGCGCAGTAATTCTCGCAAGTTTGTTCGGCTTTATTTGAATTGTATGCCAACCGCGGACAACCTTACCGTTCGAATCGACGTCTAAATACGGAATCAAGTCGATTAGATTCCCGCTCGTTGCCGTGACAGGCACCGTATTACCATCTACGATTATCTGCACCGCCGTTGCTGTCTCGTTCAACTCGAAAATGCCGAACTCGATTTCGTGCGTATGATTCGGTAGGGTTATTTCGTGCGTATGCGCTGGAATGTTCAAATCATGTGTATGGGCAGGAACTGAAACTGAATGTGTGTGAGCAGGAACGTTAAAATCATGCGTATGTGCCGGAACTGTAACGGAATGGCTATGATTTCCGCTAGATCCAGCCGTGTAAATGTCGCCTCCACTCCCGTCGATTTCTAGTATCCCACCGCCAGCAGCACCGCGATATCTTATCGGCGTAACAGGACCGGTATAGTCCGCAGCCGTAAATACTAAGTGCGAATGGTCCCCGCCTGCGCTAGAAGTTTCCGAAGTCCCTCCGCCACTTGCTGTCGAAGTACTAACACCTCCGCCGCTTGAACTTGTTTGCGTAGACTGACCACCGCTCGAACTTGTCGCAGTTGAGCCACCGCCAGATTTAGTCGTATCTACGACTGCGCCCCCACCTTTAATTGCACGTTCGTATGCTCGAAACTTATCCGTTTTATACGACATCACGAGTTTATTAATCCGCACTAATTCGTCAGGCAAGTAAAACGTTATCTCAGCCGGATTGTCGCTGTCGGCATTATCCGCAAAGTTATGCGAATCAATATTCGTGGCACCTTGCGAATACACTTCGTTGATTTCACGACTACGTTCAAGGTTGGCGATTGAATCGGAGATGTCTTCCCACCTATTCGCGATGTCAAGCGAGACGTTTTCCGGCGCTCCTTTTACATCAGAACGCGATTCGCTTACTATTCGCTGAATAACTTTTCCGAAGTCAGGATCGATTATCTGCACGACTCTTCCGCATTTGAATTCGTCTGAACTTACGCCAGTTAATTCCGAAAGGTCCACAGCGTTTATACTGTATGATACTTTCGGTCGCTTCGATTGCTGTAGTAACGATTCAGTATTCGCAAGTAACGTGTAGGCATCTTCGATGGATGTGTCGGCATAGATGTAAGGTTTCAATCCGAATTCTAAAATTGACGGAGTATCTTCAATGTAGGCTTCCCCTCCGTTTACTTTTTCAATTGTTAGTTGGTTAACACCTTCGCCGTAACCTAGCGCGTAAATTCGATTCGTAATGTTAGTCGGGTCAACTTGGCGCTGTATGTCGATCATATTCTTCGCGTATCTTATTTCGCAGGATGGCACGACTTCTGGCCGAACAAGATTCAACGTCCACGGGTACGATGACGTATCGTAAGTCCATTCGTAGCTTTCCGAAAAAGGTTCCGCAATGGAGTGTATAGCGCCGAGCAATCCGTTCTCATTCTCCCACTTATACGCAAAGTACTTTTCGAATACACATTCGCCGAGTACCCAATGTTTCGTTGTCTGCTTCGATAGAATATATTCGATGTTGTAACGCGTTGTTTGATTTGTCGTTTGGTGATAACGAAAAAGCACGTCGTCCAACAGCGTTGCTAAAACGTGTTCTAAGGTGAATATTATTTTATATTCCGATTCAGAACGATGTGCTGAATTCGGCATGATTCGAAAAAGGCCGTAGTCAGGAATGTCTACGTAATAAAACGGTAAACATTCCGCAACTTTAGGATCATCTAAGGGCAAAGAAAAAGAAGCCGACGGGATTTCGTTCAGCTTCTTTTCGTATGACACTTCGTAGGCATTTTCGAGATATGCTACGAGTTGTCGTTGCGTATTTAAAACTTTTAATAGCAAAACGAATCACCTCCAAATGGTTTCGCTACTATATAGATAATAAAAATTGTTCAATTTTAAAGCTAAGTTTTTGTTGACCAGCCTTACTAGGATGTAACCCGTCCGGTATCAAAATGTCTTTTCTACTTTGAACCCTTGATGTCAGTCCGTTTCCTGAGTGAGTGTCACATACAGGTATAGCGTAGTATCTACAGACCTCTTTAATCGCGTCTATATAAGGTTGCTCATTCCTTGCGTCCGGATTTCCATAAGGAGGTAACATATATCCGATACTCTTGCCTGGATATTTATTGATAATTCCAGTTAACATAGTGTGCAATGCCCCATAGAAAGTTGTTGTTCCCCTATCTGTCATTACCCCAAGTGGAGCACCGTGTCCTACATCATTTGTTCCTGCCATTATCGTAACAATATCTGCATCATCAGACATATCAGCATATCTAATGCACATTGGGTTATACATACTCGGATCTGGTTTATCGACCATTTCAGTTACAGTTGAGGTTGAAATGCCGTAGTTTCTAACTGTAATTCCGGTTCTTTCGGATATCCAAGTATGATAAGGATAACCGTCTGCATTCAACCCGAAAGTTATACTATCACCTAAGGCGTTCCACTTTAAAGTGCTTAATCTGCTTGAACTTGAGGTAGACACTCCTAAAGCTCTTACAAAACTTTGTTTCCACTCGTCGTCTGCAAAAATTACATTTTTAGGATTGTAAGGAGTGTAAGTAGGTAGCGAATCGCCTTTTACGACCATTTTATTACGTGATACATTAAACGTAGTTCTCAGAAAGGCAGCGTTCGATGGTGCTGTAATCGTATTAGAAGTAAATCCACCAGCAACACCAGAAATATAAACTTTGTCTACGTTGTACCAAGCGTAATTATATCGGTCAGATATAGAGTAGTTAGTGTTTCCTGTAACTGGAATATAGCCTGATGCTTGATAACCCGTTGCAACATATATTGCACCCGTACTATTATTAACCGCCGTGTCAATCGCTGCAAACTCAGATGGATTTGCAATATTAACATTGTTTATTTTAAAAGGAACTAATGTATCCACAGGTATAACGTTTTCTGGGAACTTTGGGTTGGCAGGATCTAAGACGTTTAATTCGGTTTTAAACTTCTTACGCCAATCATCATTCACAAAGCTTATTCCTGTTGGATTATATGCTACATAACTTGGTAAAGTATCTCCTTTTGCAACCATTTTTGTGACACTACTCGCATTAAAGGTTGTTCTTAAATAAGCTGCATTCGGGGGAGAAGTTATTTTGTTTGAAGTGAACCCGCCTGCAACTCCCGAAATATAGTATTTATTATTGTCATACCAAGCATAATTGTAAGTGTTTGATACGCAGTAATTAGTATTTGCATCCACCTCGATATAACCAGAAGCTTGATACCCCGTGCTAGGGACTATGTTTCCACTTGTATTATCAACTGCAGTATCCACCAATGCGAATTCTGAAGGATTAGCTAAGTTGATGTTTGTACTTTTAAAAGGCTTTAATACGTCTAGTCCTAAGACATTTTTTTTAAACGAATGATTATCGATAGCCTGCGATCCTAATTCTTTAACTGCTTTTATTAGTGAGGTGTCATTAATCTTAACGTTGTAATCACCGTAAGGGATATATGAAGAAGGGTCACTACCTTGCACGACCATAAATAAATTATCATTGCTAGGTGCGGTAACTCTTAAATATTTAGCGCCAATAGGAACTATTAAAGGACGCGACCAACCTCCAAGCTTCCCTGAAACATATATCTTATCCGCGTTATAGAAGGCGATGTTATACGTGTTTGTAACAAAGTATTCTGCACCTTCAATTACGGCAATATAATCACTAGCCTTATACGTAGCATTAGCGACTAAATTTCCGTTTGCTGAGTCTACCGCATATCCTGCTACCGCAATGGCCTTATTATATAAATTCCGTACACCTAAATCGAAAAGACTCCCTAGTTGCGTTTGTGTAACTTCGCTCCTGCTTAAAGCCTGTTCCGCCGTACTTTTCGCTAAGTCTATTGTTCCTTTAGCCGCCGCAACATCCGAAATCGCTGCGTTTAGTTTGTTCCGCCCTATATTAAGCGAGTCACCTGCATTAATTAAATCCGCCATCGCCACCAACTCCTTAAATATATTGATCACGGAAATTAATTGCGATTGTTAAATTCAATCCACTTCCGCTAACTTGTATCGTGTTATCCCCGTTAAACAATTCGATAAAATTCCCAACCATCGAAGAAAGAGAATAGGTTCCGTTCACCGATACGGTGTACTTTTCGCAATCAATTACGAATGTCTTGTTCGCAAAGGTACCGATAGACATTGCATTATCGTTAGCTCTAATTGCTACGTTCGTACCCGAACCAGTAACCGTTATAATTGGGCGGACCATTTCTCCGTCGACTGTGACGTTAGTAGAACCAGCACTAGTAAATACCACCTGCTGACCTCCGCCGTTGTGCCCGAGCAGATACTGCGACTCAAACGTAATCTCTTCGCTTCCCCATGTAACTTCGTCGTTTGTAGCTAACGATTTTGCGTAGGGGTCAAACGCAGTTAATGGGACGGTAAATTTCGCTGTATAAGCAACTCTTTCGACAGGCAAACTACCGCTATATCTCACATAATAAAAACGGTCAGGCTCCGAATCGAAACGAAGCTTAACCGTCTTTGGTTTTCCGTATTTATTTAAGAAAAGTCTGGCAAACTCCCGCGCTTTCCCCGCAATTAAGTTATGGTCGCGAGGACCGGAAATAGCGAAAGGTATTTCGAATTGCCTTACGCCAAGTTCTCCGCCTAAATCGTACGCACCGGGCCTTCCCGGAATTGTTATAGAACGATCACGCGTAGAAGGTAACGCAGGTTCCGAACCGCCCTCTAGCACCATAACGCCGATATCCGGCACGTATATATCGTCTATCCAAACGCTCATTATCTACGCCCCTTTCCGCGTGTTGCGCTTTTTTGTAATGTGTATAATTCGCGTGCAATATCTTTGATGTCGCTTTCTTGTCGAACGTTAATAGTTGCACCGTCAAACATACGGTCGAAGTTAACGACAGTATCTTGCGATGTCCTTTCGACTGCTGGCGCTTGTGCCGTTGCGCTAATACTGCCCGTCGGCGTACTGTACGCTAATGACATTTCCGCTTGTGGTATAATAGCTTTCGACATTTCCTTCGTTGCTGCAATAACGGAGCTAATGTTGCCGGTGATACCGTCAGCAATACCGGCTGGAATCCAACGCCCGACATCGTTTTTCATAACCTTTGACGGCGAGTTGATATCGAAGAATGCGGTGAAACCGTTTTTGATTTTTTCGCCGATTCCAGTAACCGCATCCTTAACGGCGCCAGCCATCGATGAAATACCGCCAATCAACCCGTTGATTATGTCTTTACCGGTTTCGGCTAAATCGATACCCTCGAAGATACCGACGATATTATCCCATATAGACATCGCAGTTTCTTTAATCGTTTCCCAAGCGCCTTCCCAATCGCCTTGGAGCACCTTTAACATCGTTTGAATAATACCGAGTACTAAGTCGATGGCTGTTGCGACTATTGCCTTAATCGTTTCCCATGCCGCTTTAAGAATTCCGACGATTATCGGCCACACCATTTCGAAAATCCCTTTGATAATCCCCATCACCATCTGAATGTACTCCCAAATGATTCCGAATACAGTGGTAACAATTGTCATAATCGCTTGCCCGTTTTCATCCCAAAACGCCTTTATCTTCGCTAATTGTTCGCCAATAAATGCGCTTATATCCGCCATCAACCACTGCACTACTCCTGTGATATATTCTAACGCTGTGAAGAACGCATTCTTAATCCACGCCCATGCAGCATCTACCATATCTCGGAACCATCCGACGTTATTATACGCAGCAACTAACCCGGCACCAAGTGCTACTACTGCGGCGACAATGGCCAATACAATTCCTACAGTACTTAAAATAACGGTTGCTGTTGTACCAAATGCAACGGCTAACGCTCCTATACCACTTGCGACAAGACCTACGAATGACATTAGAATTCCTAATCCAGCGACTAATAGCGACACTAATCCGACTATCGCAGTACCAACTACGATGAATTTCTTCGTACCGTCGGATAGTTCGTTAAATTTGTTCACCAGATTCGAAAGGAAGTCCGCAACTATCTGAACGTATGGAACTAACTGATCACCTAACGAAATAGCCAACGATTCAATAGAACCCGTTAACTGCTCGATGGAACCTCCGATACCCGCTTTCATTTTATCCGCAGCCTCTTTCGAAGCACCTGCGCTTCCTTCTAACGAAGCCGTCATCTTGTCAATCTCAGAAGGACCGGCATTCATCAACGCTAAAAATCCAGATACCGCTTCCGTTCCGACTAACGATGCAAGCGTTGCTGCTTTTTGTGTATCCGTTTGACCTTCCATTGACTTCGAAAGGTTGTCGACCAGTTTAGAAATCCCAACGAAGTTTCCTTCAGCATCCGTAATAGCAATACCCATACTTTCCATCATCTTCGAGTTTTTCTCGGACGGATTCAACAACGCTAGTAGGGACGCACGTAACGCCGTACCAGCATTTTCGCCTTGTAAACCCGCATTAGTCATTAAACCAACCGCTGCCGCCGTTTCCTCCATAGAAACACCTAACGCCGAAGCCGGAGCACCCGCGTATTTAAATGCGTATTGCATGTCTTCGATACCTGCTGCCGTTGAGTTAGCCGATTCTGCTAATACGTCGGCAACTCGACTAGCATCGCCCGCTTCAAGTCCCCAAATATTAAGAGCTGACGATACGGTATCGGATGTCATTGCTAAATCTTCGCCCGATGCTTCTGCTGCCGAAATGATCCCCGGCATGGCTGCTATTACTTGATTTGCGTCAAACCCTTTCGCTGCAAGCTCGGTCATTGCCCCTGAGACTTCGGTCGCACTTTTCGAAGTGTTTGCGCCAAGATCAATTGCCGCTTGTTTCATCGCATCGAACTCTTGCGTATTTGCACCAGCAATCGCGCCTGCTTTACGCATAGATGTATCGAAGTCCGCCGCCATATTGACTGCGTATCCCAAACCAGCACCAATTCCTGCGCCAACTGCTCCGAATCCTTTCGCTATGTCTGCGCCGATTCTTTGCGTCGCTGTACCGAAATCTTGCAACGTACTGCTTGCGTTGTTTAGTTGTTGAGTCAAGTCGTTAATATTGGCGCCTATCTCAACGATAATACTATGGTCTGCCATCGCTTACCTCCTTCCCGCTAAACTGCTCGAACTGTGCCAACCATTCCGAAGCATGTTTCGCTTTTTCAACCCCTTCTTGTAATTCCGCTTCTGCCTTTTCGTCGGCTGGCCTTTTAAACAAATCGCTCGCCTTAATCGACTTCTTCGTGTTCTGAGCTTTTCGATCCATAATTACGAAGTGTGACTGTCGCTCATACTCGTCGTATTGACGTTCACGCTGCGCCATCATTAGCAACGTAAATTCGCGAGGTGTAAGTAAGTAAATTTCGGAAGGTCTCAGCGATAAGTAACGCCAGCCGTCCGACAAGATATCGTCTAGCTTAAAATCTCCTGCATTTGTTTGAACGCTTCCGGATTCTTCGCCACCAACTTCGCCACGATTTTCTTGAAGAAAAAACTTTCCGTCACTACCTCGTTGGACATTTTCAATATCGCTTCCATGTCGAGTTTCTCCGCTTCAAATGCCTCTTCGATTGCCTTTTCGACTGTTTTAAGCGCAAAGTTTTTCTCCGTATGGAAAAGACCAGCGTGAATAATATGCGAAAAAGTATCTAAGTCGCCCGACATTGCCTTCCCGATAAGACTAAGCGCTCCACCTTCGTATAGACTTCCGAGGTACTTAACGCCTGCGAACGTAAGTTTAACGTCGTACTCATTACCTTCGATTTCAAAACGTGCCATTTATATCATCCTTTCGGTTGTTTTCGAAATTAAAAAAGGCGCTGTAATAGCGCCGTAAATCATGCTCCTTCTGGAACTTCCGTTAGTGTTACTGGAGTTACATCACCGTTCAATGTTCCGCTTAGTGAATAAGTTGCAAAGTCGCCTGTGCCGAATGACTTTTCGAAAGACGAAATCATGTACATTCCGTGCTCTGCTTTTTTTGTACGCGTGTCTACTTCGTAAATCTTGACGAATTCTTTTGCGCGAATTGCTTTCTTAACATACTCAACGAATGGATCTCCTTCTGAAATAACTCCTTCTAAAGAAACCTCTTCCGTTACTTTTCCGTAATCAGAACCGGACTTATCTTTCGTATCCAAGTCGATAGAGTCTGCGGAAATAGTTGTTGTGCCTGCCGTTTGGTTAAATGGGCGGTGCAAAGTTTCCGCATCTGTTTCGCCTGGAATAGCTACTACGTATAAAATCTCGTCGCCTCTGTATTCAATTCCCATTAGTTATTCCTCCTGTTTTGGGTTATTTCTACCTCGATATCAAAGTACAAGTGGTGAAAATTTGTTGTACTACTGACGTCTTCCGCCGGGATTGGAACCTCGGCTGTTACTTGCGCATAAAAAGAACCGACTGTTTCAGCCGGTGTAGTTGCGATTATTAAGGGTATATCTTCAAACATTAATAGATTTTTAACTTGTTCCTGCAGTCGTGCTCGCTCGCTTGAAGAACTAGCGAATAAACCTACTTGAAATCGGTAAGTTGTTAGCATTGTCTCCCTAAGCTTCGATACTTGCGAAATATTATTCTGCATTTGCTCAATCGTAAGGAAAGGTTTGACTGTCGGTAGCTTCACTCCGTCGTATATCCACGTAGTTGTAAGCCCCGTCTTATTTGCGAGCCAAGTCCGGATAGAATGCTGTATATCCATTTGCATCGTATCACCTACCCTAAATCGCGCACATGGTCGCGTATCTTTTGGCGGTAAGGAGTTTCGTTGTTCCAAACGGATTTACGAATGAATGCCTTTTGCGTTTTATGTTCGTATTCTTGCTTTCTCGCATATTCTACGTCTGAACCGTATTGCCAATGCGTTTCGTCAATTTGTTCCGGACTAGCAACGATAGAGTTTCGAAGTTTCCCGTCTTTTACCGGCGCCATTCCCGCTGACTCATTCGCAGCCTTACGTGTGTATGCTTCCGTTGTATTTGCGATATCACGCTTCAATCCATCGTATGCCAGCGCCGAAATAACACGGTTAACGCCTTGAATTCGTATTTGAACGTTCATGTTATTCGCCTCCCTAGAAACTCGACTCGGTTGCGTTCGCCGATTCCTTTCTTGTCCCCCGCAAGGATTTCGTATTCTACTGCGTCGTATTTAACCGAACTTATAACCTCGGCAATATCTGCAATGAAACTAAGGTCCACCGAAAACCAAATGTCGCCAGTTTCGATTGCCACGCCGTTTTCTAATGCTCGCTCGCTTGAAGTAGAAGCAGTCGAAGATATTTCGGTAACGACCGAAGGGACCATACGAGGAATAGTAGCTTCGCCGATTGGCTCTTGCGTAATAGGGTCGACAGCACCTTCTCCCGAATAATAAACCGTAATGTCGTGCGTTCGATTGGCGGTTATTTCCGCCCGCGTTTGCTTAATAAATTCGATATCACCTTGCGTTAGCATCTTATAACCACCTTTCGTCTAGCACGTACGTTAAATAACCGGTACAGTTCGGATGCATCATGTATATTTCGCTTGCTGTGGCTGGATATATTCCGCGTCCCATTCCGTATGAGTCTGCGAGTTCTAATTGTGTACAACGGTGGTCTGGTCGGTCGGCTTTACCGCGATGGACCTGCATCGCTTTAACTACTTCGCTTTGTTGCGCCGAATAAGCCGAAGCGACTCGATATGCCGTATTACCTTCCGTCACAACCAACCGCTTAATTTTCCACGTTTCATTTGCGAATACTTGGCGTACTGCAGCGATTAGTGTATTAACGGATTCGCCTCGAATAATGCCCGACCGAAGTACTTTCGATATTTGTTCGCGCTGATCCCCCGCCAGTTGCCAAACTCGGTCGGACAGTACAAGACCGTCCTCGCCGAATCTGTTTACAACGTAGCGAAAAACATTTGCGTTCACTTTATCGAAGGCAATTCCGGTGGCAACAATCGATGTACCGATTCCAACCGTCATAGCTTCCGACGATTCTTTGATAATCGATTCCAACGCGTTCATACCGTTTGTGCGTACTGCCTTTTCAATCGACTCCAACTCGCGTAGCAATGCGTTTAAGCGCGTTCGTTTTATTATTCCTTCGCTATCTGCATAGTCCGCAAGTATATCGTTGATTTCAAGACGTACACGGTTAATTTCATCAACTGCAAATCTTTGTTGTTTCGCGTTGAGTTTCTGATATTTATCGGATAGTCCTTCGAGCAATGCGTCGAGCTTTTCTTGTTCCGTCATCGGTCCGCTCTCCTAAGATGCTTAAAATTCGAAACAGTGGATTCGCTCTTTTCGCGCGTATATTCACTACGTAAGTCAGTCGCGAGGTTGCGATATTGTTCCGATATTTTAGACTTGTCGACCGTTTCCTCGCCGTCTGTGTATACGAAGAAATGAGCCGTGGATAAAGCGATTTGCAATGCGGATTCACCTTGGGCGTAAAGTAATATTAAATTCGTTTTATCGTCAGGAACGTCCGCAGTCGGCGAATAGCCGTGAACCTGCATCGAGTCACTAACGACATCTGTTGCGTCTGTAATCGTATAGTTCGGAACGCCTTTAAACCGTTTGAGCAACCGTTCCGCAAGTTCGTTTAGATTCGCCAATTGCGTTCCCTCCTATTTTTTCGTTTCAGTTGTACGCTTCTTTGCTGCGGGCTTTTTCGCTGCTGACGTAGCTTTTTCACCCGAAGCCTTCGGCGCTTCTTGCGTAATCTTGACGTAACCGATCGATTGCAATTGCAAAGCGCTCTGCTCGTCAACTTCGATAGTTGCGCCCTTGCCGTGACCATCGACCACGGCGTTAAGGACTTCAACTTTTACCAACGCCATTATACTGTGTAAACGTCAGCGTGGAAGATCAAGGATGGTTTTTCTAGTGCTGGGAAACCTGCAGCAACCGCACGTAGGATAGATTGGATTGGTTCGTCTTTATCCTTCGCTTCAAGTACGATACCTGGTTGGAAGTCGTTCTCTACCGTTGGACCAAGCAAGAATTCGCCAATGCCTTCGGAAAGCATTACGATTCTGTTAGCCGGCATGAACTCGATAACTTCGTCGTTTCCAGTGTAGATGTCTTTAACCGTTACTTTACGGTCAGTAACGACTTGAATTGGTGGCAATCCGAATCCGCTCAATACTTCGTTTAGTTCCGCTTGGCTTACACGAGTAGATCCAACTGGACGGCCTGCTTCAGTTACGATGATGCTGTTCGTTAGCAATTTCGCTTGCGATTCGCGGCTCATCAAGATAACGGAAGGAGATTGACCGTTTGTAGCTTCGTAAGTTGCTACGAATCCAAGTAAGTCAGCGATAACATCGCGATCAGCTTCGTTCCAATCAGCGCCAGCAGTCAAAGCAACTTTATGCTCGGCTGGTACACCGAAGTCTACGGAAACTTTTACGCCGTTTTTGTTATAAGCGAAGTTACCTTTCGTTAGTGCTTCCATTTTAATTACGTCGATACGGCGTTGGATTGCGTTAACAAGGTCTACACCTTTTAGCGTTAATTTATCAACCATTGCGGAGTGTTCGCCGTCGTTACGCGCTTGGTGCAATGCGAGTAATTCCTCTTCCGTAGCGATATATTTTAGACCCATTTTCGCAATTTCGCCCATTTTAGAAGCAACTGCGTCACGGTCAACAACCGGCGGCTCGGAACCGTAGCCAATCATTGCGCCGATGTATTTATTCGTTTTGATGATGTCGTATGAGAAAGTGTTAGAATACGTCGGAGCATTCGGTAAGAAACGATCTCCTAACGTTGGAACTGCGTCTTGAACTGATGCGTCAACTAGACCGCGAAGTGATGGTTTTTGGAATTCCTTTAAATGTGTGATACCTGCCATTATTGTTTCCTCCTATAATTGAGTAATTTTTAGTTTTTTAAGATTAGATATGTTTTACAAATCGGATATTCGGTACTTTACCTTTGAACGTTGCAGTAGCGCCCACCAATTTCGCATCATATACAGAACCACGAACTAGTACCTCACCGACAATTGCGTCGTAAGTAGTTGCGTCTGCATCGACGTTAATGATACCGAAGTCATCGTAGTTAGCTACGTTTGCGTCTGCGAATTTAACCCATTTTCCTGTTGCTGTTTCGCGTGCAATCGCTTGACCTACAGCAAAAGCACCTTGGCCTGCTTTAAGTGTTACGCCTGCCTCTACGAATTGAAAATGCTCGGAAGCAAGAATGTTTTTTCCGCCTTTGAATGACGTTTGGGAAGTTTGTAAGTTGTATGCCATTTCGTTATTCCTCCTAGTATTGTTTTATCGGCGAATTTTCCCCGCCGCTTTTAATCGTTCATAAATTGAACGGCCTTCTTCCGCTTGATCTTTCGGTTGTGGTTGCTGCCTTTGCGGATTATTTACGCTTGGGTCAACGCCCCCCGATTTCGGCGGAATGTCTTGCTTTAGTTCTTCAAGTGATGCTTTTAGTGCATCTTCGTCGGCGCCAACAATATATTTGCGTACGCGTTCTAATTGCTCGCCAGTGTAGCCGGCATTAACGAGCAAATTAGTTTTAAGGGATTCAAGTTTCATGTTTTCCGCTTCTTTTAGAACGGCTTCTTTCGCAGCCTTCTCTTGTTCGTAAAGCGATTTAAACTCGTTTTGCTCTTCGAGTTTCTTACGTTCCGCTTCCTCGCGTTCTTTTGCGATAGCCTCATCGGCTTTTTTACGTTCGCGTTCGATACGCTCTTTAACGATTCGGTCGATATCTGCCTGCGTAAAGCGTTTTTCCGGTTCGCCTCCGTTTGGTGGATCTGCAGGTGGGTCGGTCGGGTCGTTAGGTTCAGCGAAATATTGTAAATTTAACGGCAATAATCGTAATTTCATTTGTTACCTCCACGTTTAAAGTCCGAGTAGACTATTAGATAAAGTGCCGAAAGTTTTACGCCATTCCGTAAGGCAAATAGTTACGTAGTGGTTGATTCGTTGTATGGATCCGTAGCTGACCTTTGTTGGGCCGCTTCGTTATCGATTTCTTGTTTCTTTGCGTTAACATTCTCTACACCCAATCGGTTCATTGCGCCTGCGATTGATTCGTAACCTGCGCTAGTTTCAAGCATTAACAATTCGACTAACTCTTTTCGGTTATCAGGTAACGGTAAAACGAATCGCATTTCATTTTCGTAATCAGTACCGATAGATTTAACGACTTCTCGGTCGTAACCGAATGTTGGTCGGTCGGCGCGCGCTTGTAAATATCGCACAGTTTTTTCGTGCAATTCTTCTAAGCGAGGACCCCATGATAGCCAATGTTCTTCCGTTTCCTGAATAATCTCCTGGAACAGAACGTGCAGCGCGTCTGCGTTTAAACCCCCGAAGTTCAATTCCTGCGGAACAATTTGCGGTAGTGACGTAATTTCATGCAGCGCTGACTTAACGCGTGAATATTGATCCTTAAACGCTTCTTTCCAACGGAAGCCACCTTCGATTTTCTTAATGTCCGGAGTTGCTCCGTCTATTGCGCCTTTTGCTTCTACTGCTCCGCCCGGCTCAATACGAACCTTATCGATAGTGCCTTCCGGAACATTCAAGAACGCCGTCATGGAAAACATTTCGAATTTAAGCGAATCGATGGCATCTTCGTTCATCTTATTAAGAACGTCGGTTTGTTCTTTCATATCGTCGATTTCCGTACTATCCAGGTCCTCGCCGCTTAGGTCCGAAATTGGAAATAGCACAACCGGAATAAAATCGATTTCCATCGACTGTTTTGCGGTGATTATGCGCTGCAATTTCAGGTCGAGACTATAAACGCCCTCTTCGAGAAAACACACGCCATTTTCAAGGCTGAACGTTTGTTTCTGAATAACTTCGATGCTGTCAATCGTCTTAAACGTAACGAAATGAACTGCGATCAACTCTTCGAAGTCATCGTCAGAGTAAACCGGAATAATTTCCGTATCCGGACGAAACACCCATTTGATTTTTCCAGTATTCGGATTGAACATGATTTTGCATCCGACTCTTCCGGCGATTAACCGGTCACGAGCCGCTTGCAGTAACTTTTCGCGCATTTTGTTTTCACGCCAAATCTGATACAGCAACTTTTCGTATGCCTCAGCGCGCTTGTTTTCGGTTTCCTGCGTCGGACTTGGCGTATACTCCGGCTTAACAGAATCTATTACCTTGTCGTACTGTTTCGGCGCTACTGCGATACCGTGCTGTCCGCCCATTTGCCAACGTGCTTTGCGCTTGATGAACGATTTAAAGTAGTTCGTTGCATATCTGGTCGGGTCATAGTCGAGTGCAACCGGTCGTGTTAAATCGCCAGCCTTAACGAGTTGGCCCGTCGCCGGATCTACGTGCTGTTTACCGTCGTAATATTCGTAGTTCCGAATTTGTTGCTGCATTCGATTGACCGTTTGTTTTCCTAGCGCTTGTTGGTACGGCGAGAAAAGCAAATCGTCCATATCTGGCGCAGACATTAAATTGTAATCCGCTAATACATTGAACGGCATTTAAGCGCCTCCTTTCGTTTGTTATCGCGATCTTTTCGCTATCGAACGGACAGTGACTTGACCGCTTTTACTTGCGGAAACAGCCATTTCCATTGAGTCAGGCAAATCGTCATGCCCGCCTTGACCGTATCGCTCAAACTGTTCGAGCAGTAAAGCGTGTTTTTTATTAAAACGGATAGTTCCGTTTTCTATTTCCGGTAACATCGCCTCGATACGCATTTCTTTACGCGTTCTTTGCTTTACTTTCTTAACGCGAGTAAATGACGGGTAACCTGCCGTAGATAATTCGTTAATTAATGTGTCTACGAAGAATTCCTGCGCTGCTTGCGCCTCTGCAGCGACTACATCCGGTTCATACTCGAGCACTTTATCGACGATGACTTTAATAAACTCCGTCGGGTTAACTCGTTCACCATACGAGTCTAATACGTATATCGAGCCGTTGGCTTTGTGCTTTGCGATAATAGTAATTGCGGAATAATCTCCGCGTTCTTTACCCATCGCGAAATCGACACCCATCGAGATGTCATACGTAAGATGATCGAAATCCGTAATTCCGCCTTCGTAGTACGTAAATGTCTCCGGATTGAATATCATCGACTCTTCATCGACCGGATTGTTCATATACTCGGTGTTAAACGCTTTACTTCCGTTGTCCCATTTCCACGTCATTAGCTTCCATAACGGCTGCACTTCCGGCCATAATACTTTGCTCCCCCGAAGCATTTCCGCTTCATTTTCTGCGTAAAAAGCCTGTGCGTCTGCAAGTCGGTTAGGGTTTTCGCGGTCAACATAAATCAACCGGCATTGTTCCCAAAGGTCCATGCGTTCAGGCTGTTCGATAATTGCCCGGTAAACTTTCGACGTGAAATCCGAGCGATTATAAAGAACTTGCATTAATAATGCTTCGAAATGCACTGTCGTTCCCATATAAACGAATGCTGTCCGCTTTCCTTTCGGGTCACCTAACGGCATTACAGTTTGCGAAAACCAATCGCGCAACTTTGAACGTTGTTCGGGCGTACTTGCGTTACCACCTGGACGCGCATCTTCTAAGTCATCGCATACGATTAAGTCCGGCCGCGTTCCGTTCCAGTTACGACCACGAAGCGCTTGGCCTGTCGATGCTGCTTCGACTAATGCGACTTGTTTTCGGCTTTCTCCGTCGGGGTGCCATGCGATGAACGCTTCGGAGTTGTCGGTTATGTTTGACTGATCCTTCGGCGATAACAACGGACCAAAGTCAGCGCGCAATTTAGCGTTATACTTCAACTGATTACGAATCCATTCCATATTCGCCTTAGATACTGCTGGCGTTTCCGAAATGATAATCGTATATTTGCGTTTTCGGTAAAGTATTTCGTGTACCGGAAAGGCCTTCGAAAGGTAGGTCGACTTAGCATGTGAACGAGGCGCCGCCGCCGCTATCTTTGCGTTAACATGCTCGGTTGAAACAACGTTCATGATCTCGGATATTTCACGGTGGAAACTTGGCGCTTCACTTACATCGGTAATATCAAAACCGTCCCAGTTACCGTCGTTCTCCGCATTCCTTGCGTCGGAAAAGTATTCGATAGAAAATTCGAGCAGGTTTCCTTCGCAGCGTTGAATGCGTTCTAAGCGTTCTAATTCCGTAGCCTTGTCGTAATACTCGATGACTAATTCATCGGGCAAATCAGCGCCATACTTTGCGTCTAATAGCGCTAAGTACTCGCGATATATTTCGATTAGTTCCGTGCGTTCTTTTCGGTCCAACCAACGTCCGTCTTGCCACGCCATGTAATCGACCTCCTCTCCGAATATTTATTATTTGCGCGTTGACTTGCGTGGTTAATTGCGTTATTATGAATGTAACCTAAATGAACTGGAGGTAACATTCGATGATTAATACCGTTGATGCTATCAAAAATTCCCGCGATATTGCGAAGATGAAGAAATCGCTGCATGGTCGTGACCGTTTAATGTTCGTGCTTGGCGTTTCGCTCGGCTTGCGTGTGAGCGACTTACTTTCGCTAAAAATTGGCGACCTACGCAACCGAGAATACTTAACGTTAGTCGAGTCGAAAACAGAAACGACACGTAAGCGCAAAACGTACCGCCGCATTAAACTAAGCGCAACAGTTAAGCGTGAAGTTGCTACGTTAGATGGTGCCGACAGTGACTACGTGTTTAAAAGCCGCAAAGGCACGAACCAGCCGATTACTCGCCAGCAGGCTTACCGCATACTAAACGATGCAGCCGACCGTGCCGGCATTAAAATCGCTGTAGGTACGCATACACTTCGCAAGACGTTCGGCTATCAACTATACGCAAAAGGCTTCGATATTACCCGCATAATGGAGATATTCGGGCACTCTACGCCTGCCATGACGCTGAAGTATATCGGCATCACTGACGAAGAAATTGATAACGCATATGAAGCTATCGAGATTTAAACGCTCGGTGGCTTTTTTATTGCGTAAATACAAAAAGACCGTTAACATTATCGTTAACAGCCCGATCTACTTACGCTATGTACACAGAGGGTTTTAGACTCGGCCCTCCTAAACGTTCCTTTCGTCCAGCAGCCGTATGCATCCGTGTCCGCCTTCCGTGGTCTGCAACTACCCAAAGTGAAAATTTGATACGCGGATTTAAAAACCGCTTGGAGGAATTCGTTTTCGTTTGACCACCCGCCCCCGTCTTTCGTTCTGTATACCGCATTCACTCGTTCGCATATACAATGTTACCTTTGTAACTAAAGTAACGTTCGACCTTCGACTCAAACCGCATTGCATCAACGTCAACACCACTTCGGTTACACTCATCGACTCACACTACGTTTATGCATCGCTTGAACACGCAATACAACAGCGTTTGGCAATCGTTGGTAATCGGTGTTGAGTGCATACGATACTGCATAAACGGTGGTGCTATTTCGAAAGTGTTCGAGGGGTCACGCGTCAGAAGCTCACGGCTGGTAGAATATCGGCAGCCAGTTCGGCATAGTCTGATACCCTTACGCAATATCTACCGAGTTTCTTCTTATTAATATATTACGCAATATTCCTATTCGGACTGACCTCGATTTCTCATACGCTCAATTGCCGCTTTCATTTCGTCAATATCAGCAGAACCACCGTTCTTATTATCGACTTCTACTTTCTCCGTCAACATTCCGTGCATCTGTACGATAGTTCTAAACGCCGCTGCATTGCCGGTCTCTATTACGTTGTCTAACATTGCGTTAAACATTTCGGGCAATCTATCCGTTGTCTTTCGTACAATTTCCGCTTTTAGTTCAGCGTTAAAATAGTCGAGCTTCTTCCATTCGAATAACGTTGATTTGGCTACGCCTACTTCTTTCGCTATTTCTTCATACGTCATATTACCGCGATTAGGTAGCGATAGAAATTCGATTGCTGCGATTTGCTTTTCGTTTAGTTGTTTCGCCATAAGTACGTTACTCCTTTCGTTTATAATAAGTGCAAAACCTTGCGCCCAACTTCGTTGAACGCTACCAGTCTTTTATTGCTTATATCCTTTTACGAATAATGTATTTTGCATATAAAGTAACAGCGCCGTATGAGCGATAGCGAATTAAGGCGCAATGTTTACGAACTAAAGATAAAGAAATAAATTTACGATATTCACACACTATATATCTACATATAGTATTAAAACGTTGATTTAACGCCATATATACGCTATATCTTGTGTTTTATCTCTACGAAATATTGCCCGCGAATTTACCGATAGACCCCTTAAAACGTCCGCGAATTTACCGATAGCTTTTTACGAACTTGCCGACGCGCGTTTAGTCGATCTTACTTTCCGCTAAATCCTAATCGAAACATCTCACGCAATGTAGCGTCCGGACGACCATTCTTGCGGTAGAAAATGAACGGATTCAACTTGTAATAACGCTCGTTCCCTCGTCTGATTTCAGCGAATACATATTCATCGCCGAGCTTCATTTTGCGAAGATAAGTATATACCGTCTTTTCACTAACGCCTGTCAATTGTGCAATTTCTTGTTTCGTTAATTGCGTTATGTTGGCGACTTCCTTTTCGTAAGGATTTGCGCATATAGTGTTCGTCTCAAAATGAACGTATGGCAATAACTTATAAACGAAGCCTAACTTATTCGCATTACGACCGGTATATAACTCGCGTACCTTTGTAGTGAACGATTTGATTACGTTAGGATTGTCGGTTGTTCCTTTAAAGTGAAACGCACTGTTAACGCTGTAGGAGCCGTCTTCATTTGCGTATATAATTCCGTTAGTAGTCATGTCGCGGAAAAACTCGCTAAACGCCGTTTTCTTTAAGCCCACAACGGATTGTATGTCCGCCTTACTCATCGCTGACTTCTCGTGGTTAGCGTTAACTAGTACGCCAGCATACGAAATAAAGCACTGCAAGTACAGTAAATACCCGCAATGCTTATCGTCTATCTTGCCGATGACTTCGTGTATGTTCGTCATGTCCGTAAAGGTAAAATCGTGTTTGCGGCCTTCCTGGCGTTGAGTATAGCCGATAGCTTGTCGTTGTTTGGCCGCTTGGAATTCGGCAAAGTCGCGAATCTCGCCCGTTTCTTTGTTAAGCATGCTCCATTTACTCATCGCTATCACCACCGTTTTCATAAACAATCGTAATTGAATGAAATTGCTGATCCGCATATTCTCCGTTATGTGTGCTAGCGTGTACCGATTCACTAAAAAACGCAATCTTTTCGCCTGATTCATAGCGTTTAGTTAGTTCTTCGATAAGTCGTTTTAGGTTTTCGCGATTCTCTTTCGTTATACTCAATCGCGATTCACCACGATTCTTGCCGGACCTTCAACGAAAATATTGCGTCCGTTAATATAAAGAACGTTTCCGTTATCATGTGCGTCTATAATATATTCGGTAACTCCTACACGCTTTACTAACTCGCGATGTAGATATGCCGTAGGTACGTTCGTTAGGTCAACGTCGCTATCGTCTCGTAAATGGTTAATCGGAGGTACTTCGAATTTATGGTCGTAAGTTGGTATCGATATGGTGTGTCCGAGATTATTTTGCGCATCTTCTAGTTCACGCAATGCTCTCGTCGCTTGTTTCGCTTCTCTCTGTACCGCTTTTAATCCGGTTAGTGCTTCGGATACATCTACGTCAACTTTAATCGATAATTCGCGCGACTTATTGGAGCGTTCGCTCTTGTCCGCCATGTTCATCGTCTCCTTTTAGATAAAAATAAAGCCCGCACTAGGCGAGCAGAGGTACCTTCTGGAATTATCACTTAATAAGATAACTAACGTTAGAAAATGTAACTATATTACCTGTTATTTTTTCTTTTTAAGCGATCTTATTTCTTTATTAATCTCTAAAATTCGTTGTTTGTTGTGAAAGTGAATACCAGCCATTAGGTGAGTGTCCACTTCAAATTCAGGATCTACCATACCATCACCGTCTTCATCTTCCATTATTTCGCGTTTTTCATTCTCTAACTCTAAAATTCTCTCTTCAATTTCGTACAACTCGTCAGCTCGGTCATTAAAATATGTCTTCGCCTTGTTGAAATCCGGTTGAAATGTATTAATGGCAAATGTTTCATAAACTTCCCGTTCATAGTCATCCTTCACAAAATAAACTGTAACACTGTCTATAAGTCTGAAAAATTCGGCAGAAGTATCCCGACCTCGAAAATGAGCCAATAATCTGCTCTGGAAGTTAACTGTCTTTCCTACGTATAACAACGTTTGATTAACGTCGTACAAGAAATACACGCCACTAGGCTTAATCTTTAAGATATCACGTATTTCCTTATATTTGCGGCGTTTAAACGTCAAGCTATCGTCAGGCATCGCAATATTAATCGCCAATATAACTCACCTCCACAATTCCCGGTTTTATAAATTCGTTGTATTTACGCAGTCTCTCTTCATTTCTTGATTTCTTCGAATCTACTATTAGCGCTTCGTCAGTCGATAATGGTCTGCGCTTCGGTGTTCGGTAATTGTGTCCGTCAGTTCCAATATCATATGATGCCTTTAACGGAATCTCTGTCTTATTCGGCAATATCTTGCCGTCCTTATCTCGTCTTCTAACGTGTTTACCTTCGGTCCTACGTGCGTATTGCTCTTCGCTCATAATCGGATACTCATTTTGCGTCATTTTGTCAGGGTTGCTGTCCGTTAATTCCTCGTATAAGCACAACGAAGATAGTCGATCGAGCACACGCATATCAGGTCGCTTTCCACTTGCCGCGATATATTCATCCGTTAATTGCTCGACTGCCTTAAATCGTTCGGCACGCGGTAACCTGCCCGCTTTCGTTTCGGCAAATAGCCCGTTAATTCTTTCGTTTAATTGTTCGTTAGTCATTGTGCCGCCTCCTTCTTCTCCATATATTTTTCGTAAGCTCTTTGTGCTCCGGTAGCTTTACTGATTGGCGCCCCAACTCGAATACATTCCGCGATAAACTCATCATCGATATCACTCGCGGGTAATCCTTGCGAATATACATACCAATGGCATAATTCGTGTAGCAATGTGCCGATTACTTCTTCGCGAGTACGTTCGTCGTTAACTTTCTTACTCATGCGTATTAATTTAAAGCCACTCGTACCATTAAATACAAAACAAGCGTTCATCCTTTTCCAATACCGATTCACTAATTCGAATTCACCGTCGAAAGGTATTCCCCAATGTTTCTGCGCTAATTCGTTCGCTATAGTTACGAGCTCATCCCGATTCATTCCTCGTCCTCCCTTTCGCTCAACGCGTACCCTTCACCGCGATGGCTCCACGCCTCATATACGCGTGCTATTTTCGCCAATGCTACGTCTACATGCCGTTTGACTGCCTCCCGTCTTACGCCCATTAGTTCGGCCGCCTTTACCTGCGTCATGTCACGCTCAAACACGTAATACAACGCCTCGGCCTGGCGGTCGGTCAATTGCGCCTCAACGCGCGCGGTGTCCAAATCGGCCAGTATTACGCATGCATCATAATCGCCAGCAAATCGACGGCTGACTAACGCATGGTAATCGCCGAGGAGTAAGCGAACGCCGGTTGGATTGTCTAGCGCTGGATATTTCGCTTCAAGCGTGCGTTCTTTCGCATGTGTATCAATTTTGACCGTTCCGATATCAAACGCCTCCTTCTTCGCAAATTTTGACGATGTGTTCGCATAACTCCGCCGGTATCTTACTACGTTCGACCGAGCCTTTTAGTCCTTGCGTTCCGGTCCGGCTGCCTCTCGGAGCTGCTACGTGACAAGGTGCGCCGTTTTTGCAAACCGGTTTAAAGTTCGGCGCTGGATGATTCGTCCATAAGTCCGTCGGCTTCATTCGCGTATCACCGTATTGACAGTACGTAACCGTGAACCGCGGAATGTCCTGCATAAAACGCATCTTACGCATGCCGCCGCGAGGATTTTCGATAAACCAGTATTTCGGCTGCAGTTCGTTTAGTAACCGCATCACATTTTCGTTAACTTGATCGCAGAACTTTGCGTAATCGCTTTTAGGCGCCAGATTGCCGTCTGGTTCGCGCGTTCTATGATGCGAGATAGCAGCGATACTATACGAAGTGCAGTCCGGGCTGGCCCAAATTACGTCCGGCTGGCCAAATCGCTCCAGGATGTCCGCGGCTGCTATCGTTCCTATGTCGGTGTTCCAATCGATGTCAGCGTGCTTTTCGTCCCACTCGACGCTGTAAACTTCGTGACCTGCAGCTTCGAATGCTTTTCCTATACTCCGTGTTCCTGCGAATAGTTCTAACACTTTCATGCGACTTCCCCTTTCGCGTTGTCTTATTCGTTATAATTGCGTATAATTGCGGTATAACTAAATTCGTTAGATTGGACGTGTTAAAATGCCGTTTGAGCCTTTACTATTAAACCGACGCGGCGGGCTGAAAATGACCATCGATAAGGTCTACCGCCTACGCCTTTCGTCAGAAGTTGCGCAGAAACTCGCAGTCACTACGTTTACACCCGTTATTGTTTCGGTCGATGTCGACAACAAGCGAATCGGAATCGTTAAACAAGGCGTTTATCAAATACCGAACGCATCGACCGTTAAACCTGACAAACGCATGTATCTCGGCACAAAAGCCGGGAAAATGGTGTGCGACAAGTTAGCGATAAGTCGCGATAGCCTGCCGGTCACATTCGAATATGTCGGCCGTGTCGATCAAGGCGCCGTGTTTTGGGAAGCTTTCGAGTTACAACGCTGAGGAACGATTGCCTAATTCGCTCATCATCGCGTCTATTTGCGCATACAGGTCGTCAAAGTTGCCTGCATTGATAATTTCGTAGTCTACGTCAAAGATTTCGAAGTGGCTTTCCGTGTCATGCGTTAGGTCCGCTGCGTCAAATTTGTCGCCAGCATGTTTCGCTCGTTCTAGTCGAGTTTCTTCTGGCGCTGTGACACGGATGATAGTAAATCCGTTTGCACGCGCCCATTCATATTCGTTTGGCTGACGTAAATCGCTCAGCACTACGCCGTCGAAGCGTTTGTGCCGGTCGTAAAAGGCGAGCTTCCGTTCAGCATGGCGTATCCATATATCCTCGCCGAATTGCTCGCGCATTGTCTGACCGAATTGCTGGTATCCTGCCCGCGGTTTCGGATGCTCTGGCACCCACGGTAGTAAATCGTGATATAGTCGTTTTAATGCGTCACCAAAAGCGATACATACGAAATGGTCGTTCGTCATGAGGATGCGCTCTTTCACCGTATCCTTGCCGGTGCGTAGGCCGCCTGTGATTGCGATTTTAATCATTGGCGCCAACTCCTAGCGCTTTGATAATATCGGCAACCTGTTTCGCTGTGAACTTTTCACCAGAACGATGTGCTAAATCGCGGAATAAGGCGTTATATTGGCCGACGAGTTTTTCCAATTCGGTTACGCGGCGTGCCAGGTTTCCGACTAAATCGAGCATTTCTTTCGGATTGTCTTCGGTAGCTGTGACGAGTTCGTCTTCGGATTCGACCGGTTCGAGTACTCGATAATAACTGAGCGAAAGAATGTGCTCAATATTTTGGTCGTCAAAAACGGTAATTTCACCGTTCCTGTCTTCGCATTCAACTTCGTATGCTTCTCCTTCGGTAAAATACTGGGAGTACCCGTCAGTAAAGTACGGAGTAATCAATTCGCCGACTTCCGCTTTCCGTGCCACCTCAACGTATTGCTTTCCGTCAATCTCGTGTATTTTCATTTACTTCGCCTCCTTCACTAATTCGCCCAATGATACCGGAAACTTCGGCTGTACTAATTCGTATACTGCTTTCGCATATTCTTGTATTTCGACTTGACTATCGTGCGCTAAACGCTGATTAAGAAAATGCGCTACAGACGCAAGGCTTGCCGTCCAGTAATAGCGGACATACATTCCGTACGCCGGAAGGAATAGTCGTGCTTGTTCTGCGCAGATTCCGAAACCTAATGCCCATTCGTATAGTCGCTCGCCCTCTTTAACGAACTTATCTAGTTCTGCGGTAAATGCGACTCCGTTTAACATATGAACAGGTTGCCCGCTTCCTTGTTTCGAATTTTCCGGCGCACTTCTCCATTCGTCTGCTTGCGGAATATAAAACGCAGGCTCCTCCGTAATGTACCTACGCGAGGATTCGTTCCAAGCATCCATTGTATGATCGCTTCCGACGATATATTTCCAATGCTGCCTAGCGACCATTAACGGAGTATACATTTCGAATTGCAACGTTGCGTGGCGGAATGGCGACGTATGTCCTTCTCGCGCAAGGAACCTAATAAGGCGTGCGTCCTTGTCGGTAAGTTCTTGCGATTCCTTATCGTAGCTGACTCGCGCTGAGTTTACGACAGATAAGTCGCTCCCCATTACGTTGGTTAGACGGACATACCCTTTGTCTAATACGTTAATCATTTCGTTCATTTATTTACACCGTCCCTTATCTCTACGTTTTTATCTAATCCATTTTTAACATGCGCCCACCAGCGGGCGACACCTTCGTCAGTAACTTCGTCTAAATTGCGATATTTCGAACGATTAATAACTACGTTAATTCTTTGGTCGTGAAACCTCCTACCGTGAACCACCTCACCTATCCTTACGAAATCGATTCGGATATTTTCTGCTTCAACGTTTTTCCACCATAAAGCTTTATCATCAACGATAATTATTACGTACGATTTCATTCGGCATCCTCGTCTAAGTAAATCGTCGTTTCCGTACGATATTCGGAAACTTTGCGAAATTCAGATCGCAATTCCTTTTTCGCCTTTACTCCGGTATGCCCGAACCCACCTTCGCCGCGCTCCGTTTCGCTTAACGTATCTACTTCGGTAAACGTTGCAGTTGCGACCGGAGCGATTACACCTTGGGCAATTCGGTCACCTTTGCGGATTAGATACGTATCAAACTGGTTTAGCTCTCGATTTTCACTCGGTATAATTGCGCCTGTAATATCCTTTACTTTCCGTGCTTTTAGCGGAAGTGCTTGCGTAATATTATCCACCGTTACAGCAACCTCGCCACGATATCCGCTATCTACCGTTCCGAACTGCACTCGCAACTTTGTTTTCGAAGTAATTCCGCTGCGTGGTCGTATTTGCAATTCATATCCCGACGGCAATTCGAATGCAAGACCGACGGGCACTTTCGCGGTTTCGCCCGGCTCGATAACCACATCTTCCGTTGCGACTAAATCGAAACCTGAATCCCCTGCTTTTGCATATTGCGGAATAACTGCGTGTTCGTTTAAGCGTTTGATATTTACGTTCATTCGTTTTCCTCCAATGCTCTAACGTTATATTTAGCGCTACTGATATAATGTAAGACCGTGCGTAAATCCGTCTCACCTTCTTCTCGCATTGCTTGAACATCCGCTTCTAATTCGTCTAAAATTTCTAATACATCCGCTTTTTTCATTACTCCGCCTCCTCAACGTTTACTTTCGCATCTGGCGCCACAGCTTCGATAATATCCTCTATTGCCTGCTCGACAGCATCTGCCGCTTTCTCTTTCGCATCTTCATTCGCTTGTATTTCCGCAATCGCTTCAATTCTAGCCTGACCGTACAGCGACTGCAGTTGGCCTTCCGTTAGGTCTTTTCGCAACACGCCGACATCCTTCGATAGCACCGCCTGGTCGAACGGCAAGTCAGCGCTAATTAACTTCGGTTGCGGAAAGCGAATCGTAATCGTGTTGCCCTTTGTCGTAACCTCCAAAGCTTGCGTGTCAATGCCGAGTTTGAATTCGCCATGCACCGTCAGTTCGTACGTTTTGTCGCCGTACCATTTGCTGTCGGTATACGCCACCGTTTTGGATGCTTCGCCCGTTAAGCCGACAAGTTGAGGCGTTTCGGTTAGCGCTGACAATACGGCTGCTTGGCTGATATACGTAGGCGTTTCGGCAGGCTTTGCGGTAACTACTGCCGGTTGCGTTTCGTGTGCGTAGGTGGTGAGTGCCAGCGTTAGTACGCCGGCGATTGCGACCGCTTTAGCTTTGCGTTTCATCGTATCGACTCCTTTCGCCTATCTTTCTAGGTAAAGTATTGTAATCCACCAAACAAACCACCCGAAAGATAAAAGCCCGAATCCAGCGAATAAATAAACTATAAACATTAACACCTTTAACTTCCTCCCTCATTCCAGTTTAAGTCTCTAGTACGCTATCTTACTGACTCCTTTCGGTCTAGGCGTTCCATGACGGCGAGTATTTCAGAATGGCCTTCCGGCTGGGTACGTTTCAGCCACAGGCGCAATTCGTTCCAGCGTAAAGCGTGGTTTAGTTCGCGTAATTCGTCACATTCGCGTTTCCAATAGTCGGCAACGTGGCGGGTAGTAAAGAATATGTCATGGCGTGATTGGTCCGAAAGGTGAATCGACTCTTTTGTTTCGATATGATATACGATGCGTTGAGCTGCGTTTTCTACTCGCGGATCATATTTCGTCATACTCTTTCGCCTCCTACCATTTTAATTCGTCTGCATGTTTCGCTAAGTTGCCACGGAAATTCTTCGTTAACTCGACTTTTTTACAATAAGGTTCGTTGATAAAGTGTTCGATATACGGTTTAAATCCGCTTTTCTTCGGGTCTGGTAAATCGCATTGTCCGTCATGCCCAATCATAATTACGGTACAACTATCGTGAATTCTCGTTAGCAGCTTCTTTAATTCGCCGCGTGTAAAGTTTTGAGATTCGTCTATTATGACCGTATAATCTTCCATGTTAGTTCCTCGAGCGAATATGTGCGATTTAGGATAAACCCAAACGTGACCAGACTTCATTGCCTCCGGATTATCGTCGCTATACATAACTCTCGAAGGAACTTCGTTAATTTTCAATAACGCATCGATTAACGGCTGATAGTATTCGCTCTCTTTCTCTTTTTGATTGCCGGGGCGGAATCCCATCGCTTTTTCTTGCACAGGTGAAAATACGTATACTAAAGGCTTGCCGATTAACTTAGCGCATGCAACTGCGAGTGTTGTCTTGCCGGTACCACTTTTCGCATTAACAATCGTAAATTGATTATCGAAAATCGAGTCGACGTAAATGCGTTGTTCCTTAGTTAACTTCGGTTCAAATCCGAATAGCATATTATCGGTCGGCAATGGCATGTTAAGATCGCTCCCTTTTTCGTTTAGTTTGTTGCTATACTAGGTGATACAATCCGGAATAATTTTTCGCACATATTCCGGAAAGTTTTTCGCCTTGGACGTTTTATGTGCGACTAAAATCGAAATCATCATCCGTTAACGGCTCGACCTTAGTCGCCTTGACATAACCGTTCCCTTTAACGCTAAAGAAATCGTGGTTTTTCGTATCCGTCTTCATGCCGTTTTCTACGATCGGATTAATTGCTTCGGCTTCAAACGCTGGCTCAATTGCGAGATTCATACACGCCTTATTCGCATTGTAACGAATGAATCGGTTAACTTCGTCGACTAGGCCGATATTGGCGTATAGATCCTGCGTATATTCCAATTCGTTATTATATAACTTCATTAGCAATTGTTTTTGCTCGTTGGATGCGTTCAATTGTTCTTCCGTAGTTAATTGTGCGAATATCTCTTGCGCAAGCATACCGACATACACACCGTGAATTGACTCATCGCGAATTATGAGATTAATTATTTCTCCAGACGCTGTAAGTTTGCCTTGGCCGGCGAGATATAACGGATAGAAGAATCCGGAATAAAACAGAAATGATTCGAGGTAAACGGAAGCTACCATCGCCATATACAAATCGTATTTGCTGGCTTCCGGCTTGAACAGGCGCATGTAGTAATCGCTAACTATTTCCCCTTTGCGCTGTAGTTGCGGATGGTTGTGAACCCATTCGAACACCTCGTCGATTTCCGTTTCGGTTGCAAGCGTTGTGAATATCGTCGAATAGGACTTCGCATGTATTTGCTCCATCGTACCCATAAACGAAAGGACTCCTTTGCGCTGAAGCCCTGCGACGTGCATAGCGATTAACGGCATACCTTCGCCACCTTGCTCCGTATCGAGTAGCGTAAGGCCGCCGAGCACTTTCATATACGTATCTTGTTGCGCTGGCAGCATTTCCGCCCACGTATTCTTGTCGGCGGTTATGCTGATTTCTTCCGGCAGCCAAAACTGGCGGGTATTTTGCGTATAAAACATTTGCGTAAAGTCATCTTCGTGGCGATTCCAATTTGCAGCGTATTTAGTCATTCGTGTTCCTCCATTCGTTTTCGCTCTCAACCTCTGTATCTCTTGTTGTAATCGAAATTAACGTAGTTTATTGATATATGACCCAAATCAATCGTTAAATCTAAACAGGAATCTTCTGGGTTGCCTTTTCTTACTCTGTTTGTGTGAATACCCCACTTTCTTTGTGCGTTAATATCTGGATCGTTCGGATATTCCTGTTTATTCCTCTTTCTGATGTGCTTGAAATTCCATAAGCAAATGGTTTTGTTCCCTTTACTGAACCAACATTCTATATAATCTTTAGTTTTGTTTATTTCCACTTCCCTTTGCCCTCCTCCAAATTCATTGAAAACACGTTAAACTGCGCAAGCAGTACATTCTTCCACCGATAGATTACGAGTTCGCGTATAGTAAAGCGACTTCAATCCGATCTCATTTGCGTAAATATAATAGCGTGCTAACTCTTTCGTGGAAACGTCCGAATTAACGTATAGAATAGTCGAAATGCCTTGGTCGACGTGCTCCTGTGCCGCAGCGATTAAGTCCATTACGCGATACTGATTCATATCGAACGCCGACTTATAAAACCACATATTCGTTTCGTCCATATACGGCATTGGATAGTACGTCGTTGAGTTTGCGTATGTGCGCGATTCGATTTGATTAACGATCGGCATAACGGATGCAGTTGCGTTTTGAATGTAGCCGATTGATTGTGTCGGAGCTACTGCGAGTCTGTATGCGTTATATAAGCCGTGCTCTTTTACTTGCGTTGCTAATTGCGCCCAGTCTTCGCAAGTCGGCACGTAAATGCCTTCGTATAACTTTTGCACTTTCTCCGTTTTCGGTGCGAAGCTTTGTTGCGTATACTTTTCGAAGTAAGTTCCTTTCGCATATTCGGACTTATCAAAGTCTTTGAACGTTTCGCCACGCTCTTTCGCAATCAGCATCGACTTTTCAATCGAATAGTAATTCATCATCATAAAGAACGTTGCGGTAAAGTCGCGCGCCTCGGCGGACTCATATGCGATACGATTCTTCGTAAGGTAGCCGTGCAGGTTCATTGCGCCTAGTCCAATTGCGTGAAGCTCTTCGTTAGCTCGTTGGACGGCTGGTGCGTTCTGTATTTTCGAAATGTCCGACACGACTGTTAGCGCCTCGATACCTACGTGAACAGAATCGCGGAATACGTCGCCTGGTTGCATGACATTCGGAATGTTAAGCGAACCTAAATTACAGTTGATATCGCGACCAATTTTATCGGCCTCACCGTAGTCATTGATTTCCGACGTTTCCATTAGCTGATATATTTCGGTGCAAAGATTACTCATTTTGATTTGGCCGATGTCTTTCAGCGCGTGGTGTTTATTGCCGTTCGTTTTATTCATGAAATACGGATAGCCTGATTCAAGTTGTATTTGCGCAATCTTCGTAAGCATATCGCGAGCTGTCATAACCACGCGTTTCTTAACGTTTGGGTTAGCAACTAACTCTTCGTACATATAATCCATTCGCATATCGTCCATATGAACGCCATATTCTTTATAAACGCTATACGGTGCAAATACGTAAAGGTCCTTGTTTTCTTTCGCTAACTGGAATAGCTTGTTTTCGACAATCAGGCCGATAGACATTGTCTGGATACGTGATTTCTCGTCGCTATTTATTTTCTTGGTATCGAGGAATTCAACGACATCCCAATGGAAGATGTTTAAGTAAGCCGCGCCTGCCCCTTTACGCTGACCCAACTGATTCGCGTAGGAAAACGTATCTTCGAGCAGTTTCATAACCGGCACAACACCCGACGCTGCGTTATCGATGCCTTTAATTTGTTCGTTACGTGATCGCAGTTTCGAAAGGTTTATCGCAACGCCTCCGCCAATCTTCGATAGCTGGCCCGACGTGTTAATGTTATGGAATATCGAATTAAGCGAATCATCCATTTCGAGCAGGAAGCACGAAACCATTTCGCCGCGTCTGCTTCGACCTGCGTTAAGGAACGTTGGCGTTGCCGGCTGGTAGCGTTGTTCCATCATCGCGCGAATATACCACGTAGCTTTGTCGGTGTTACCTTGCGCTAGGTATAACGCAACAATAACTACACGCTCTGCATACGATTCGAGGTATTGCGACTTATCATCCGTTTTGAGGGCGTAGTCTTTGTAAAACTTCGAAACGGCCATATACGATTGAAATTCGAATACGTAACTATCGGCAATTGCTTGGGCTTGCGTAAGGAACTCTACGTCATATTGCGCAAATACGTCGAAGTAGAAGTCGTTTTCTACCAGATAATCCAAACGGTCAATCGTACCCGCAAACTTAACCGTGCGTTCCTCCACTTCTCGCATGAATTCCGCGACTGCTTCACGGTCCTTTTCCAATCGGTAAAACCCTTTTTCGTTGCGTTGTGTTATTTCGTTATTTAACTCGATATGCTTCGTCAATACATCGCACCCTTTCCGTAAAGTATTTCGCATCTTCTTCCGTGCCAGCTAATTCGAATTTGCATACGATAGGCACGTTATATTGTTCGCTGATTAGATCGGCAGCCTTGGCATAGTTACCGCCCCAGTTACGATTGCCACTACCCGCAACTCCGACTAAGTATTCGTGGTTGTTACGCAGGAAGGCGGCCACTGGCGCAGGCGCCTCGCCGAAACCGAGCGTATTCGTAACGAGGACGAACGGCTCGGAAACGGTAAGACTTGCGCTAATTGGTTGCGCCTCAATGCCGGCGTTGGCGAGGAAGCGCCGAATGTTTCCAGTAAACGAATAGTAGTAAACGTTCATTTGGCGTGTCTCAAATCTACGATAGCTTTTTCGACGGTGACGCGTTCATCAAGTAGCTTCGTCTTATTTTCTTCTAAACGTTTCAGTCGATAATCAATGTCGGCTAGTTTGCGCTGATTCATTTCGATTAGCATGTCGTTAAGTTTCATTTCGCTTTACCTTTTCGGAAAGGCTCTACGAATAACCATTTGATAAATATTACGATTTTATATATTGCGAATATCACAATCGTCAGTAGCATAATGCTCATAACAATGGCTCCGATAGCGTTGATGGTATTTTCCGAAAGCGATGATAAACCGATAAAACCGGCAATCCAAATCCCAGCTCCAATCGCCGTAAACAACGCGTAAACACCCGTTTCAATCAATCGTTCTTTGAATATCTTCATTTCGCAATCACTCCTTCTCGAATTAAATACGCTAGGCCGATAGCAACAGCATCGCTTTCATCATCGCAAGCAAATTCTCCAGTGTAACCGGTCCATTCCCGAACCGCTGCAGCTACTTCGTCTTTCTCCGCCTTGCCTACGCCGACTACTGCTTTCTTAACGGCTGACTGCGAAATGGCTGGCGTTGTGAAGTTCAATCCGAATTTGTTTAGCGCCTGGTCGGTCGCCCCCCATGCGGAATATACAGGGTGCGCTTGTTTACTCGTTCGGCCAACGAAATCTTCGCGCACAATTACGTCAAACTTAGCGCCGTGCTTATGAATGAAGCTGACCGCCCATGCCTCGACTACTTCAGCGCGAAGGCCGTGCGTTTGACTTGTCGTTGTTTTAACGTGGCTGACGTCCTTAACGGTGGCGCGGCCGTTCTTTACTTCGAGTAGGGCGACTCCGGGTGATGACATCGAAGTGTCGAACGATAATACTCTCATTATTCGTCACCTTCTCGTACAAAGTAAACGTTAGATATATCAGATAGTTTGTAGATTGAAATAATTCGATTTTCCATGTTGCATAATTTCAATGTCTCGTCTTGTCTATCCCATACAAATGAATTTACCCCTTTTATTTCATCTACACTTTCGTCCAATTTAGATACAATCGCATATTTTATTTTGGCGAAATTGTTCTCTTTAACATCCTCGGCCTTCAGTAATTTTTCCCAACGATTATTAATACTTTTTGTTTCATCCGCGTTAAACTTAGTCCACATAATAAGGAATCCTATAATCAACACGGTTAAAATAATTAACGCAGCCATCAAACCGCCTCCCCTTTCGCTCGCATTTCTTTTATCGATTCGAAAGCATCGTAAATATCCTCTTTTTCACTGGCGCGAAGATTAGACTTCAGTACGCGACTTGTGTACGCTTTAAGTTCCGCCATTTCCTCATCGGTCAAATCTTTTGCGCATGCCGTCTTAAAATTGTTAAACGTCCACTTCGAAAGGTCTAACGCTGGTGGCTGTTTTGTCTTCGCACAATCGAGAACGTCTGCAAGGTAGTCGTATAATTCAATGCGATCTTCCTCCGTAAAGGACAGTCCGAACGCTCGAATATCCGGTGTTTTTGCATAATCCTCATCGCTGATAAACCATGACTTTTTCGCAGCGTTAACGTATAGAATTATGAAATAGTCGAGATTGTACATTTTCGAATATCCTACCGTTTGCTTAACGTGTTTGATGTCCGGCTCACGTAGCGAATATTCCGACGTTTTGGCGGCACTCGTTTGTTTACTCTTAATCTCGAGTCCGATACGTAATATCTCGCCGTCTTCCGTTACGTACTCCATAATTCCGTCTGGAAGTCCGTATAGATAAAACGTGTGGCCACGATGATTGACTTCGGCATTTGTCTTCGCGAAATCTTCAAACATCGGACGACCTAGCGAATCCTTTTCGAAACGGAATCGTGGTGGCTTACCGGTTAAACGCTCGAAGTGCTTTTCCGCAAATAAGATATCGCGTTGAATGATGTCCCCAATCGCTGTTCCGATACGTTGCCATCTCGATTGGTATGGCGCTCTAGGAAACGAGTCTTTCTTTGCGCCAATAGTTTTCATGTACAATTCGCGCTTATCCGAGTTAGCTGCGGACGGAGAAAAATAGGGCCGCTTCGGCCAAACGTTTTCTACTTCGGCATACCAACGGTGTATTTGAGCGTCCAGTTCATTATCGTAAACTTCTGGAATTGAGTGCCATTCGTTAAGAAACTCCGTAAATTCTTTCGCAATCTGTTCAATATTCGTCAATTAATCGTCCTCCCTTTCTTCTTCAACTTCGTTTTCATCGCTAACTATCTCCCAAGTAAGAAACGGCGAAGCATCAACCGTTATCCCTTCTAATAATGCCGTTCTTATAACGAGCAGCAGAAACGTAATCCCTGCCGATTGAATCAACGAAGGCTCTAAATCAAATGCGACTGGCACTACGAAGTAAATCGATAGAAATACAATCATAAATCTCAGCGTCTTCATTCGGTCGTCTCTTCCGCTAACACGTTATAACAATGCGAAACTAGCGCGACTTGATTAATAACGTCATTGAATGCGTCGTGTGCAACGAGTTCCTTATTGTAAATTTCCTCGCGCAGTTCCTTTTCGGATTTTCCCAGTTTCGTAGAAGCTAACTCGAGAATTGTTCGGACGTCACGATCATTGCGGTAGAAAATCGGATAAGAAAGGCCTACAGATTCGAATTGCTGGCGAATCATTGCATTATCGAATAGAATTCCGTTGCCCCATAAATATAAGTTCTTTGTGTCGTCTGTAATTCCGGATAACCATCCGTGAAAGTTACGTAAGGTATCTTCGCTAGAATACTCGCCGTTGTTCAATAGGTCTGAGAACAGTTGAGCGTTCGTACCTAACCACCATTTCAGCGTGCTTGCCGTTACTTTGATGGGCCTCTTATTCTTAGCGATATCAACTACCTGATTAAATGTTTCGTATAATTGCCCCGTCTTTATATCGAAGGAAACCGCCGAGATTTGTATAATCGTTGAATCAATCTTGTTTCCTAACGTCTCAATATCCACCATAATATCTTTTCGCATTAAATTTCCTCCTTCGCTTTTTGTTCGAACCATTTTTCAACGGGAATTCCTTCGCCCCATCTTCGAAACACTTCGATGTCTGTACCGTTTGGCACTACGTCTCCCCATGCGTATGAATTCAGCATTAAGTCACGAATGTCTTGCGCCTCCGCTTCCGTAAAGTCTTCTGGCACTTCGAAGATTAATTCGTCATGTACCGAACACCATAACGACCAGCCCGGCTTATTTGCGCAATATTCATGCGCTTTAATCATCGTTACTTTCGTTTGAATAGACGACGAACCTTGTACGCGAGCATTAGTCGCTTGACGTAGCGCTCGGTTTTTCTTACCGAAGTTCTGATCGCCCCAACCTTTTAGTTTCAACTTTCCGTCAGGAAGTCGGCGTTTACGCGCTTCTTTATCCGCCCAAACATATCCGTTGCGTTCAACGAATTTCTTATTCGCTTCAATCCATGCGTTCAAGTCCGGCATACTTTCGAACAAGTCCGTTTGGAACTGCACGGCCGCTTTAACATCAACGCCAAGCATTTCCGCAAGCGAGTACTTACTCATTCCATATAGAGTCGCAAGCCAGACGACCTTCATCTGCTTACGCTCTTTCGTATCATCGCCTTCGGCAGTTTTGTAAACCTCTTCGTAAGGTCGCTTATAGAAGTTGGACGCCATCATTGCGTAAGGATCTCGCTCATTCAGAAACGCATCGATTAGTACGCGCTCGCCAGACAAGTAACCGACGCAGCGAATTTCTTGCGCTTTAAAGTCAGCACCTACGAGCACTTTGCCTGGCGGAGCAACGAACATTGGCCGTGCTTCCTTCGGCTGATTCTGAACATTAAAGCCCTGACCGGTTTTATCCTCTTCGTCTTTCCCCGAACTGAATCGACCTGTCACCGTTCCCATCGGATTAAATCGCGAGTGCCAACGTTGAGTCGTCGGATTCTGCTTTAACGGCAATGCGTCGATATACGTGCCGCTCAACTTCACGATATTTTTATATTCGAGCAAGTCGGCAACAATTTCGTGCTGTCCTTTTAACGGCTTCAGCGTTTTCTTTGCGTCCATATTCGGAAGCTCCTGACCGATTGCCTTCGAAAGTGCTGGCCGCATTTGTTGCGTAGAATTTAAGTTAATCGGTTCGTCGCCGTCATGGTATGGCGTTAATGCATCGACTAATTTTGCGCTTAATTCTTCCGCACGGTTTCGCAACCGCTCTCCGTACTTCTTCGCAAAGTCTAAGTCGAGAATATAGCCGTTAGCCTCTAGCGTTACGATTACGTATAGCAACGGCACTTCAACCGTTTCGTAATATTCCAACACGCTAGGCATCTTTCGCATATGTGCTCGCTGGAATTCGTAAAGTTTCCACGTTAACTCCGTATCTTTCGCTGCGTATACAAGCGCAATGTCCAACGGAACTTCGCGAAACTGTGCGTTCTTGCCGAAAAGCTTATCGAAAGTATCCGAATCAACACCGAGGTATTTCGGCGCCAAGTCCTTCAATTTGAACGAATCTTCATTTTCGTTAAGTAAATGCATTGCGGTCATGGTATCCCAAGTAACGCCTAGTAAATCGGAACCGTGTCGGCGGAACATTGCGATATCGAATATGGCGTTGTGTAGTACTTTGCCAATCGACTCGTCGTACAGTACCGTTCGTAATCCTTCGAGCACATAGTCACGACTCAACTGTTCGCAATTATCGTGCGCTACCGGAATGTAAACGTGCTTGTTTGCGTTAGGCAACGAAAAGGATATGCCGACTATCACGTCCGTATAAACGTCGACGCCTGTTGTTTCCGTATCGACTGCGATTATTTGTTCCGCAGCCAACTCGGCCAATAACGCTTGGAATTGCCGTTCCGTCGTTATCAATTCGTAGTTGCTCGGCGTTTCTTCGACCATTCTGCGCAAGGTTGCTTCGCGCTGTTCCTCCGCAAGTTGTTTATGCATTCGTATTGCTTCCGCTTTGCTGAATCGTTTGGCAGCAGACGCGGGATCTCTGCCTATAAGTCCCGCCGCCATTGCCGCCTGTACTTCGATTAATTTCGCTTGGTCTGCGTCGCTGTTTTTCATCGCAAGTATACGCGCCCAAGCCTCGTCGATCGTCTCCGTCGCTGCTTTCTTTCGTTGTGCTGCCGATTGAACCCGTTGCTTCGCAGCCTCAGCGTTTGCTTCTTCGCTCGGCTTATGCGCCACATTTAGTCGTAGTTTCATCGCCTCTCCCTCCTATCGAGTCGGCATGGTTTCGTCCGCCAAGTCACCGCTAGCTCGCCGTTTGTTTACGTAGCAAGTGTCATCGCAGTACCATTCGCCTTCGCTTCGATCCTTTACGTATTCGCAGTCAGCGTATAGTTCAGCGCCACAACTTTCGCAATGGCCGGAGATTCGTGGTTCCGGCGGCTGTATATATGCGTCGTGGTTCATTCGAATTTAGCCTCGACCGGGAAGATTAGTGTTAAGGATTCCGGCATTACTTCTATTTGTTTTTCGGCGTTATTTGACTGATTGATACGGATGCCACTGACGCTGACTTGAGTTACTGTAGTGAAAGACTTCTTATACTGAACTGCGTCTCCCTCTTTAAATTCATTCGGCTTGCGTTTGATTTTTGCCCATCGTTTTTTCTCCGACTGCTCCTGAGCCATTTTTTCATACTCATCCGCACTTACCTTCTTCACATTATCTTTATTAGTAAATCCGGAATAACCTAACGCATTCTTAACCTCGAAATCATGACTACCTGGATTGTTAATGTTTTTAATAGTTACCGCTTCACCGACTTCAAATCCTGCCAACGCGCCATTTAAACTAACTAACCTAACTTTATCTCCGTTTTTAAATGATTCTACTTTCGGTCTGCGCTTGCTCATTGCTTCATACAATGCCCTAGCAATCTCCTTTACGTCAGATTCACCGTTAATTGTTAAGTTCACATTTATTTCCGCCATCGTCAAACCGCCTCCACATTCGTATTAGTTTCGAACACACTTCGATCTAAGCAAATCGTTAACTCAACCCAACGCTGGCTTGCACGCGCCTCGCTCGCCCAGTATTCCTGTAGTCCGCGATTTTCGAACATCCATACGCGCGGTAACTCGCCGTCTTCTCCCAGGACGCCAATAAAATAATCCGCGTCGGACTGATCGTACGCCTTACCTCGGCCGTTCCTTGCTACGACAACCAATTCGTCTTTCTTATCGCTGCGTTTACGAATCGTTTTCACCTGGAACGTTTTCCATTCGTTTGTTAACGGATCCTTTGCGCTTACGTCAAACGACTCTTCTGTTTCGGAAGTGCTGACCGCTCCCCAGCCGTTCGCAATAAGCGCAGCTCGTGCGATAAGTTCGGAATACTTACCGACACGCTCTGTTTTGTACGCCATATTATTTCGCCCCTTTCTTTTTCGCTTGCAGTAATGCGATTAGTTCAACGCGAGTCTTCCCGAGAAGTTCAATCGCCATGTCCAAAAGCTCATCTTCATCGAATTGTTCCCCTCGGCAGAAATTACAACTTGATTCTTGCTCCCACGATGAACCTTCCGGAGTAAAGCCGTCTTCTTCTTCGCGGAAACCGTCGCCCTCTGCGCACTCATCCGAACACCAATGACGGCCGCATTCGCAACCTACATAATCGCCACAGTCCGGAAAAGTATCCGAACACGATTCACACGCATACCAATCTACGCCCATATTTTCGCCTCCTTAGAATTGTGTTGTCGGATCTTCTTCGACTTGACTTTGCGCATTAGCACCGATAGACAATCCGATTAGCGTGATATCAAAACCTGCAGCGACTAAGTTTTCCGTTTGTGTCTTTTCGTCTGCTTCGAATAGTAAGCCGTTAAACAAATCCTTATTGAATTCCTTGCCGACAAATTTATCGAAGTTAGCGCGTTCTTTATCAGTTAAGTCGTCGTCCATATCGAGTACCGGCATTAGCGTAATAGCAGTCTTAGTTCCGCTACCTTGCTTCGATATTTCAAACGCAACCTTATCCTTCTTACCGTCGAATTTGACTAACGAAGGCTTAATCGCTTCGTTGAATTGTTTAGCAGTAAAATCGAGCAGTATTTCTTTTCCGACCTCAATATCGATAAACCCGATTGCGAATCTAGCCTTTCCGGAGTATTTGTACCCTTCCGAGCTGAGGTCTTTATACGCTTTCGATTCTTTAATCGCTTTGATTTCGTCCTCATCCGTTTTGCCTTCGATAAGCTTAAACGCCTGGTCGTAGTAGTATTTCGATGCCAAATCCCACGGCGTATGATTTGCTTCCACGAAACCTTTATCGTTACGATCTGACGGATTCTTTGCGATAAAAGTATTAACACGCTTGAACACTCCGTAGCCGTAATAACGCATGATATTTTGCAAGCCGGTTAGTTTTACTTTCAGCGTTGTACCACTCGGTAACTTTGCGAATTCACCACCGCCGCTGTTTCCTCCGCCACCACTTGCGTTTGTTTCTTCGATAGCGTCCATTCCGAATTTGAATTGACTCATTCGTATTCCTCCTAATTGTTATTCGAGTGCCGGCTATATTCCCGCGCCCGCTAGTACCTCCGAATCTACTTTCCTACATACGTAGGCGACCGAGATAACCCCGATCCTTCAATTCGAAAGCACTAGCCGACACGGAAAGACGCCTAACCGCTAAGGTGCGATTGCCATCAATCCATGCGGACATAATCCGGTCCTCCAAACCCTTCGCTCGGTCCGGTTCTTGTTGACGTGTAGTGGCACGCCTACTTAGCGTTTTATCATGCGGACCTCAACCACAACTACTCCGCGGGTTTTTGTGCGATGTTCGAAAGCTCGAAGTTCGATTCGAACGCATTTCCGCGCCCGTGGTCGCTCAGAAGCGCCAAGTCTTGAACGGTAGGCAGGCCGGTATTTCCTAACCCGCTTGCGTTAGCGCTTTGTTTCTAAGCGTTCACCGGCGCGCAAAGGGTCGTTATCGACCGGCTTCACACTTCGCGCTGGCTTGATTCGCATACATGTTACCGTAGAAGGCAACGTATTGTGCTTCGATTTCCTTACGTTTCTTTGCCGCTTTGACTTCCGCCAAGTTAACGAGTTTTGACATCGTCACACGCCGCCTTCCATGTTAATCCGATAAATAGTACGAATAATGCTCCGAAGAATATTGCGATTGTCATCCTAGACGCACCGCCTTTATGACCGGTATGTTGACTTCGTCATAACCTTCGTAAAGTCGGACGGGATCTTGTGCGATTCTTTGAAACTTTTTCGCTAATTTCGTATTACTTCCGAATATTCGGGCATATTTATCAGTAGGTTGTTGCATAACCGTTGTATTTTTCATAGACATTTAATACGAACCCCCGTTCTATATTGACGAAATTTGTCGAATGGTATTATAATACGTGTATAAGCTGACTAACTTAATCCGTTAGATTTAGCAAATATTAACGGTTTCACTAACGTAATCCGTTAATTTATGTTATAATTACAATCGAGTGTTGAACGCGAAACGACACAATGCCTAAGTGCCGTTCACGTCATAACACTTTTAAAGCGCAACTAAATAATCGCGGTGAGAACCGAATTGTTTAGGATCATGCTTCGCTGCCAGGCGAGTTAATGCGCGTTTTACAACTACGTGGTGCAAACCGAGATGTTTACCGATTGCCGTCGGTGTCATGTTGGTGGAAAGGAACGTCTGAACGATTGCCGTCGTTCTTTCGTTCTCACCTCGTATTAAGTGATCGACCAGTTGCCGCTGCTCTTTCGCTATAATACAAAGTTCCGTTTCATCCGATTTACTTACTGAAATATTTTCTAACGAGTTAAGTTCCTCATCTTCTTCACTACTATTCAAATCTTCATCATATATCACTTTCTCTCTAAGTGACTTTTCCTTCTTATATAAATTTGCGATTCGCCTTTTTAAAAGCCATTTAAAGTAATTTAGATAATTGTTACCTTCTTTGTACTTATTCAACGATTCCAATACGGTGTCATCAAAAACCGCTATAACATCGTGCTGGGATGTTTTTGTGTTGTGCGCAACACTTTTGAAGTAAGCCGACTTGTTTTTACCATCTATCAAGGTATCCTTTAGAAAATGATAAATATCGTTAAAGATATCCTCACCTTTTGTTCGTTGATAATTCAGCACTTTTTCTTCGATATTCAATTTTCAACACTCCTCTTAACGTCTTATAATAGGTGATACATTTCTCATTTTTATTTCGCACACCTTATTAAAACTTTTTTTATTTTTATTTCTGAATTTATAATAACTTACAATATGTAGTAAATAGTGGAATTTTTAATATTTTTACATTTGTAAATATGTTCAACTACTTGAACAAAAAAATAACACGCTCCGGGAAGTAAGCGCGTCTAACTATTAATATTTATTTACTTAACACATGGAGTTTCCTCCACCGCCTCCGCCACCAGGGCAAGCCATTAATGACTTATTCTCAAACTCTTGGCTTGTTTTTACATAAGCTGTTCCTCCTCCAGCAACTAACACGATAGCCGCTATTAAAGCAATAATTGTTTTTTTCAATCGAACATCTCCACCTTTACGCGATATTTATTTTACTTAACACGCGAGTGGATGCACTATATGCTGGGTAGATCTCTAATTCTTTCTTTGGTAATTCAGCAAAAAACTTGTTGCCGCTATTGATAAATTCTAGGAGTGATTCTTGAAGCGATTCGGGGTCATTTTCGATAATGCCTTTATAACATAAAATAAATGGATCATTCTGGTTAGATTGACTATATAACTCATTAAACTCATTTTTATCTCCTATCCTAGCAAGATAATGCATCCGCTCGATAGGGTCGTTCGTCTCGATTGTTCCAAGGAGTTTCCCCCACAACACTTTGCAAAAATAGATATCTAAATTCAATGTCTCTTTCGCCAAGTCGTGCCTTCCTTGTTTTTGAAGAAGGTTATAATACGTTAAGAAATTTTCATGACTTTCTTCATAACTCTCGAAAAGGAACGATGTCCCTAATAGGTGATACATATGAGAGTAGAAGTTCGCACACAGGAACCGTGAATTAATTACCACATTTGCGTAATATCTGGCTTTCTTAACGTCATTTCTTAGATAAAGATATGCATGAGCATATAATTCATTCAGTCTCGCTAAATAGTTTTCTTTAATATAAGGCGAACAAATCTTCTTTATTTCCTTTTCTGCTTCTAAAGCGACTCTAAACATGGACTTGTATTCTTTTAGCATATAGTAAACCCTTGCTTTAAGGATTAAATGAAATGCTTTAGTTTCTGTGAATTTTGGTGAGTATGAATCCAACATAGCTAAAATCTCTGCATTAGATTTATCTCTGCGTTGATAATGCAATGAAATCCTGTACACCTTAGCCCAATCCTTATTCTCCCTCGGTGCTTTCTCTTGCGAATCAACTACAATTTCTAATAAATCTAATCTTCTTCGTGTTGAAGTATATTCCATGAGATGCCTGCATTTTTCACGATCTTCTGACTTGATTGTATCAGGTACCAGTAAATCTAACACTTCGTTTTCCCTACTTGGGCTCAAATATTTAATTGATAATATCCAAATAGGAATAGAAAGATCGCGTTTATATGAAAAGAAATTCGAAAAAGTTGCATCGTCTACATTACAAATTCGAGATAATTCTGTGTTAGTTACATCCTTTTTCGGCTTTTCCATCATTGAATGAAGAATTTTTCTTAACATCAGCAGCATCCCCTATTATTTTTTGTTTTATATGCAATTTCCATTTGTTATGTGTTATATTGTAATTAATTATATCTTAAATGTTCAAGAAATGGAACATTTTTGTACAAATTTAGGAGGTGAATTTAATGATTAGCTATAAACCCTTATTTCATACGTTAAATAAGAAGAAACTTGTTATAAGTAATCTGAGGGAATTTGGGGTACATCCGACAACCATAGTTAGTATAAACAAAGGTGAATCGATAAAATTAGAAAAAATAGATAGCATTTGCAATATTTTAAACGTTCCTATAAATGAAGTTGTTGAAATTATATTAGAAAATAAAAAAGATTTGGATAATTAAATACATACATAATCGATTGAGGTGAGCGCCACGAAACGGGTCGGAAGGTGCTTGATCCGCGACTATCGTAAACGGTTCGGCTACACGCAAGCGAAACTCGGCATACTAGTCGGCATGGAACCTAACCGAGTATCTGACTACGAAAATTTGCGCTATGTAATGAAAGTCGATACCGCGTTAAGATTCGCCGAAGTGTTCGGTTGCACCATCGAAGACCTTTACGAATGGATTGAAACGGATGCAAGCGAGACGGAGGGGTAAGCGAGAATTTTACTTACCCACGGCGCAATGTACTCAATCTCACGTACAAACTTTCCGACCGAGCAACCGCAGCCTCTAACGACTCCGCTCCGTACTTCACTAGCGACTCATTCGCATCCTTCACGCTACTGTCCAACCGCACATTCCGCAACTTTATCCGACCCTGCAACGCGCTTGCAATTTCCGCACGTAACTTCTCGCCAGCCTTATCGTTATCTGTAGCGATTAGCAGTTCCGTAATCGGCGACGTCAAAATAAGATCCCGCTTAAATTCGTTAAAACTTGCACCGCCTGTTGCAATTGCGCTGTAACCGGCCATACGCCAACTGAGCGCATCAATCTCTGCCTCGCAAATTAATGTTGTTGGCTCAGCGTTTTCAATTCCGAACAGTAACTCCCGAATGGGCCAAGCGCCTTTTGCGTACCAGAACACCTTGCCGAGTGTTTGGCGAAATTTGACGTTGGCGAGTCTTCCGTCCGCTTGTCTCCACGGTATCACGACCGCGCGACCATCCACATCATACTTAATACCTATTTTCGTTTGGTAATCTTCGCCAATTCCCCGCGACTTCAAATATGCGTAATCATCGGTGTATTGCGCCAGGTAATCGGTCCCCAGCGCTTGCCTAATGCGCTGAGTCTTCAACCGTAATGGCCGCAGTTTAATCTCCTTCGTTTCGGTTGCAAACGGGGCATACTCCGCCAGTAAGTAATCCTCCATTTCCTCGACGGTTTCATTGCGAAGGAACGCCAGCAGCTTTACAAGGCCACCGCTTGCCCACTCCGTATCATAGGCGCCTGAATCGTGCCATGTACCCGCCGGATAATCGCCGTATTGCTCGAGCCGTACGAAGAAGCTCGGCGTACGATCATAGCGAAAAGGACTTGCTGCGATTAGTTTGTCGTGCGACCAATTCGGTCTAGTCCAAGCGAACTGTTCCAGCTCGGTACGAATGTCTATGTCAACCGTTTGACCGCGAATGGTAATATCCGCCAATAGTACCGCCCCCTGTATTTACAAGTTCTTAATAGTTGTAAGATAATCTTACAATACCTTTACCCAATCTTCAAGAATAAATGTTCGTAATAGTGATTTTTCTGTAACTTAATTGCGAATATTGTCGAACAAATTAGATAATTCAACACTTGACTACGACTATATCTTCTACACGCCTAATTCCAGTACTTCCCGCTTCTTTGTAAACCAATTTATAAGGAGTTATACCACTGTCGCATTTTTCAATTGTCCCAACTAATCCGCTAAATAAGCCTCGTTTCTTATACGCTTTTTTACCAATTAGTTCATGCATTTGCAAGCCTCCTTAAAACGCAAACTGTTTCGCTGCTTCTTCTCCCATAGGTAATTCCCGCAACACTCCGTAATCAAACAGCGCAGTAAGCTCCAATCGGAAGTCCTCTCCGCCATTACGCCCTTTTTCGATTGCCAACATCGCCGTGCAGTCCGTTTCCACACTATCGAACGAAAGTAAATTCGTCGCAATATCGAGCAGCCTTTTCGATGTCTTAACCTGATCGCGAGTCGGCGGATTTAATTCCCGCACGCCATCTTCATCGCGCTGCTTCTTTTCCACGGTCGCCTGTACCGTATAGAACCCGACCACGTCGTTGTCGCCGATTATCTGCTCGAATCGAGTTGCCGCATATTCAGCCGCGCCACCAGCCGTTTTGTTCGAGTTGCGCCCGTATACGTCGGTTAAACCGTAGAATGGGTCGAGTATCACAACGTCAACTGGCACCGTAAGTAATTCGCGTTCTAAGTCGTCGAGCGTCCTCGTTAGTGACTTATCGCTTTTGCCTTGGAAGTACAGCGTACCGGCATAATACGTATCGAGCACGTCTATCACTTCGATAAACTTGTCGCGCACAATACCTTCTAAGTTGCCGCTTAGAATTTCCTTATTCGGTATGCCTACTTTCCGCTTCAGTTCGTCTTCAAACGTTTCGTCGACGGCCGTGATAATCGAAATCAATCGCGCAAAGAATACGTATTCCTTTACTTCGAATTCCTTAAGCAGAACGGTGGCGCCATGACGTAGCAATGAATCGACTATTACGCCGATAAGATACGTCTTACCTCGGCCGGACTCCGCCATTACCCCGTACACATCGCCGCTGAACCAACCGCTAATCTTCTGCGTTAGTTGGCTGAACGGAGTATCCCAGCGCTTGGACGACTTGCCCGTTTCGCGTTTTTCATATTCCGCTTTGACGGACGATTTGATGTCGCTTAATGTACGTCCAATTTCGGAACGTGTGTTCGTATTTATTATAGCCTGTTCGAACTGTTCTTGCAACAACTTTAGCGCTTGGTTGCCGTCAGGCGTGTTTTCGAGTATTTCGGCCATCTTTCCGCTGTTAACGAAATCAACTACGAAATTCTTTGCGGCTTCCCCTTTGATTTGTCGCGCTAAGTATTCGTATTGATCGCTAACTTCTGGCGTATAGATGAACGACGGGCACTCCGCTACGACTGTTGCGTAGCTCGGCGCCTGCCCGTTCTTTGCGATGTAGCCGTTGATAAAGCGAAGTGTTTGACGTTCGCCTTCTGTGCTCAAGTCGCGTTCGATGATGCCGAATTTAACAAGGGCTTGCGGATTGTTTTCGTCGATAACTTTCGAGAATAATAAGTTTGCGTGCTGGCTCATGCGTTCACCCCTCCGTTGTTAAATATTCGCCATTATGCAGGCGTGAATTTATCTTTTACTGTTGCAGTTAGTGATGGAATAAACTGTACGCTACATAATTTACATTTCTTAATTTCGGTCTTATCACTCACCTCTATAATTGGCTCCCCGTTTGTAAGGATAATATCTAGATAGAAAGGAATTTCAAAACCCATGTGCATCACGTGCCCAAACTTACTCATTAAAATCCATAGTTGAGTTTGGTAGTAGCCGTCACTGTCTATATTTAGGACAAAGTCTCCTAATCCTTTACCGCCTCGCTCTTTAATATGCTTATCTAATTCTTCGTGCTGCTCTTGTAAAACGGAGATACCAAAATCAGTTAGTTTTACTTTAACGTGTGAATTACAATTAATTTTAAAGTCCACTCACTCGTCATCCCCTTTCGCCATTTCCTCGGCCAATTCCGCATCAATTTCGGTTTGCTTCTTTAGGTATTCCGAATCGCCAAACGCCTCGTATAGCGCCTTGAAATCGTTCTTTGAGTCAAGCAATTCGTCGACCCTTTTCGCTTTATCCTTGCGTGCTTGCTTTCTGCGTTCGGCCTCTTGCGCTGACAATTCCCTTGCGGTCGGTTTACGTGGTTCCTTCGGTTGTTTTCCGAACATAATGCGTTCCTCCCCTTTCGCCCAGTCTAATCCGACTATTAAATCAGTTATGTCAAATTCATCTGCGGAAGGTATATCCGTCAAGTCAATCGTAGCCTGCCCGATAGTACTTAAATACTCATCCGCGTTTTCTTCTTCCGCAACTAATACGAGATCCTTTTCGTCCGCTTCGAGCCAGCCCGCTGTATATACGTCGCTCAATTCGTAAATCAGTTCGCTCCATTCTTCGTCGGGATAAAAATACGATTCGCAGCGCATTCCGATTATGCGATATATTTGCGGATAATAGCCGGCAACACGTACTAGGTCGCCGAAGTCATAGTCCGGTTCAAACTCGAACTTTTCGAACTCTCTTTCGTTTGTCATTCGGTCGCCTCCTCGAGATATACTTGAGAGTAAACGCAATCAGCTTCGTATCCACTAATTCGTTGGACGACGTTGACGACTTTATATATTCCGACTAATTTGCCGGTACTAAAAAACCACGTATTGATATCTAACTCCTCACCTATTCGCGGCATTGCATCGGCAGAATAAGAAAACGAGTGTTCATCGTTGATAAAAACATCGATACTCATTTAACGCATCCCCCTTTTGCTCGTGCCTACGAAATTCAACTTCGCACACATATCGTTAATTCTGTCCGCCAACCTCTTTTCGCCAAATACGTCAACTAAATCGTACGGTTCCGTACTGTAAGGTTCACGCTTACCTTCGTAGAATATCGGAAGGTTGCTCGTGTAGACTGTCGGCATTTGATTTGTAACGCGATGATTTATTATCGAATGCAAATCTGATCTGAAAGCATCGGTTGTCGCACGAACGCCAATATCATCAAGTACCACAAACGGGGCAGTTTTCGCACGTTCCATCGCTTTGTAATATCTCTCCGATGCCGGTTGTGCCACTGAGTCGGGCACTCTCGGTCTATTAAACTGGTTGAAATCCGTTTGCCAATCGTTGCAATCTAACATGTAAGCCGGAACAGGAAGCGCCTGCCTACCGCGCTTCAAACTTCCGACATAATGCTCCGTTAAATATGCGTTGAGTATCGCAGCTGCCGTGGTGGTTTTTCCTGTGCCAGGACTTTCGCTGTATAAATATGCTGACTTTATACGCTCGCCATTTTCTTCGAATTGCCGTTCGAATGTCTTAACGTATGCATCCACCGATTTGTACACTTTTGATTGCTCCGCTCGTGCTGGCGAATTAGATACCGTCACCAAACGATAGTCCGCCGGCACTCCGCTCGCTCGCAGTCGGCTGTTTGTCGCAATAAAATGCGGGCACTGGAAACTGCAGGCTTTACTATTCGCTAGGGTGCAGCGCGATGCTAAAACGCAGTTGCTTGCGTGGTTGTTTTCGCTCATAGGCGTTCACTCCTTCGATTTTATAAAGATAATGCGATAAATTGAATTCCGAGGTTAGATACTGTAACTAGTACGAAGAAAACAAGCATAGGTGTCATACTGCGTTTTAAGAAGAATAAACTAGCTACCCAACCTACGACACTAACTGCGAACAACACTACGAAAATATAAAACAACGTTTCCATTAGAACCAATCCTCCAATACTTCGCTATTTACTTGCGCCTGCTCTTCCGCTTGCACCCTACGTTGTTCCTGCGCCACGGCCGACATTGCTACGTTAAAGTTGCGGTCCATATACGAATACATGAAAAGCCACGTCGGATACGGATACTGATCGGGCTTATTCGTCCGGTATTCCGCCCAGCATATTTCGATAAATCGGCGCAGTACCGTATTGCCGTATTTACCTTGCGCTTGTTTTAGCGTTGCTCGTTCGCTCGCCCAACGTGCCGACTTCGAGCCGCCACCGCCCGGCTGATATTCCGTACCGTACTTTTCGGCTGTCGTTTCGGTGATAAATGCGATAAAGCTTGCGACGTTCCAATCGGTGATGTTTCGGTTGCGCCAGTCGGCTGCTGGCGGTAGTTTCGGTTTAGTCATTGCGATTCCTCCATTCTACTGCGAATAATTTCTGCGTATTTTTTAGCATTGATTTCCATTCGCTCGCCGAACGCTTCCTCAATCGCCTCTTCAAGACCCGCGTGTTGCAATCGCTCGTTTTCCTTTTGCAGCGCCTCAATCTCGTAAATCAATCGCCACACATGATGATATAACGGCTCAGGCACTCGGAGTTTTAACTCTCGCATTGATTCTGTTAATTGTGCGTTTGTTGGTCGGTTACTCATTCCGCACACTCCCCTCCGAATTCGAATCCGCAACGTGGACATACCTCGTCGTTTTCTCGCAAGAAACTTACATCATTATCACGTAGAAAACCGTGCAGCACTTTCGCTATACGATTGACCATTTCTTCTTCATGCTCGCTGTATCCCGCTTCGAAAAACAATGCGTGTGTTAATTCGTGCATTAATATCTCGTTCGTTCTCAGTTCGCTCATTGTATCTTCGAGTTGAACCGTTGTGTCCTTATACGTTACTTGGCCCCATAGACCGTGGCGTTCAGACAATCGTGAAATCATTTCGACTTTGTAATCGACGCTACCAATCCGAAATACTTTACCGTTTAATTGCTCCATTGTTTCGCCTCCAATTTATCGAGATACTTATTCACCTCAACTGTCAAATCGAAATCCTCGTCGGGATTATTCGTAATGGTAAATTCGCGTGTGCCATTTTCGGTGTGCAAGTCGATTGCAGTTACGAATCGGAAGCCTGGGTGAATCGTTGGACTTACGTAACGTACTGCCGATATATTTGCACAGCGTTTAAGTATTTCGTTGAGATCCTTTAACGTTGCAGATTTACGTGCCATTTTGTCGCCTCCATTTCGCTTGATATTTACGTGCTACTAGCCGCCTTAACTCCGACGAGACTTATTGTACTAGCGAGCTAAAACCGCCTTGATTTCGCCGTTAATTCGCTGTAAATCGCGGATGAGTTCGCCGATTGATTCCGCATTACTATCTCGCTGTGACTGCTCCGCAATCCAATTCAACGCTTTCTCTAACGTGCGATGAAACGAAGCTTCCCGCCAATCTTCGCGGATAGAGCCGTCGTGGCCGTTCTCTTTCAACTTCGCCCAGTTAGGCGATTTAGTCGGATCGACTAGGTGCTTGCGGTGAACAATTACGTTGTACGTGTCGGACGTTATTTTGTAGTCCGCGTTAACTTCGATATTAATCGCCATTATGCGTTCACCCCTTCGATTTTAATTCCGAGGGTGTTAAGCGTAAATTCAATCCCTCGCATACGTTCATGTACTATCGCAGCAATATCATCGTTTAAGTTCTCGATAAGTTTCTCGTAGTTTACTCCTATTGATTCGTAGTGCTCTCGTATTTTATCTTCCGGTGACTTTTCGACATTGTATCCGTTGATTAGTGCGGACATAAGTAAGTCGGGTGTTCCTCCGTGCTCTCCTTCGAATGCGTAGCGAGATAATAACTCTAGGTCCGGAGAATAAGCATCCGATGCTACAAATCGAATTATATTAATATTAGTATCCGTTTTCTGCAAACGATCAACTGCGTCTGCTACTTCGCGTGGTAGCGTAGGTTTATTCATCGTCATGCCCTCCCGTTAATTTCGTAGTCTCTTAATTTTGCGTAATTCCAATCGATTGCAGTAGGCGGATTTGCCACATGCGATAATGCTAGCGCCATTTGTTGGGCGAGTTTATATGGATGCATCTGTCCGCAACCAGCTCCGAATGCCGGAATACCTATCGTAACATCACTACGGAACCATTGATTTACTGCAACCAACGTAGCTTTCATCGCACGGTATACGTTGTCTGTTCCGCTTATAATTGCCGGTACTCGCATTGTTGGTGTATGCGCTAAGTAAGGGATGCGCTCGTCATTCGTTTCAATTACGAAGGATGTTCCGACAGGTTGCTCGCCAGCATATTCGTTGATTATTCTTTTCTGAACTCGTCGTTGCAATTGATCGCCGAAGTAGTTCGTAATCGCTGCGTCCATACCTCCGTCCATTAAGCCGAATGAGTTCGCCGGACTTACCAGGCAGTCAATTTTGTCGGCAGCTTGCTCGAATAGGCAATCGTATACTACTACGTTGTTATGTTTCGCAAAAGCTTCTTCGAAACATTTCGACTGGTATCGGTTTGTTGCGAATAGAATAATATTCATTGCGGTTCCTCCTTATTTTTCTAAGACATATTCTGTTCCAGTTTTTCCGTTGCCGCAATCAAATGTGTTAGACATGATAACTCTCCAACCATCCCGCAAAGCCTCGGTTAACGCTTTTGTTGGATTTATGAAACCGGTCGGGTATGTTCTGACAATTTTTTGTTGGGTCATCTATATTCCTCCTTTATTGCATAATATTTATCTGCAGGAAAAGTAATTAATAAGAAACATCTAGCAACAAATAGTGAATTTCTATTTGGTGCAATATTTTCTTGTTATATAGTTCTTGTTATATAGTTCTTCTTACTGTGAGGTTTGTGTCACTCGATTTCTTACATATAACTCACACGGCTAGTATCACTAACGTCACACGGTTGCTCTTCAGCCTCTCTGTTTCCAAATTGAAAACCACTCTCTCTGCCAATGAAATACCTTACCTGTAGATAAGTTTTTCTGGTCGGATGTTTAACTTGTTCCTTAGTAACTAACGGATCACCATGCCATCTAAAATCGCAAAGTGATTTAATTCGTCGGTTTACTGTTTCTCGACGTATATTCAAATAATCTGCGAGTAAATCTTGTGAAGGGAAACACTCACCTCGATCATTCATAAATAGTACAATTGCCGATAACATGTGCCAGCGTTCCGCTCCTAATTCGCCCATTAATCCGCTCGTTAGTGCGAACTTGTGAAATTTGACATAAATAAAATCATTAGCTTTCATAGATTTCTCCCTCACCTCTTATAGATTGCAGAATATCATTTCCGAAATTTTCCTCCGTAATTTCTGCAATATCTCTTTCAGACAGAGAAAACCATTCACCGTTAATCCTCTTATCATTAAATTTTTGGTGTAGCAGTAGCTCCGTTAAACTATAATCCTTTGATTTTATAATTTTTATGAAGTTCCATTCAAACGGCAGTTTAACGTTGAACAGTCTTGACCTTTCCGGAACGTTGTTCGTTTTTCCTATTTTAATAGTTCCACTAAATTCTTCTTTTATAAAATAAATATATCCTTGCTCGATTGAAGCTTTGGATAAATTACTTCTCGTAGACCTGCTAACTGACCTTATTGGAGATTCAATCAAATGTTTATACTCAGCACTTTTAGAAAGGTTGTAAGATTCCAGTTGCTCATCGCTGTATTTATTCTCAAGGAAGTTGGATAACCCATCTATGACAGTCTTAACATCCTCCTTTAACATCAAGCTGCCATCGAAATGTCTTACTGCAATAATTTCATTGTTTACTTCGTTATACTCTAAGAAATACGCATTGACCACGTGGGTTCTTAGTGTTGTATTCTCTTTCCGATACTTCATTTCGCGAATTATTAAGTTGTCATTCCGTATATCCCTCATTGAATTTCCTCCTTTCCGTGTGATTGTCGTCTTATACTAGGTGATACATTACGAAATTAAATCTCGCACACTTAATCGATAAATATAATTCCGTGTGACTTTAACCCTTATACTGGATATAATGCACTCACTCGGAAAAGTGGACGTTTTTGCGCAAAAAAAAAAATAAGCGCCCGCAATGGACGCTCATAAATACTTCCGTAAATTCTCCGCAACTTCTTCTTTATCGAGATGTAAATAGCGCGATGTCACGCCTATGTCGCTATGCCCCAACGCATTAGAAATAACCGCAATGTTGGCGCCTTTATCGAGCAGCGACTTCGCAAATCCCCTACGCAATGCATGCGGGTTGATATTCTTCAAGTCGAACTCTTTCGCATATTTATGCAATCTCTTCGCAATATTATTATGCGTCGGGCTGGTCGATATCTCCGTTCCTTTCTTCGTAACGAATACGAAGTCATTCTTTTCGCTATACTCGCGTCGAATCATTTCGTTCTGGCGAATCAGCACCGACAGCATTTTGCGCAAATCGTCACCGAACGGCAAATATAACTGCTTATGATTCTTCATTATTTCGCCGTCCAACCGCAATCGCTGCGCATCAAAGTCGACGTGTTTAACTTCGAGTTGCGACAACGTATTTATCCGAATGCCCGTTTTAAACATAACTAAGGCGGCAGTAGCATCGCGAAGCTGAACGAAATCGCCGAGATCCAGCATCGAAATTAATAAATTCACTTCACGTTCCGTTGCGCCTTCCTTTACGTTGCTGTCCACGCGAATGTTAATCGAGCGCCAGAACTTCACGCCAATCCAGCCGTTATCCATACAGCGCGATAAGTACGCCTTTAAACATTTCAGCCGAGTCAGCTTCGTTTGATTACTAACGTTCATACTCGCCAGCCATTCGTAAATAGAGTCCGCATCTACCTCGTCGACATATTGCAACCCGCAAGTATTGGCGAAATGGTTAACGTGTATTTGATAATCGCTAATGGTCCTTTCGCGGTAGCCGCTCACCGTCATCTGCTGCGAAATAATTGCCAACGCTTTGACAATCGAAATAGACTCCGGTTGCTGCACCTTCGGTTGGTCCATCGGTCTGTCCTCCGGTCGTGCGACCGTTTTACCTGGCTCAAATATATCGTTTAAATCTTCGTCAATTTTAAATACCGCTTTCTTTTTCGGCATAACGCAAAAACGCCTCCTAATACGTAGTGAAATATCGGGTGTAATTCGACATACTGACCGAACACTGACCGTTTCACTTGAACGTATTAAAAAGCGTTAATACCGCCGTTTCTCGAACGACTTAAGTACGCGCCTTAGAGGATTCGAACCTCTGACCGTACGCTTAGAAGGCGTATGCTCTATCCAGCTGAGCTAAAGGCGCATGATTTTGTTCAATTATGTATTACATAAGTAATTAT
>Ga0209463_1000163_pt1 | contig 62301 bp, 55 predicted proteins | sample AgamicMgSfrz_FD_187169 | JGI IMG/M metagenome (GOLD analysis project Ga0209463, IMG submission 187169) | Agave microbial communities from Guanajuato, Mexico - Mg.Sf.rz (SPAdes) (version 2) | ecosystem: Host-associated > Plants > Phyllosphere > Phylloplane/Leaf | place: Guanajuato, Mexico... | reverse complement strand
GCGATGATACCAAGGATAACGATAACTGCTAATAGCTCGATAAGCGTTAGACCCTTTTCATTTTTAATATGTTTTTTTAATAATTGACCCATTATATTTGTCTCCTCTAAGAAAGGTATTTTTGTTTGGTTGTGTACAACCTATTGCTATTATACTAGATAAGCAGATTTATGCATATAGTTATTTTAAGGAAAAAGTCCTATTTTTTTATTGAACGTGGTTGAATATTTCGAACATAGGTACCATGATGGATGTGACTATAGTTCCAACGATGCCTGCAAGCAGAACGATCATAATTGGCTCGATCAAGGACTTTAGTCTGTCTGTTGCACTTTCGACTTCTCTTTCATAGAAATCGGCAACCTTTGAAAGCATTGCATCAAGTGAACCTGTTTCTTCACCGATTGCAATCATTTGTGTTACTAGCGGCGGGAAGACCCAGTGTGCCTTCATTGGCGTTGTCAGTGATTGACCTTGCTCCAATGCACTTCTTGACTTTATAAGCACCTTTGACATTACTTCATTTTCAATAACACTTTCGACAATCGCAATTGCCTGCAATATTGGCACAGAGCTTGAAAATAGGGAGCTTAGTGTTCTTGTCATCCTTGCCAGTGCTGCCTTTTGCAAAATTTTCCCGAATACCGGTATTCGTAAAAGGAAGTAGTCCAAATAGTATTTTGATGCTTTATTATTTCGAACGACAAGTATGCCGACGACAAAGGCAATCATTAATAAAACAATCAGCCACCAGTATACTTGCATAAACTCACTTGCATTTAAGACGAATTGGGTGATTGCAGGCAATTCACCGCCAAAATCCTTGAACATATCCACAAATGTCGGCACAATGCTTACTAGCAGGAAGATAACAACGACAATGGCGATGATGGCTATAGCAATTGGATAAGTTAACGCCGACACAATCTTCTGCTTTGTAAAATGCTGTCTTTCATAGTGGACGGCAAGTCTTTCTAATGTTTCGTCCATGCTTCCACTTGCTTCTCCTGCTCGGATCATGTTGACAAACATGCTTGAAAACACTTTACGATGCTTGCCCGCTGCTTGAGACAAAGGATTTCCGTCACGCAAATCCTGCTCAACTGCAAGCAATGCTTTTCGAAGCCCTTTGCTTTCTGTTTGCTGCGCCAAAATGGCAGTCGATTCAACAACAGAAATACCGGCTTTCAGTAATGTCGCAAATTGGCGTAAATATATAACAAAGTCTTGGAGCTTCACTGGACTCCCAAGGGTTAGCTCCTTTGTGAGCAAAGTCTCTGGAATTTCATTCATTTCCATGACTCTTATTCCTTTTTCCTTCAGCTGTAACATCGCCTCACGTTTGGACTGTGCCGTAACGATGCCTGTCTTCTTGCCTTTACGGTCTCTTCCTTCATATTTATAACGAGCCATTGCTTTGCTCCTCCTGTAAATATGGCAGTGCTGCTTCTCTTAATATCGCACCTTTTTGGACAAGCTCCTTCACATTGCTTTCTAATGTGTGCATGCCCGCGGCTCTTGATGTCTGCATGATATTCAAGATTTGGTGAATTTTTTCATTGCGAATCAAGTTGGCGACAGCTGCATTATTAATGAGAATTTCTGTTGCAGAAACCCTACCTGATTTATCAGGTGTTGGAAACAGCCGTTGTGACACAATACTGACAAGAACAGATGCTAGCTGGATACGAATTTGATCCTGCTGGGATGGCGGAAATACATCAATAATACGGTTAATTGTTGCCGGAGCACTTGATGTATGAAGAGTACCAAGCACTAAATGGCCTGTTTCTGCTGCTGTTATTGCCGTTTGAATGGTCTCTAAGTCACGCATCTCACCAACAAGAATAACGTCCGGATCCTGTCTTAAGGATGCGCGCAAACCATTTGCGAAGTTGTTTGTGTCAAACCCGACTTCTCGCTGGTCAATGATGCATTTGCCATGCTTATGCAAATACTCAATTGGGTCTTCTAATGTGATAATATGCTTTCTCATTGTATCGTTCATATAAGCAATCATCGCTGCAAGTGTTGTTGATTTACCGCTTCCTGTCGGTCCTGTTACTAATATGAGTCCTTGCGGCTTTTCGCTGATTTTCTTCAAAATTTGCGGCAGCTGCAAATCATCCAAGTTCGGAATTGATGTCGGCACAACCCTAATCGCCAGAGCAACACAGGCTCTCTGCTTATATGTGTTGACACGAAATCTGGAAACGCCCGTTAAGCTATAAGAAAAATCAAGCTCTCCTTTTTCCTTAAACGCATCCCATAAATCCTCTGGAATCATCTCTTTTGCCATTTTCTCTGTATCTACAGGGGTTAGGCTTTCTTTACCATATCTTCTTAGCTCTCCGTTTATCCGCATGACAGGAGGAACGCCGACCGTCAAATGGATGTCTGAAGCTTTCAGCTCGAAGCCGACCCGAAGCAAATGGTCGATATTGTTATACACGTTAGTCCCTCCTAGTCAGGGATAGCTACACGAAGCACTTCTTCAGTTGTAGTAATTCCTTGTTTTACTTTTAATAATCCATCATCAATCAAGAAAATCGTTTTCGCTTTAATCGCAAGCTCACGAAGCTTTATAAAGGACTCTCCATTCATGATGACACTTTTCATGTCATCATTTATAACTAGCACCTCATGGATGGCAACACGGCCTTTATAGCCTGTCATATTGCAGGATGCACAGCCTCGGCCTCTTGCAACCTTATCAATAGATAATCCTCGTTTTGCGAAGATTTCCTTTTCTCTTATTGACGCAGGATGAACCTCACCACAGTCTCTGCATACCTTCCTTACAAGCCGCTGTGCCACAATGCCACTTAGCGAGGATGCGACCAAAAACGGCTCCACTCCCATGTCCAGCAGGCGAGTAATTGAGCCTAAAGAATCATTTGTATGAAGGGTGCTTAAGACAAGATGTCCTGTCAGTGAAGCTCGTACAGAAACTTCTGCTGTTTCTTTATCCCGTATTTCCCCAACCATGATGACATTCGGGTCCTGTCTGAGAATTGCGCGCAGTCCTGCGGCGAATGTCATGCCGACATTGCTGTTAACCTGTATTTGGTTAATGCCCTCCAACTGATATTCAACAGGGTCCTCAACCGTAATAATATTGACTTCCTCGCTGTTCAGGCGATTAAGAGCCGCGTACAATGTCGATGATTTACCTGAACCAGTCGGCCCTGTTATTAACACGATTCCTGTCGGCTTTTCGATCATTTCTACAAAGCGACCAAAATTAACTTTATTAAATCCAAGCTTATTTAAGTCATTCAATGCACTTCCTAAATCAAGGAGACGCATAACAACCTTTTCTCCATAAACTGTTGGCAATGTCGATACACGCAAATCAATTGGATGGAAGTCCAAATTGATTTTGATTCTGCCATCTTGAGGAATTCGGTGTTCGGTTATATCCAAATTGGCCATAATTTTAAGTCTTGCAATCAACACACTTTGCATATGCTTTGGAAGTACTCGTTCAACACGAAGCACCCCATCAACACGATAGCGGATAACAACCTTTGTTTCCTGTGGATCTATATGAATATCACTTGCTTTTAATGTTGCTGCGTTCGTTAAAATTTGGTTTACAAGTCTTACAATTGGCGAATCCTGCTCCAGCATGCCGTCTGTTTGGCTTTCACCAATTTCATTCGGATCTGACAGCAATTCCTCGAAGCCTTCATCCATATCATAGTATTTATTTATCGCCCGCAAAATATCGTCCTTTGAGGCAATCGCTGTTTCTATTTGAAAGCCAGTGGACAGACGCAAATCATCGATTGTATAGAAGTCCATCGGATCAGCCATTGCTACATACAGTTTTTCTCCATCCTTTTTCAGAGGGATAATCAGCTGTCTTTTCGCTGTTTCCTTTGAAACAATCGTAAATAATTTAGGGTCAAAAGGATATCGGTACAAGCTTACGTGTGGAATACCTAACTGTAATTCCAATACTTCAATAAGCTGCTGCTCTGTGATGAATCCCTTTTGAAGCAAACTGTCACCAAGCCTTTGATCTGGATGCTTGTCTGTAAGTGCCTGCTGAAGCTGTTCCTCTGTCAGCAAACCAGCCTCCACCAACAAGTCTCCAAGTCGTTTTCGAATTTGTTTCATCCTAAATCCCTCCCTTTAAATTATTTTGTAGTTCCGCTGTCCGCAGTTTCTTCCGCAGTATTTGTTGCAGTTGTTTCCTTTTCAGCCTCTTTGCTGTCAGTCGCCTTGTCAGTGCTAGCTTCTGTATCTGCCTTGGTTTCATCCGTTTCTGTTTCTGATGCTTCTGAATCAGAATCCGTCGTTGCATTACTATCTGACTCTTCTTCTGCAGTGCTTTCATCAGAATCAATTGTCACGTCCTGCTCAACAAGAAGACTATGTGCAATCGCCTTATTAGCTGGAGCATAAAAATCTTCACTAATTAGTTCCTTTTTGACAATTTCCCCATTTTCATTCTTAGACTCTCGATAGACCTTTATATAAAGTCCGTCGGCTCCCTCTTCTACAACCCTTGTTTCATTCAAACTTAGGCTTGGATCAAACTGAAGGACTGTTTTTGGCGAAAATGTCTCTTTGTCAGATAAAAGCACTTTATAGTTATACAAGAAATTTGCACCATTTAAGCTTACATACAGCTTGCTATTAACCATTTCAAATGAAAGTGTATATGTCTCTTCATTTGGATTATAGAAACGATAATCCATATTTTGATTTTTATTCACTTTTGCTTCATAGCCTAGCTCAGCAAAAGCTGGCAGGGCATTGCTTAAATATCTTTCTGAAATGGTGAAGTTCGTTGGCAGAATGGTAGTGTGTACCGCAGTAGCCACAATACTCAGCACCTTATCAGAATAGGCCTCTCCATTGTTTTCCTTCATCCACTCGAGCAAGGAAATCGTTGTTTGCGGTTTTATCGTTAATGTAGGAAACTGCTTGACCCATTTTTTTACACTGTTTTTCTGGTCATCAGTGTCTACTGTAGCCTCCGATAATTTGGCAGCTTTTTCGTCCTTGCTTATTCTGTATTCATTTAAGTCTATTAATTGATTGCCAGATTGCAAGCTTGCCGCCATTCCTACTAAACTATCGTTTAAACGAGACAAATAAAAAGCATTATTACTTGTCAGTTCAGCAGATACAGATGTAAGGAAGCTCTCCATCTCTTGCAAGTCAAGGGAGACGATCACATTATTGTTTCCTTGTTTGATGGAGGCAACAGAATCCTTTAATTGAAAGACAAACTGACTTAAATCAAAGTCCACTGTCTTTTCCTTGTATTTCAATTGAATCGTCGTGTTTTTCTCCCATTCTGACTGCTTTTCACTTAAAGCACTTAAGGCTTCCTTTTGGTTCATCCCAGAAACATCGATGCCAGCAATTGTTGTATGCTCTTCATATCCGTCATTACTCTGAAAAAGATTACTGTAAGCCTTTGTCCCGAACTGGGAAAAACTAAAAATAAAGGAAGTGGCGAACAAAATTGCGGCAAATAGCTTTGCAGCTTGGATGTTTTTCATGCAGTGTTTGCTCCTTTGTTATTAAGCTTCCACATTCATTGAAAGTTCAATTACTACGCTTGGTCCTGCTAGTTGAGCATTTTCAATATCCTCTAAAGACAGAACAGTTCCTTTAGCAAGTAATAATTGGCCTTCATTTGTGTATATATCATTAACTACTTTCTTGTTAAGCAATAGCTCTACTTGTTTTTCCTTTAATGCTTGAAGACGCTCTGCCTCTTCCATATCCTTTAGGGAGGAAGCGGAAAGCTCCTCTATTAATTCCTCTGCTTCTACAACTGTTTCTTGTGCGTACGCTTCTTCTTTAGGAGCAGCCTCTTTAAGGCTCGCAGATGCTTCCTCTTTCACAACAATGATGTCTTTACCGTATGTCATAACTAGCTCAGCATCAATCAAAACTTCCTCATTTTTGACATCTGCTAGCAATGCTTTAATTTCACCGCCGTTGTCGTCATCCACCAAAAATTCGGTTACCTTGCCGATAAGCTCCCCTTTTCTAGTGATAACATTCGCACCAATTATTCCAATTTGTTTATTCACTAGCTCAGTGGCAATGGGAATTTCATTTAAGTCCATAATGGCATGAGCACTTTCTATCGTTACTGCATACTCACCGACACCAACTACCTTTTTAAAAGGAATAGCATCAACACTCTCTTGCCATTCTTCCTGTTCAATTGTCAAAAAATCAACAGATCCTTTTTCCGGGTTAATAATAAGAGAATGAACCTTTCCTTCTTGTTGTCCGTTTGAAATGCTGATAATTGGCAATCCTTTAATTTGTGCACTGTTTTTCATAAAATATCCTCACCTTATTCACATAATTATTTATTTAAGTAGTTCTTTTCCATAAAGTTAAGCTGTTCTAAGATGATTGGCTCTCGTTCGTATTTCGTTTGCAATTGAGCAAAAAATGACTCCAGCTTAGAGTGCTCGTTTTGTTGTACGAAATGTTCAATCAATAAATTAGATATTGTAAAGTATTCGTGTAATGGCAATGTATCGGTTAGGCATTTCACCAAAATGGATTCGTACTCTTTTTTATCAAGCGTATTCTTCATCAGCTTCAACTGCATAAGCGTATTGTTAATCACTTGATGTGATATAGCATTAGGCGGAGCTGTCGCTTCCTCTGTCACACTATCTAATTCATTAACTTCAAGATGCTCATTGCTTGTTTCTTCTGTGTTGTCTTCTAAAATTTCATCCATTAATTCCATCATTGATTCTGCTGATTTGACTGGCTCTGGCACGATGTCATCTGCCACAGCCTCTACTTCTTCAAGCTCCAAATATTCCATATCTTCCACAAGGTTGGCTGCTTCCTGTACTTGTTTCTTGTCAGCAACAGTCCAATCTTCGTCGACAAGCTTTTCCTCTTCACTGTTGTCTGCTTGTTCTTCATCCTCAAGACTTACTGCTGCTTCCTCAATATCTTCAAGTAAAGAAATATCGTATTCAGCAAGCCCTGCCTCCAGTTCTTGCTGCTTGCTCTTTTGCAGGTTCAGGTCGTCTGCCTCTTCCGAAGACATCAGCCTTTCAAGCTCTTCCATATAAGAATAACTTTCTGCCTGTTTATCTTGGTCAGGTGTACTTTCTGTTTGTATTGGGAGAATATCTATTTCAGAAATCTCCTCATGCTCATTTTTTTGCTCTAGTATTATTTCGTCCACTTCTGCAAAATTATTAACATCTTCTTTAGCAGAAAAATCGGATTTCATAAATTCTTCCTCAACAGAAATAGCAGGAATGATTTCCTCTTCCTTCTCAAACGTATTACTTTGCACAGCAATTATTGGCTCCACTTCAGCTTCTTCTACTAAAAATGAGTCATTGTTACTTTCCATTTCCCAGCGATTCTTCTGTGGAACTGCCTGATCTGCTGCTGCCAGATCCCAATCCATTTCGTCTTCCCATTCTTCTTCGTCTTCTTCGGCCTCAAACATCATCTCTGAGGATTTCTTAATGAAAAGATAAGTAAATATAATCAAAAATAACAACATAAAAAGCACTGTTTGCCACCATTCGAAAATTTTTTGTGTCAACAAGCCACAAACAGATGTAAACAGCGCTGCGCCAATAATCCACCATTTCCCTTTTTTCGTAAACCCTAATGGCAGAAAATACACAATCGGCACTATTAATATTAGGGAAAAAAGGGCTAGAACATATGATATCATGGCAAACCTCCTTAAACCAATATCCTAAATCCTAAAAAATCTACAGTTTTTTCTATTTTTCCAATACTTTAGTACTCTTTTTCGACTTTTTTAGTCATTTTGCGACTAATAAATATTGTATAATAAGATTAGTAATTTTGAAAGCAGGGGAATATATGAAATTTTTTAAGATATTATCTAGTTCAAAAGGATTAACTTTAATCGAGGTACTTGTTTCCCTTACTATATTGAGCATTATTTTATTAGGTATAATGAACTTTTTTAATCAAGCCTATTCGTATACAAATTCTAATCAAAAAAAGACTGCAGCTATTAATGTTGCTAGAAATGCGTTGACGTATATGGAACAGTCGTCAGGCACCAACTCCTTTATAGCCTTAAGACAAAGACTGGAAGATAATCCAGACGAAGAAGGTACATTAAGAATTTGCGATAGTTCCTACAAAGTGTTTTGGAATGGTGAGAAGCAGGAATGTGACCCAATCACCATAAATAACGTTACCTATAATGTTACTATTGTTCCAACGCTAGACAAAAACAATACAGCCTATTTTATTCCCTTAACTGTGAATGTGGATTGGACGGTGAAGCGACATGATTACACTACATCAATGGAAGGAACGATCAAAAGTGAAGATCTTAGATGAAAAAGGACTGACATTGGTTGAGGTGCTTGCTGTACTTGCCATTACGGCTATTGTGTTGCCAGTCATATATGGTGTTTTCCATACGGGAATAAATCTTTACAATAAGATACAAGTAGAAGGACAGCTTCGTGATGACGCTGATTATGCTGTGTCAATGATGATGAATTCTTTTAACAGTATTCCTTTTGATTATGCTACAACTGATGATGGCAGAATTGACCTTGTTGATGCAGAGCAAACAGCCATTACAGAAAATACAAAGGACAATTCGACCTTTTATACGTACAGCAAAGAAGAAATTGATCCTAAAAATACAAATACAAGATCGATTGAATTTGTGGAAAACACGGTAGATGGCAAGGAAATTCAATCTGTTTCAATTGATGGGAATATCATGGAAGGAAACGGCGATTACAGTGCTTCTAGCCTTAAACTAAGGTGCAGTGATACCGATAGAAATGATAGAAGCAAATGTTTACATGGCATTATTGAAGTAAATTTTACTATTCATAATGCTAGAATAGAGCGGCCATTAACATTAGAAAGCCGGTTTGGCTTTTAAGGAGTAAATTTATGAAAAAACTGAATGAACAAGGGAATGCCCTCCTCACTGTGCTTTTAGTATCCATTGTGTTTACGACAATCGGTTTAGCGATTGTCGCTTCTTCGATCAGTGGAGCAAAACGAGTCGAAACGAGGGAATCAGATATCACCATTACCTTTGAGAGCAAAAAGGTGCTAGATGAAATTACATCTACTATTGCCACAAGGCTCAACACACTAAACTTGGATATGGTGAAAAATTCAGATGGCACATACCGTGTAAATTCCTCCTTTCAAGGAGAACTGCAAAACAATGTGCTCATCCCAAGCCTGAATGATATCGTTAATAATACAGCATATAATGCTTCCATTAAATGTTTAAGCATTAAAGATATAAGCAACAACGATGTCGTTTACTTACAACCAAATACTGCAGAAACAGCATGTGCTGCATCAACTGAGGAAAAAAATACAAGCTCCTATTCCATTAATCGAAATTACGACTATACAAGAGTACTCGAAATTGTACTTGTAACAAATAACCCAAATGAAAATGAAGGAGATGTCACTCGTACTTTAAAGAAAAAAATTATTTTATCACCATTACCAAGCTTTCTGAAATATGCTGCTGGGTCAGCTTCAGAGGATAAGAATAGCGGACTTTTCCTGAATGGTTCCTCTAATATAAATGGAAATGCGTTTGCCAACTATTTAACCATTTCAAAGGATGCTAATTATCAGGATCGTGCAGGTAAATCGAGGACAGTTGCTTCTCTCCCGCCTTCCGTAAACGGAGACTTCTACAGCACTGGGGCAGCCATCCTTGAAAAGTTAAAGGAAGATAATTTTTATAAGAAAGACGTACCTGATTTAAAGCATGACAGTCAATTCATTAACATTGAGTATGATCAAACACTGAGAGACCGTATTAATACGATGCTTAGTAATAATGCTTTAACAACAACAGTTTCAACAACAACTGATGTTACTAATCTTTCAGCGGTTCTTAGCAAAGAAATCAGCAGTAAAGTAACTGCAAAGACTGCACTAACCGATATTGTCAAAACAGATACACAACAGGTTCCACAATCGGTAGTAGGAGATTCGTTAGAGAAATTAGAAAATGGATTCACGATTGACAGCAAAACCGGTCCTGTCACATTTACGGAAAATGTGCAAATTAATGGAGATGTTGTTATAAATAGCAGCAACTATCCAATCACATTTGAGAAGGACTTAATCGTAAATGGTAATCTGTATATTGTCAGCAATAAGAATATCTCCCTTCAATCCGTTAAAACAGCTGGAGATCTTCATCTCATTAACTTCGGCGGCAATGTTACTGCTTGGGCCGACTTGGTCGCTGCAGGCAAGATTGTCATTGAATCAGATGCAGACACAACAACAAGCTCTGTATCGAATGGAGTTAAGCTGAATGGTGATATCTTCGCAGGTAAAACACTCAGCATACGACCGTTGAATACTGAAATGGATTTAAACAGCAATATCATCAGCCTTGGTGCCTTTACTGTCAAGGGCGATGAGAAAGGCGAAGCAGATGGAGAAAATGACATCGTCCGTTTTAATTCTGTCGTTTACTCTAACGCAGAAAGCTTTATTTCGAACGTTAATATTATTGGATTACCGTACACAAACAAATTGAACAAGTCAGAAGAAGGCCAGCTGATTTTATTATCTAAGGACAGACTGACAATAACACGGATGAATGAATTCAATAATTATTCCGACATGAACGAACCAAGCTATCCGTACTTGCCGATAGAAGAAAAGAACATCCAGCCATTAAAAGCATTCTTCTATACAGAAAAGGATGCTGAATTATATGGTGTAGGTTCACTGTTTTATATTAAGGGCGGGATATTCGCAAAAAACTCACTGGAAATCAATGCTATAAGAGCAAATAGAGTGGTTAAAAACATTGAAAATGTTCCCCTTTCTAGTGAGGATTACATGTCTAGATTTATTGTTGATTATGACCAGGACGTATTGTTAAAGGGTATTGATGCACTGCCGATCGTTGACCGCTTGCAGATTATACCAGATGATTTTGTTATACAATAAGCCTTTGAAGATGTCTTAACAAGACATCTTTTTTTTTCATATAAAAAAGAGGCTGGGGCAAAACAAAAGATAAGCTTTCTAAACAAGAATAATAGAATTACAACTAAATTTTAAAAATGAAGGTTGTGTCTAAATAGAATGTTGAGTTAAAGTGAGTTCGTTTCATTGCGCGCTCGTCCTCGCGCTTTCCGCGGGGAGGTATGGAGCCTCCTCGTCTTCGCCTGCGGGGTCTCATCCTTTCCTTTATTTCCCGCAAGAATCGAGTGGCCTCCGCTCCATTCCACTAAAATTTCTAATTTTTTGTATTTAAACTAAAAACAAAAAACCGAACTATTTAATCAATAGTTCGGTTTTTACGCTGGTTCACATACTTATGTCCCAGCCTCTTTCCTATTACCATTTACCATCTGTGCTACCGCCATTATTGCCTTCATCAGTATCTTTTTCTTTAACAACTTCAATTAATGTGGTTGCACTTGGCGTTTTCTTATCTCTTTGTTCCTCTGCTGTTGCTGTCACATTTGAATAGCCGACATCTTTACCTACCAGGTAATACTCGCCGCCTTTTTCAATGACATCCACTTTATCTGTTTTATCAGCCACAACACTAATGATATCTTTATCTGTCGCATCGCTTGGATTAAATATCAAATTATCTGTTACTGGCAGCTCTTCGCCAACCTCTACCTGGTAGGCTGGTTTCGTGAACTTAATCTCATCAAGAGCGATATAAGGATCTGTGACTGAAACTGGTATTCTTACCTCAAGGTTTGAACCGTCCTTTGTTTTGACAATAAGCTCTGTTACACCTTGCTTTTCGCCATATATGCTGTACTTTCCATTAAGAATACTAGCTATTGATGTATCTCCAATACTAATATCTAAGTCTTTGTTTGTCGCATTATCTGGTTTGATGGCAACAGTGAAATCTACTGTGCTTCCCTTTGTAATATTAATCGGGTTTGGCGTTACCTCAATTGATTGAACTTTATGCTCAATCGTAATAGTTTTGGTGATTTCCTTGCTGTTAGCAAATCCGCCATCTGCCTTCACATAAATCTTATTTTCACCTATTTTGTCTATCGTGATAGCTTTATTTGGATCAAACTTAATCCAGCCTGTTGAATCCTTGCCATTATCAATCTTATAAGAATATACAACATCATCACCGGCTACTTTTTGGATAAGCTTTGCTTCCACTGCTTCTGAAGCTTTGGCTCCACTAGCATATTTTGTGCCTGTTGATGTTCCTGTCAAATCATAATCTGGTGTGAAGTATAAATACGATTTACTGTCATCATTATAAGTGATTTCAATTGCTTGATTGTTTGTGCCTGCTTTATAAACCATATCTTTTACTGGTAAAGTTTGCAGACCGTAATCTTCCTGGAAATCTTGTGTGCTTGCTTTTTTCGTATTTGTCGCTTGGTCTCTTTTTTCAATGGTTCCTGCTGCATCACCTGTGTACACATTTGCAGTATTTTCCTTTAGCTGCACCTTCAAGTTAATCATATCTTTGGCAGCTGGAATGGTTGTTTTACTGCCATATGAAAAACGGGAATCTGTATAGTTCAAGTTTGCAAGCGGCATCGTCATATTGGTGACCGCCCAATCTACCTTCAGCTGCATGGAAGCCGTAATTTCTGACGGTGAGAAGCTGCCTTTTGCGTAATTGGACACATCACTTAGTGTCATGATCGCATAATTCTGCCCGTTTCTGGTTTCTTGCTTTACATTATCCTTAGGGACTATGCTGACACCAGCAGGCAATGGCTGTTCAATGACTAAATCCTTTAACTTTCCGGTAACCGTGCTATTTACAAGGTTCGTTGGTTTTAAGGAATAATTAACATTGAAATAATTCGTCTTATCATTTGCATTACTAGTTTTGACTAAACTGGTTAAGTCATTAACGACTTTTGATAATGTCATACTTGATTGGAAGCCTGCAGGTGCATCATCTTTTACTGTGATCGTCGCAGAAGTTGTTTTTTGCTGCAATTTTCCGTCTAAATCTGTATATTCTAGCGTTATATTATCAAAGGTATATGTCCCCTTTTCACTAAATGTCAAAGGCAGGGACACATCAATCGGTGCATTAACACTTTGATTGATCGGGAAAAGAATATCCTTTTTAATGACAACATTCCCCGAGCTGTCCAATGTAGCATTTGCATTATCTGCTAGCTTAACTGTATTGGCATATTTAGAAATATTGATTTTAACTGTAGTTGTTATCGTTGGTGTCGAAACCTTTTGGGAAATGTCTTCAAAGATTTTCGCAATGGTATCTGTTGAAGCCTGCTGTGCTGTTACACCCGTTTTTTCCGATAGGTTTCTTAAATAGCTCATATCTACTTCACTATTTGTCCCAAATCCGATGGAATACAGCTTAATATTATTAGCAGCAAGTGCATCCACCTGTTCATTTACTTGTGATTTAATTGCTGTTTGTACTGTGTTTAAGCTGTTAGAAACAACATCTCCATTAGAACGAACGGCAGTTGCTGTATTGTTTGTGTAAATAGTGTATGTGACTGTATCCTGTACTTTTTTGTCATAGCAAAAATATTTATATTGGCATACTCTGTCCGTAAATGTTTCTACGTTTTTAGAAGACGTTGGTTCTCCATCCGTCATAAAAATGATGTACTTCTTGGAAGTGCTATTCCCTGTCGTTAACATACTCATCGCCTTTTGGATGGATTGCGTATAGTTTGTTCCACCGACAGCAGTTAGGTCCTTTGCCTTGCTGTTGATTGTCTGCAGGTTAGCTTTTACATTATCTGTAGTTGGGGTAGCCACTACAGGGAAAGTAACAACCTTATCTGTTTCAACATCTGAAGAAAAAGGGATAAGAGCAAATCGATCATTTTTATTCGGATCCTGACTGAAATAAGCCGCTGCTTCCGACATAGCATTTTTTGCACTTAAAAATTTATACGGGTTTTTCCCAAGCTCATCCATGGAACCTGATTTATCGAAAATAAAAGCAACATCAATTGGAGAACGGTTCGCATTTGTCGCTTTTCCTTCTGGAGATAAACGTATATCCAAGCTGCCTTGTGCCGAGCTGTTTGCCGGTTTAACAATTACACTCTGTGACGGTGTCACTGTGAAGTTAACTGTTGGAGCTGAAGATGCCGCATTTGCATTTAATGGAATTAACAGCAATGACAGCATTGATAATATAAAAAACTTGCTGAAGCGTGACGCTCTCCTCATTTTTTTTCACTCCGTTCTTGCTTCTAATAATCTATTAAAATAGTACCTTTATTATATCAGGGACTTTTTTACTAGGGTAGTCTTTTCTACAGGAATATTTACTGGCTGTTAATCAATATATTCCTTTGTGTTATCGGTCCTTCCTCCCAAACATTTAATAGGTCGGATAGAAATCAGCAAAAAACACAAAAAAAAAGAACAACTATATAATTTAATAGAAGTTCTATTTCATATAACAAGCGACTCGGTTTCGGCCTGCTCGTTTTGCTCCAACATAAAGCGCTCTGTCTGCATGTCTGATTAATGCCATCGCTTCATCAGCTTGCTCGGGAGCACTTGCAAGCCCTAATGATGCTGTTAGGTTAACTTGCAATTCGCTTTCGTTTTCATTCATATTTTGTTTGATGGAGAAAGATCGAGTTTCAATCATTTTCCTTAAAAACTCGGCAATTTCTTGTGCTTCCTCCATTGTCGTATTTTCAAGGAGAATCACGAATTCCTCGCCCCCATATCTGGCTACAACGCCATGCTTGCCAATTAATCTCGCTACCCTGTCTGCAAATTCAATTAATATTTCATTGCCTGCCTGATGGCCATACGTGTCATTAATAGATTTAAAATGATCAATATCAAGCATGATGACAGTTAAACCTTTAATGAGGTTTTGATTCATCTCCGCAAATTTAGTTGTTAAATGCTGCTCAAAGTAACGGTAATTATAAAGCTTTGTCAGTGCACAGCGCTCACTGTTTTCCTTTGTTTTCTCGAAGTATCTTGCATTATCAAGCGCAACTGCAAATTGAGTGCATAGTAAATCTAATATCATCAGCTTCATACGGGCAAACGCCTTTTTCTGTGCGCTTCCTAACAGGAGAATGCCGATAACTGAATTGTTTTTAATGATTGGCATGCACAGAACACTTTCAATATAATCTGGCATAAACCCTTTGTTCAGTTCTTCCCAGTCCTCCCGTTTATGGAAGACAGCCGGCTTTTTAGCCGCGAGGACTCTGCCAATAATCCCTTCATTTTCCTTTAACACATCAGAGAAAATCGGAAGCCGCTTCTGTTTTTCCACTCTTGCAATTGACTCTAGTTCATTTTTGCTGTTGACCTGGTCTACATAGACGACATCAACCTTAATCAGCTCAAATATATTATCAATAAATAGATTAATCGTTTCCTTCACAAACAAAGTTTGAGACAATTGATGACCAATTTCAGCTATCTTCTTTAAGTAGCTGTTAATTGTTTGGCTAGAATGATACTGTCTCAACACAACAGATAGACATATAAATGGAATTCCAATAAGAATAAGTGCCATTAAGCCAATATCCAAATACATAATGTACAATGCAAAGCCGACAGGATAGGTGATAAGTGTCGTAAAAAACTCCCACATACTGTCTTTCGTAAAGAAGCTTGTTTTCCTCTTATATACTAGTCTGTCAATACAATAAAGGATAAACGCGTTTAATATAAAATAAATGAGTGGGTAAAAAAGTATAAGCAGAAAGGTATCAATATGAAACAGAAGATCTGTTCCATGACTCCCGCCGAGACTATAATACAAAACACCGCTCAGAAATGACACAAGTAAAAACATCGCAGAATTCATCGGCAATCGAAATAGGGACTTTTTATCAAGACGCATTTGCAGCATCAAGGTTAGCAGAGCTATTTGCACAAGCACCATCTCAACAAATAAACCGAATATTAAAAAAACGGAAATGGTTGCCCACTGCAGGAAAAAAACAGGGACGCCATTAATAATCATCGGCATGCTTGCGACAATGGCCATGAAAATTAAAAACGCTAGCAAATCATCATACTCCCCTGCTATGTCTGGTGGAAAAAGATGATATGTCAGCCATAGCCCTACAGGGATAAGCACAATCCAAATTGCCCATATTATTTTTTTAGTAGATGATTTAACCAAGTGTTTCACCTAATTTCTCCTCTGTAAAAGATACATGTAGCTCATGCTGCTAATTTATTTCCTATTACGAAATTTCAAACTTTTTACCTATTAATATTATACTATATTTTTTTTGCGTAATAATATATAAAAATTTGTAAAAAATTCTGTTACTTTTCTCCTAAATTTTGTTCCTTAAAGAATGCAAGTACATTTGATAAGAAATAAAGGGAGCCTGTTATTACAAGCATTTCGTTTTCGTTCATTGCTTCTAGCTTGTCTGTAATTGCTTTTTTCCAATCATTCGTAAACGATTTATTCGGATGATGACTTTCGATATACAGAGCCTCTCCCGTTGCTGCCCTTGGGAAATCAAAGCTTGTAAATGTTATGTCAGCTGCCGCTTTATCAAGCTGTCCTATCATATTATCCGTTTTCTTGTCAGACAATGCAGCAAATAGAATGCTCTTCTTCTTTTCTTTATATCTTGATTCTAGAACTTCAACTAATGCCTCTATTCCTTCCTGGTTATGCGCTCCGTCAACAAGCACATACGGATGCTTTGATAATACATCCAGTCTGCCCGTCCACCTTGCATGAAGCAATCCTTTTTGAATATGGTCTTCACTTAAACACAGCTTTTCCTTTAGCAGCAATGCTGCCATGACAGCTAAGGATGCATTCTCTACCTGGTGCTGCCCAAGCATGCCAATCTGTAAATTAGTAAGTTTCGTTGCCGCTGTTTTAAATGTAAAGCTTTCTCCATCTTCATTTGATTGATAGTTCTCCAATGCAAAATGCTTTCCTAATAAATAATATGGAGCATTTTCCTCCTGAGCCCTTCTCACTATTACATCTTTAGCTTCCTCTTGCTTTACTGCTGCAATAATTGGGGTATTTTCCTTGATGATACCTGCTTTTTCAAAAGCTATTTCACCATATGTTTCTCCTAAAATGGCAGTATGGTCAAGACCAATGCTTGTGATAATAGATAGTAATGGATTTATGATATTAGTTGAATCAAAGCGACCGCCAAGACCGACTTCGTATAAGACTATATCTGGTGTTTGGACATTAGCGAAATAGTAAAAAGACATGGCAGTAATAATTTCGAATTCTGTCGGTCCTCCTAATTCCTCCTTGTCCATTTCCTCTACAATCGGGAACAGGATATTAGCGAGCTTTATAATTTCCTCATCTGCTATTGGAACACCATTCATGCTGATTCTTTCATTAAATTGCTCGATATAAGGAGATGTAAAGGTTCCTACCGTTAAACCAGCACTTTCCAATATACTTCTTAAATAGGTAACAGTTGATCCTTTCCCATTTGTACCGCCGATATGAATTGTCTTGATCTTTTTCTCCGGAAAACCAAGCTTCTCCATCATAATATGCATTCTTGTCAATCCAGGCTTGATGCCAAGGCGCAGTCTGCCATGTATCCACTGCAATGCCTCTTCATACGTCTGAAACATTTCATACACCTCTTTTTGATTTATCGTTAAATAGGGAAGACGAACCCTCGGGAAGTAAAGGGTTCGTCTAGTTTTAGGGTAATTATGCATCGCCCTTTAATTCTTTGATTCGTGCTTCAACAGTTGCTTTCTTTTGCAGATAGTCCTGTTCTTTTGCTTTTTCTTCTGTAATTACTTTTTCTGGAGCCTTTTTCACAAAGCCTTCATTGCTCAATTTCTTTTGAACTCTGTCTACTTCTTTCGTCCATTTATCAAGCTCTTTTGTGAGACGGGCAATTTCTTCTTCCATATTGATAAGTCCTTCAAGTGGAAGAATGATTTCTACACCAGTAATAACAGAAGTCATTGCCTTATCAGGGATTGCGATATCTGCTGAAATCTCTAATTCTTCTGGGTTACAGAAGCGGTCAATATATGCTTTATTTTCTGCCAATGTTGCTTTAATCGTATCATCCTGTGCCTTAAGAAGAATGTTGATTTTCTTGCTCATCGGTGTGTTTACTTCTGCACGGCTGTTTCTTACAGAACGAATGATTTCCACAAGCAGCTTCATATCATTAGCAGCCTTGTTATCAGTAAAGCTAGCATTAACCTCCGGCCATGCTGCTGTTGTGATTGATTCACCTTTATGCGGCAGGTTTTGCCAGATTTCTTCTGTGATGAATGGCATGAATGGATGCAGCAATCTCATTGTATTGTCCAATACATAAGCAAGAATAGAACGTGTTGTCAGCTTTGCAGCTTCGTCCTCTCCGTATAGAGGCAGCTTTGCCATTTCAATATACCAGTCACAGAAATCATCCCAAATGAAGTTATAAAGGATACGGCCAACTTCACCGAACTCATAACGGTCAGACAGGCGTGTTACTGTTTCAATTGTTTCATTCAAACGTGTCAGGATCCATTTATCTGCAACAGATTTCTCTCCAGACAAGTCAATTTCTTCAAAAGTCAATCCGTTCATATTCATAAGTGCGAATCGAGACGCGTTCCAAATTTTATTAGCGAAGTTCCAAGTGGACTCAACCTTTTCCATGCTGAAGCGTAAATCTTGACCTGGAGAGCTTCCAGTAGACAAGAAGTAGCGCAAGGAGTCAGCACCGTATTGTGCGATAACATCCATCGGATCAACACCGTTGCCCAATGATTTACTCATTTTTCTGCCTTGCTCGTCACGAACAAGTCCATGAATCAATACATCGTTAAATGGTCTTTGCCCAGTGAATTCCAAGCCTTGGAATATCATGCGAGAAACCCAGAAGAAAATAATATCATAGCCTGTTACAAGTGCTGCTGTTGGATAATAACGTTTAAAGTCAGCAGCTTCTGTATCTGGCCAATCCAATGTAGAGAACGGCCATAAAGCTGAACTGAACCATGTATCCAATACATCTGTATCTTGCTCCCAATTTTCAATATCGCTAGGAGCCTCGTGGTTTACATATACTTCGCCTGTTTCTTTATGATACCAAGCTGGTATGCGATGTCCCCACCAAAGCTGACGAGAAATACACCAGTCACGGATGTTTTCCATCCAGTGCAAATACGTATTTTCAAAGCGGTTTGGAACGAATTGAACCTTCTCTTCTTCGTTATTTTGCAATTCAATTGCTGCATCTGCCAATGGCTGCATTTTAACGAACCATTGTGTGGAAAGGTATGGCTCTACAACTGCACCGCTGCGCTCTGAATGTCCAACAGAATGCATATGCTCTTCAATTTTGAATAGAACGCCTGCATCTTGAAGGTCTTTGACAATTTGCTTGCGGCATTCGAAGCGGTCCATGCCTTCATACTTGCCAGCACGCTCATTCATTGTTCCGTCTTCGTTCATAACAAGAATGCGTTCAAGATTATGACGGTTACCTACCTCAAAGTCGTTCGGGTCATGTGCAGGTGTCATTTTAACTGCACCAGAACCAAAGTCCATTTCTACATAGTCATCTGCTACAATCGGTATTTCTCTTCCAACTATTGGCAGGATAACTGTTTTCCCGATTAAGTGCTGATATCTTTCATCCTTAGGATTTACAGCAACACCAGAATCTCCAAGCATTGTTTCTGGACGAGTCGTAGCAACCTCAATATAGCCAGAACCATCTGCAAGCGGATATTTCATATGATAGAAAGCACCTTGAACGTCCTTGTAAATAACCTCGATATCAGAAAGAGCTGTTTTTGTAGCAGGATCCCAGTTGATGATATATTCACCGCGGTAGATTAACCCCTTGTTATACAGTGAAACAAACACTTCGCGAACTGCCTTTGACAGCCCTTCATCAAGCGTGAATCGCTCTCTTGAATAGTCTAGCCCAAGTCCAAGCTTTGACCATTGCTCACGAATATGGCTAGCATATTCTTCCTTCCATTTCCAAGTCTCTTCAACAAATTTTTCTCTGCCTAAATCATATCTGCTGATATTGTTGGCACGGAGCTTTTCTTCTACCTTTGCCTGTGTTGCGATTCCTGCATGGTCCATTCCTGGCAGCCAAAGGACATCATAGCCTTGCATCCTTTTCATTCTTGTCAATATATCTTGCAGGGTAGTATCCCATGCATGGCCTAAGTGAAGCTTTCCTGTTACGTTCGGCGGAGGAATAACGATCGTATAAGGCTGTTTCTCCTCATCTGACTTCGCTTCAAAAAATTTACCTTGCAGCCACCAATCATAGCGTCCTTTTTCAATGGATTGGGGATCATATTTCGTTGGCATTGATAATTCATTTGTTTCCATATCCATAAACCTCCTAAAAGAAATTATTTAAATTCTTGAATTTTTTCGGCAAATAAAAAACTCCCTTCGTCATAAAAGGACGAAGGGAGTTTTTCGCGGTACCACCTTTTTTCCAATATAAAAATATTGGCTCTTTCAAAGATGATATCGGATACTGTCCGTCTTTCACTAATGAGCTAAACCGTTCGCAAAAGAAGCTCGAGGGCTACCTTCCAATATAGTTGAATGGAAATCTTTCAGCATGTGATTTCCTCTCTAAAAAACAACTAAGCATTGTACTACTCCCTGTCATTGCCTTTTTTATTTATTTATATAGATAATACCGAATAAAAGTTATTTTCGTCAATAAGGTTAACCTTATTTTTTTCAATTTATACATTTGCCCAGCAAATCGAAGCCCACTTTTTTTTGGTGGAGTAAGAAAGTATAGCTATTAAACAGTACTTAATAGGCTCAAGCCACCATATATTTAGGATAAGGATTGAAAGGAGGTTTATTCTTATGAAGAAAAAATTCAATCCATACACATATCCCCCTTGGCTTAAAGGGGTTCGCAATGCATGTGCGCGGTTTATCCTTCCGTTTTGCATTTTCCAAGGAGTCCGGACAATGCTATTGCCTACCACCTTCGATGTACTCTTTTTATCTCTGTTAATTGTTTTGGCCTTGTCCATTTACTTGGAAATAATTTAAGACCCAAGATCTTATGAATCTTGGGTCTCTTTTTGCGCCTCCTGCTGTGCCTTTTTTTCCCGTTCCATTTCGTCAATACGCATGACGATATATTCGGTATTCTTCAGGAGCCAATATTGTTTTAACAAGCTTTGCGCATATTTGCGCTCGTTCTTTTTCTTATTGCTTTTATGATATTTCTCACATATCCGTATCACAGGACCAGGATGTGCCAGATAGCTTAAAAAAAGCAGCATCTCATCTGACTTAAGCGGATAATAATTGAAGTAAGTATAAATCCATTCTAAGCAATCGTTATTCTGCTTCGGAGCTGTTTTTAAGGATCTGGCAATAAACGGGAGCAGGTCATGGCTTGGGGAGCCAAACTTGGCATTCTCAAAATTGGTGAAATACCCGTACCCTTTCTCATCATATAAAAAATGCTCTGGTGAGATCTTCCCATGGATGATGGAAACCCTTGCCTTCTCATCATCCTTCGTTTCTTCATACCATTCCTTCAGCTTTGTTTCAGAATATTTCAGCGCTTGCCTAACATCATGGTAATACATACAAAACATCCATTGGAACGGGGACATATATTCGGTGTTTTCACACTCCTCAATATAGCCATCCAGAAACTCCTGTTCCTTTTCTAGTTCCAAGAGTGTATTTTCATAATGCTCTTCTCTGTCTTCCTTTTCAACCTTTACTTCTTTAGATGAAAGTATATGCAGCCTTGCCAGTTCCCTGAACATCTGCTGATGCTTTTTGAAATAGCTTTCCCGATCTTCATTTGGAAGCCATGGCATCAAATAATACAGCTTATGATCATGCAAAACTGCATACCTTCCATCGACCGTTGGATATATCGGCACAATTCGATTATATCCCTTTTGGTATAATGTTCGGACATGACGGATAAAGTCAGAGCCTTTATGTGGATCTATCGATTTAAGGGCAAATGTGCCCTTACTGCAGTAAATCTTTACGATTCTGCCGAACTCCTCCACAAAATTAGGCTCGACTCCATACGGTTCTAAAATGGGGGTATACTTTTTAATCGTGTTTTTTTCATTCATATGCGCCCACACTTTCTTATTACGAAAAAGAGATTGGCTTCATCTCCAGCATGATGATAACGGGGCTTCGCTTTACCCTTTTTCAAGCACTTTTGCAAAACTTATTTTTCTGCCAATTTAATAGGAATATATAATACTTGCCCTTCTGCGACATCCTGATTGACTTCCAAATGATTTTCCTTCAACAGTGTGTGAACATTGACATTATAGCGTTCACTTAATTTCTCAATCGTATCTCCCTGCTGAACGATGCAAACCTTTACCTTTGTATGTGTTTCTTCTTCTTTGCGGGCAAAAAATTCAGTGAAGGTTAATGATTTCTTTTTAGCAAAAAGGCCTTTTTTCTTCTTCGTCCCTTTGTCATCGTCAGAAGAAGATTCGTCTTTTTCTGCATACTCTGCTGTTGATTCATCAAGCTTTAGCTCAGAGGATTCTGGGACTGGCTTATCAAAAATCCCCTCTGCTGGGAAGGTTTCTTCCTCTGATCTGAATAAGGAAACCTTCAATTCCTGCCTAGTGTCCGCAACAGGTGCAGTCTGAAATGGAGGTGGCTCCTCCTGTACATCTGCTTCTGTAAATAATGGCACCTGTGAAATGTCATCATCTTCCCAGTCATCTTCTTTTTCAGGAGGTGCTTTACGCACTTCTAATTCAAATGGCTCATACTCTTCTAACCCTGAATCAGCAGAGACTCGCTCTTCTTCTTCCATCAATGGACTAATCCTTTGAAACGGCGGCACCTCAATTTCAACACGTTCAGGCTCATCTTCTGATGCTTCTCTGTATGACGCTGCCTCTATTTCCTCCTCTGGATCTCCAAAAGACACTTCCTCTGTGCTGGAACTAGCAGTGATCTCTATCTCTTCCTCTTCCTCTTCCTCTGGCTGCCTTTGCCCATAACCTCGAGTTAACGCCTCAAGCTCATCTTCCTGTTCGACAAACTCATATACTGGTTGAGAAGCATCAGGCTGTTCCTCTGCAATGTCTGCTTCTTCATCCCTTACTGGATAAAATGCAGCCCACTCTTCATCATCCTCTTCTTCAACACTATCTTGCTCTTCAGTTGTTAATCCTGCAATTGATAATTCAGCAGTAAGATTCAAGCAGCTTCTTTCTGGAAACACATAATCAAATGTTTCAATTTCCACCTCGATATCATCGACGCTTTGGACGCGTGAGAACGGAATGGTAATATCAATAGGGAAATGATGTAAAAACTCATAAACCCCTTCTTCCCTTTCCAAAACAGAATGAACTAATTTCGGAGCCTTGAATACCTCTTCTTCTTCAGACTGGATGTTTTGTGTGCGATTGTATTCACCTGTCAATTCTAATGATCCTTGAATGGTAATATACTGATCGTTTTCTTGGATGGTAATATTCGGGTCCAGTGAAATGGAAAGCAGATCATCTACTTCCTGTCCTTTTTGAAACCAGACTGACTCTTCCAATGAAAACCGTAAAATAGACGAATTTTCTTGAGACAAAGCGACTCCTCCCTTCATTCCTTTTACGTTTAATCACTATGTCAATTACAATTTATGAACTTCATTTCCCTTTTATGAATACTTCTTTACTGTGAATGTTTAAGAATTTAGAAAAACAGCAAAAACCAAAAAAAATCCAAAGCCTTTTATCAGGTACTTTGGATTTTTATCATAGTCATTTTAATTTTGAAAATGCGATTTCTGCTGCTTTAATTGTATGTACAATATCCTCATCACTTAAAGCTGTTGATAAGAACAAGCCTTCAAACTGGGATGGCGGCAAGAACACACCTTGCTCAAGCATTTCATTATAAAAGGCAGCGAAATAGTCTAAGTTAGATGTTTTCGCACTGTCATAATCAACAACCTCTTCATTTGTGAAGAAGAAGCCAATCATAGAGCCTGCTCTGTTAATAGTGAATGGAATCTCATATTTTTCAGCCGCTGCTTTTAAGCCTGCTTCAAGCTTGTCTGCTTTTTGAATAAATTGTTGATAGCTTTCAGGTGTCAACTGGGACAATGTTTGGAAGCCTGCTGTCATCGCTAACGGATTACCTGATAATGTTCCTGCTTGATAGATTGGTCCACTTGGAGCAATTTGATTCATGATCTCAGCTTTTCCGCCATATGCGCCGACTGGAAGTCCTCCGCCAATTACCTTGCCAAGACATGTAAGATCAGGAGTAATGCCGAAATAGCCTTGTGCACAGCCATAATCAACGCGGAAGCCTGTCATAACCTCATCAAAGATCAGTAATGCTCCGTATTGGTCTGTAATCTCACGCAGCCCTTGCAGGAAGCCATCTTTAGGAGGTACAACCCCCATATTGCCTGCAACTGGCTCAACGATGATTCCAGCAATATCATCTCCAAAGCTTTCGAAGGCATATTTAATGCTTTCAAGGTCATTGTACGCTACCGTGATAGTGTTTGCAGCAACTCCTTCTGGAACGCCTGGGCTATCTGGCAAGCCAAGTGTTGCAACACCAGAACCTGCTTTTATCAGCAGAGAATCACCATGGCCGTGGTAGCAGCCTTCAAACTTAATAATTTTATTTCTGCCTGTATAGCCTCTTGCAAGCCTGATTGCACTCATCGTAGCTTCTGTTCCAGAGGATACCATACGAATAATCTCAATGCTTGGCACTCTTTCTTTTACAAGCTTCGCCAGTTCATTTTCTATTAAAGTCGGAGCACCAAAGCTCGTCCCTTGTTCTGCGACCTTTTTAATTGCTTCCACAACTTGATCATTGGCATGTCCTAAAATAAGGGGACCCCATGAAAGTACATAATCAATGTATTCATTGCCATCAATATCGTAAATTTTAGAGCCTTTGCCTGAATCCATAAACACAGGATTCCGCTTTACCGATTTAAAGGCACGAACAGGACTGTTAACCCCGCCTGGCATTAATTCGACTGCTTCCTTAAATGCTTTTTCTGACTTTTCATATGAACGCATGCTATCCCTCTTTTCTTATTGTTCTTTCAACCAGCGTGCAACATCTTTTGCAAAGTAAGTCATGATTAAATCTGCTCCGGCACGTTTCATGCTGACCATCATTTCCATTACAATACGCTCTTCATCAATCCAGCCGTTTTGTGCAGCAGCTTTTACCATGCTGTATTCTCCGCTGACATTGTAAATAACGATTGGCATCTTCAAGGTATTTTTCATATCACGAACAATATCCAAATACGGCATACCAGGTTTGACAATCATAAAATCTGCCCCTTCTTCCGCATCTGATTCTGCTTCTCGTAATGCTTCGAGACGGTTTGCAGGATCCATTTGATATGCTTTACGGTCTCCAAATTGCGGTGTGCTGTCCGCTGCTTCACGGAATGGTCCGTAAAATGCAGAAGAATACTTCACTCCGTATGACATAATTGGTGTATCTATGTAGCCTGCTTCATCAAGACCCTTGCGGATAGCAGCAACAAAGCCGTCCATCATATTAGATGGAGCAATGATATCTGCACCAGCTTCTGCTTGACTTACAGCTGTTTTAACAAGTAATTCCAATGATTCGTCATTTAAGACACGACCTTCTTCCACGATACCGCAATGTCCATGGCTTGTATATTCGCAAAGGCATGTATCAGCAATAATGACAATCTCCGGATAATTCTTTTTGATGAAGCGAATTCCTTCTTGGACAATGCCGTGATCATGAAATGCCTGTGTACCGCATTCATCCTTTTCTAGAGGAATACCGAATAACAGGACTGATTTAATGCCTAGGCTTTGTACTTCATCCATTTCTTCCTTCAGACGGTCAATGGACAGATTATAAATTCCAGGCATTGATGAGATTTCCCGTTTAATGTTCTCACCCTCTGCGATGAAAATAGGATAAATCAAATCGTCCACATGCACATGAGTTTCCCTTACCAATGCTCTCATGCTTGCAGATTGACGCAGTCTACGGTGACGGTTAAATTGTAATGACATTTCGTTCTCCCCTATTCTTGTAAAAATTCAACTAATCGATCAAGCATACTGTCTACTGTAAAATTGTCGGGATAAATATCAACATTTATACCATAATCGTTTAGCTTTTCCTTCGTTATTGGGCCAATACATCCGATTGTACAGGTCTTGACTGATTGTTGAAGCTCATATGTATGGACCACATTCATAAAATATTCCACTGTAGATGAGCTTGTAAACAGGAGCACATCCAAATGCTGCTCTCTTAAGGCCTTGACTAGCAGTGATTCGCTCTTTTTAGGAAAATATGTTTCATAGATGATTGCTTCTTCTGCGGCAATTCCAGATTCCCTTAAGGAGCTGTATAGTACATTTCTCGCCAAGCTTCCCTTCACAATAAGTACTTCCTCCTGTTTTGCCACTTGCTGCGAAAATTCTTCTGCAAACGTTTCGGCAACAAAGGAGGATGGAATGAATGCTGCTTTATAGCCATAGTGTGCCAATGTTTCAGCAGTTTTGTCCCCAATGACAGCTATTTTAAGATGTTCTGGAGCTTTAAACTCCCAAGCTTGAAAAAAAGCATTCACTCCGTTACTGCTCGTAAACAAAAGCCAAGTAAATCCGCCTTCGAGAAGCTTCTCCTTGGTTTTTTCAGTCAAAGGCAGGCTGCGAAAGGCAAGCAGCGGAATTTCGACAGGCGTTCCTCCTAAAAGCTTAATCCTGTCAGAAAGAGATGCTGCTTGTTTCCTCGCCCGCGGTATTAGAATGCTTTTTCCTTGCAGTGGGTTATGCATCAATAATGTTCTCATCTTTCAGGCTGTCTATCAATTTCTTTGCTCCCCGCTCTGTGAGCAGTTCAGCAGCCTGTTCACCAAGCTCTACTGGGTTAGTGCCTGTTAGTACCTCTTTATAAACTGTTTTGCCATCAGGAGAGGTTACAAGAGCTGTCAATGTAAGCTCCTTCTCGCCCACCATTTGGGCAAAGCCTGCAATCGGAACTTGGCAGCCGCCATCCATTTTGTTTAAGAAGGCTCTTTCCGCAAAAACAGTCTTCGTCGTTTCCTCTGAAGACAGCTTGCTTAATAGCTCAAGCACTTCCTTATCATCTTCTCTGCACTCAATGGATAATGCACCTTGTCCAACTGCCGGCAAACAAGTTTCAGGGTCAAGAAATTCTGTGACAACATCGCTCGTCCAGCCCATTCTGGCAAGTCCTGCCGCAGCAAGAATAATTGCATCATAATCTTCTGTTTCTAGCTTCTTTAATCTCGTATCGATATTGCCGCGAATCCATTTTATTTCCAAGTCAGGTCTTACTGCTAATAGCTGTGCACCGCGTCTGAGACTGCTTGTCCCAATAACAGCACCTTCCTTTAAGTCCTTTAATGGGATATGCCCTTTGCTGATTAGCGCATCACGGTGGTCCTCCCTTTGCGGAATACAACCGATGATTAAACCTGGAGGAAGTACAGCAGGCATATCCTTCATGCTGTGTACCGCAATATCAATTTCCTTATCAAGCATTGCTTGTTCAATTTCTTTAACAAATAGACCTTTTCCGCCGACCTTAGATAATGTCACATCTAACACAACATCACCTTTTGTAACCATTTCCTTAATTTCAAATTCATAGGATGGGTCTAATTTTTTCAATTGATTAATAACCCATGTTGTTTGTGTAATAGCTAACTTGCTTCGTCTTGAACCGACAATAATTTTTCGCATCAGTATGCCTCCAGCTTAAACTTTTAGCCGCATTTCGTCGGCTTTATGTAGCATTATTTATAGTGAAACGTTGAAAAATTCCCTGCCAAAAAGAAATTAATCAACAGTATTAAGAAACATGCAATATTGAAGTAAGCAATTCCTTTCCCTACTAGTTTATGCGTTACTCTTGCATATAAACAGCATCCGTAAATAAAAAGGACAAGAAAGGAACCAAGTATTTTTGGGTCATACCAGACAAAACCTGGCGCCTGAACACTGGCCCATTGAATTCCGAGAATAAGAGCTATCAGCAATAAAGGAACGCTGAATACGTTAAAAAGGTAAGCGATATTCTCCAACTTTGTTAAATCAGGAATCCGCCTCAGCCGTTTTCCCCATACTTTCTTTTTCAACAGATTAAATTGAACACAGTACAAAAGAGAAAAAATAAACGACAGCGAAAAACCGCCGTATGCAAGCAATGCTGCCGTAATATGAATGAGGAGAAGCTCTGAAATTACTTGTGTGGCAATCTCCGTCCCCTCTCGCATTGGCGCAAATGTATGTATGGCCATAATGATAAAACCGAGCACATTTGTAAAAAAGACGATAAAGTCAATTTTCAAAAGCTTGTTGATTAAAAGTGAGAAGGAAACAAGCACCCACGTGTAAAAGTACAGCCCCTCCATGATTGTAAGCACAGGAAACCTCTTCGTATCCACCATATAAATAAGCAGAAAGGCGGTTTGCAAGAGCCACACAAATGAAAGTAACCAGAAAGCTGCTCTATTGGCTTTCTGGTTATTATGCATAAAATCAAAAAAGTATAAGAGCACAGATATTGCATAAAGAATAATCGTAAATTCATGAAGTCTAGTTAAATAAGCATCTGTCATATATGTTTCCCCTTTAACAGTTAAAACCTTGAGAAAAAATGTTGCTTCATATACTATAATGCCAAAACTCTTTTAAACAATCTAGCTTTAAGGTCAATATTTAGCCTTGAAAGTTGGGCTGTAAAGAAGACACTACTTTTTTCTCTTCCTTCACAACTGTTGTTTGAGTTTGGACATCCTGCTCCAAGTTGAATATTTTCACGAATAGCTCCATTGCCTGTTCGCGATTATCTGAAGAAGCAAGCTCTTTCGCATGAAGAATTGGATCCTTCAGCATTTGGTTAATGATGCTTTTCGTATGTTTGTTCAAGACTTTTTTATCACGGTCACTTAAATGCGGCAGCTTTCGTTCGATGCTTTTCATCGTTTCGCCTTGAATTGCTAACGCTTTGTCGCGAAGTGCTGAAATGACTGGTACGATTCCTAACAAATGAAGCCATTCATTAAATTCGACAATTTCCTGTTCGATCATGAGCATAATTTTCGCTGCTTCTCTTTGGCGCTCTTGAAGGTTTGCTTCGACTATGCCTTCTAAATCGTCAATATCATATAAGAACACACTATCTAATTCTGCAAGTGCCGGATCTAAATCACGTGGTACAGCAATATCAACCATAAACAACGGTTTTCCTTTGCGAATCTTTTCCACTGTATTCATCATGCTTTTCGTAATTACAAACGAACTAGCACCTGTTGAGCTGATTAGAATGTCAGCGTCAATTAATGCGCATTGCAGCTCGCTCAAGGATTTCGCCTGTCCTTCAAAACGCTCTGCCAAGCTTTGTGCCTTTTCAAATGTCCGGTTTATTACCGTTACATTTTTCGCCCCATTGCTGTACAGATTTTGAATAGCAAGCTCGCCCATCTTCCCTGCACCTAGTATCAGCACATTTTTATTGTCTAATGTACCAAATATTTTTTTTGCTAATTCTACAGCAGCATAGCTGACAGAAACGGCATTTGCTCCAATGTCTGTTTCTGTATGTGCTTTTTTAGCTAGTGTAACAGCCTGTTTAAATAACTGATTAAACACTGTTCCTGAAGACTCAATGGCTTGTGCCTCTAAGAAACTCGCACGAACCTGACCAAGAATTTGAGTTTCTCCTACGACCATAGAATTTAAACCGCATGCAACTTGAAAAAGATGGTTCATTGCTCCATCCTGTTCGTAAATAAATATATATGGACTAAATTCTGCTTGGTCAATCTCAAACCATTCAGATAAAAACTCTTTTATATAGTAACGACCAGTATGCAATTGGTCGACAACAGCATAAATTTCTGTACGATTACAAGTAGAAATGATGATATTTTCCAGAATGCTTTTTTTCTTTTGCAATTGACTCATTGCTTCCCCGAGTGCAGAAGAGTCAAATGTTAAACGTTCTCTAATTTCTACTGGGGCCGTTTTATAATTTAGTCCAACGACAACTATATGCATAAGTAATTGACACCCCCAAGATTTCAATAAAAATCCGATTCTTTATTTATAATTATTCTAAACATGTATTTATTATAACAAAAAACAAGCGATAATGTGCAACAAATATGACTATAATTGTGAACAAATTGTGAATTGATATGTTAACATATAGTATTATTGGCAAAGTCAGTTTTATACTATCTTTACTTACTAGTAATAGTGTATACATACATGCCAAAATTATCTATGAAAACAGCTGTTTTTTTGGAATTTATTTCGGTAAATGTACAGTCCTAAATAGCATATGTCATGCTATCCACTCAAGTACATTAACAAAGATATCATTTGGATTCAAGTTTGTATTACTGGAAACGGAGGAAATATGAAATCTCATAAGTTATTTACTGGTGTTGCACTAGTTGGGTTTGGAATTTACTTTTTGCTGAAAGTGCTGAAGGTAACTCCTTTTGAGTCTTTTTATTCCTGGCCTACCTTGCTTATCATCGTTGGATTAGCATTTCTGTTTCAGGGGTTTTTAGGCAAGGATTATAGCTCGATATTGCCTGGGGTGATTTTGACTGGGTTCGGTCTTCATTTTCATCTTGTCAATAAACTAGCCATTTGGCCAAATGATACAGGAACTTTTCTGCTGATTATCGCCTTAGGATTTATTCTCTTCCACCAAAAGGCAGGATCAGGGCTGATGAATGGTGTATTGTTTCTGCTTTTGGCAGGTTTTCTGCTATTTTATGAAGATATTATAGACTCGATTACTTTCATTCAAGTAGGGCAGGAAACACTTAAGTTTCTTACACCACTGTTGTTTCTGCTTATTGGCGGGTATTTTTTGCTTTCTAAGCGGAAGTGAAAGAGCTGCTTAAAGTTAGTTATTATGTATGGAAGTAACCCAACACTTAAATTGATTACTGAATACAGGGATGAGACTCCTACAGCTTAAGCTGCAGGAGTCTCATCTTTTTTATACTTCTATAATAATCGGTAAAATCATCGGTTTACGTTTTGTTTGATGAAATATATACTGCCCTGCTGCTTTTCTGACCTCTTGCTTAATTGCACCCCACTGATTTCTGCCTCTTGCATCAACATTGGAGACCGCTTCTTTAATGACACGGTTTACGGAGCGAATAAGGTCTTCAGCGTCTCGAACGTAAACGAAGCCTCTTGAGATGGTATCTGGTTCTGCTATTAGTTTCTTTTCCTGCTTACTCATTGTCAGGACAATAACAAGCATTCCATCCTCTGAAAGCTGTTTACGGTCTCTCAATACAATTTCACCTACATCTCCTATTCCGATTCCGTCGATGTAGGTATTGCCTGCATGAACCTTTCTTGTGAATCTCGCCTTTTCCGATTGAATGTCGACAACATCGCCATTACCGATGATAAAGGTATTTCCTGTTTCTACACCGACTGATTCGGCAAGATTGCGGTGCTGATTGAGCATCCTGTACTCACCGTGGATCGGAATAAAATATTTCGGCTTCATTAATGTGAGCATCAATTTTAAATCCTCTTGATAGCCATGTCCAGATACATGCATGCCTGACGTACTGCCAGATCCGTAAATTACCTTTGCACCGATTGCAAAGAAATTATCAACAACACGAGAAACATATCGCTCATTTCCTGGAATTGGACCAGCTGCAAAAATGACCGTATCACCTCGCAGAACTTCAACTCCCCGAAAGTTTCCAGTCGATAATCTGGCAAGTGCTGCTAATGGTTCGCCTTGGCTGCCTGTACAAAGTATCGCTACCTTTTCAGGAGGAAAAAGCTCAATTTCGCCCTGATCAATAAGCAAGCCCTCAGGTACCTGTAAATACCCCCGCTCCATTGCTACCTCCACCACATTAAGCATACTCCTGCCAAGAAGCGCCAGCTTGCGATTCGTCTCCATTGCTGCATCGACTACTTGCTGTACCCTGTTAATATTCGAGGCAAACGTTGATAAAATCACTTTCCTATCGGCTTTTTGAAACGCTTCAAGGATATGGCGCCCTACTAACTGCTCAGAAGGAGAAAGACCAGGCCGTTCTGCATTTGTGCTTTCAGATATAAGCAGCAGCACACCTTTTGACCCAATTTGTGCCATTTTATGAATATCGGAGTTTTCCTTATTAGCAGGTGTTAAATCAAATTTGAAATCTCCTGTATGCACAATATTTCCTTGTGGAGTACGGAACACAATACCTACGCAATCAGGAATACTGTGATTCACCTTAAAAAACTCAGCTTTAATCTCACCGAATTGCAGTTGTGAAGTATTGTTAATTTCAATCATTTCCGTATCCCGAACAAGGCCGTGCTCCTTCAGCTTCAGCTCGATTAACCCAAGTGTAAACCTAGTTCCATAGACAGGAACATTCAATTGTTTAAGGAGGTATGGAATACCGCCGATATGATCCTCATGTCCATGTGTGACAATTAGCGCCTTTACTTTGTCTTTATTCTCTACTAAATAACTGATATCAGGGATAATTAAATCAATTCCATGCAGACTTTCATCAGGAAATTTATTACCGCAGTCAATCGCCAAGATTGTATCGTCATATTCTATTACATACATGTTTTTTCCTATTTCATTTAATCCACCAAGTGCAAATATAGATATCGGATTTCCATTCGTCACAAGAAACTTCCTCCTACTGCATGTTTTACTGTTAGCTTACCCAGAAAAAAGCACTATTATCGCTGTCTTTTCTCTATAAACAAAAAAAAGCTGAATCACAGTTGATTCAGCTTTTTTGCTTTAGTTTTTAGCCAGATACTGCAGCAGGGACCAAACCTTGTCTTTTCCCTCACCTGTTTCACTTGAGAAAAGAATAAGGTGATCATCCTTACTAAGTTCTAATGTTTCCCTTGTAACCTTTAAATGCTTTTGCCATTGAGATTTTGAAATCTTGTCCGCCTTTGTGGCAATAATTATTGCCGGAATGCCATAATGCTTTAAAAATCCATACATCATAACATCGTCTTTAGTAGGGGCATGTCGTATATCTGTAATCAAGACGACAGCTTTAAGCTGTTCTCTTGATGTAAAATACGTTTCAATCATTCTGCCCCATGCTTCTCGTTCTTTTTTTGATACTTTTGCGTATCCGTAACCAGGAACATCTACAAAATGCAGGATTTCATTGATTAAATAAAAATTCAATGTCTGCGTTTTGCCTGGCTTGGAGGAAATGCGGGCAAGAGCCTTTCTTCCAAGCATCTTATTGATGAACGAAGATTTCCCAACATTTGATCTTCCTGCTAACGCGAATTCCGGTAAATCTGTCTCCGGATATTGATGTGGCTTAACTGCACTTATTACTATTTCTGCACTATTTACTTTCAAGAATTTACACTTCCGTTCAGAGCATGTTTTAATACTTCGTCCACATGAGAAACAAGAATAAAGTTCAGTTCCTCGCGAACACTTTCTGGTATATCATCTAAATCTTTTTCATTATCCTTTGGTGCAATAATCGTCGTCAAGCCTGCACGATGTGCGCTCAGCGATTTTTCCTTCAAACCTCCGATTGGAAGCACCCTGCCGCGCAAGGTAACTTCGCCTGTCATGCCAACTTCTCTTTTAATCGGCTTGCCAGACAATGCAGATACAAGTGCTGTCACCATTGTAATACCTGCTGACGGACCATCCTTTGGAACTGCTCCTTCTGGTACATGAATATGAATATCAAATTTTTCATGGAATTTCGGATCAATTCCAAGCGCCTCCGATTTGGAGCGGATATAACTGAATGCAGCCTGTGCTGATTCCTTCATTACATCTCCCAATTTCCCTGTTAATACAAGCTTCCCTTTTCCTGGTGCCAACGATACTTCAATTTGCAATGTATCACCGCCAACAGTTGTGTAAGCAAGCCCTGTTGCAACACCGACTTGATCCTCCAATTCAGCCTGACCATATCGGAAGATCGGCTTACCAAGGAATTCCTCCACATTTTTGCTTGTCAGAATTACTTTTTTCTTTTCTTCTGATACAATCATTTTTGCGGTTTTACGGCAAATCGTCGCAATTTGACGTTCCAAGCTTCTTACTCCAGCTTCACGTGTATAATGGCGAACAATTTGTTGGATGGCATCCTCTCTTATTTGCAGCTGCCCTTTAGTCAAGCCGTGGTCTTTAATTTGCTTAAGCATTAAATGATCCTTAGCAATATGGATTTTTTCCAGCTCTGTATATCCAGATATAGAGATAATCTCCATCCGATCACGAAGCGGTCCCGGAATTGTTGCCAAGTTATTTGCTGTTGCAATAAACATAACATTGGAAAGATCATATGTTTCTTCAATATAATGATCACTGAAGTTGCTATTTTGTTCTGGGTCCAAAACCTCAAGCATTGCTGAAGATGGATCACCTCTGAAGTCATTGGACATTTTGTCGATTTCATCCAATAGGAATACAGGGTTGATAGTACCTGCCTTTTTCATTCCTTGAATGATGCGCCCAGGCATCGCTCCTACATATGTTCTTCTATGTCCTCTTATTTCGGATTCATCTCTGACTCCGCCAAGGGAAATACGCACAAAGTTACGGTTAAGTGACTTGGCAATAGAACGAGCTAAGCTTGTTTTACCTACGCCTGGAGGTCCTGCAAGACAAAGGATTGGCCCTTTAAGCGAATTAGTTAAGCTTTGCACTGCTAAATACTCTAACACGCGCTCCTTGACCTTTTCAAGACCATAATGATCTTGATCCAATATTTTTTCGGCTTTTTTGATGTTCAAGTCATCTTCTGTTGCATTGCTCCATGGTAATGCAAGCAGCCAATCAATATAATTGCGGATAACAGAACTCTCTGCAGAAGTGGAAGGAATCTTCTCGTAACGATCCAGTTCCTTTAAGGCAGTGGCTTTAACATGCTCCGGCATGCCTGCCTGTTCGATTTTTTCAGCAAGCGTGCTTACTTCGCCGCTTTTGCCGTCTTTATCACCAAGCTCTTTTTGGATTGCTTTCATTTGTTCACGCAAGTAGTATTCCTTCTGCGTTCTTTCCATGGACTTCTTCACACGCTGCCCAATCTTTTTCTCTAAGCTTAAGACTTCCTTTTCATTATGAATGATGTCAATCACTTGATTCATACGTTGCTTGTTATCTAATGTTTCCAGTATTTTCTGCTTTTCCTTTAGCTTTATCGGCAGATGTGATGCAATAATATCCGCCATGCGCCCTGGTTCTTCCATATCAGAAACTGTAGCATACGTTTCATTAGAGATTTTTTTGGAAATCTTTATGTATTGCTCAAAATATTGAAGCATCGTTCTCATTAACGCTTCATCTTCTACATCCTTTGAAGTATCTTCTTCCATCACTTCTAGTGTTGCGGCATAATACCCGTCTTCTTCTGTCAATTCAATAAATTTGGCTCTTTTCAGCCCTTCCACCAATACGCGAATCGTGCCGTTTGGAAGCTTCAGCATCTGCTTAACTTTCGTCAAAGTCCCGATTTTGTACAATTCTTCCTCTGCAGGATCATCAATATCAATATCTTTTTGCATTGTTAGAAAAATCAGATGGTCATCAACCATTGCTTTTTCAAGTGCCTGCACCGATTTTTCTCTACCAACATCCAAGTGTAATACCATTGTTGGATAAACAAGTAATCCTCGAAGCGGCAGGAGGGGTACTAGTGTATTCTTTTTTTCCTCCATGACGTTGCACCTCCAGCATCGCATTTCATACTTTGTACAATTCTATCCTATTTAGGAAAAAGTGTCTATTAACTAGGGTTATTATAGAGAAAAAGGAATTAGAACTAATTGACTCCCTGTTTTATTCACTTATAAATTGCAAGCATCTATACGATGTTCTTTTATTCTGATTGAAATCATTTATTTATTCGAGTTGTTTTGCTTTTAAGCTTTCTTTTATCCCATAATGTTATTATTTTAACAAATGGCCTGTATTATGTCCTCTTTCTGCAAAAGAATTAACATCCAGTTCTAGCCTACATTATAAATCATCTTAGCCATCTTATAAATGAATTGACATCCAAGCATTTACTTTTTCTTTTTTCATAATGAAAAAAGCTCTGCAGCAGATAGCTGGCATTTATATGCCAGCATCTGCATGCAGGGCTTGCTTCTTTGTTTTTATACACTTTCTTTTTTAGATATTTCAATCGAGGCTGGTATCGCTTCCCCGTTTGCTTGTCCTTCCTTCAACAAAGCAAGCTCTAATACTTGCTGGAAGGATGATACTGGAATAATCGTAATTCCTGTGATTTCTTTCAAAACAGACTGCATATTTTCCTCTGGAATAATCACTTTCTCTACTCCTGCTTTTTGAGCAGCTTTCACCTTTGCAAACACACCGCCGACAGGTTTTACCTTGCCATGAATACTTATTTCACCAGTCATGGCTACCTTCCTGTCAATCGGTTGATTGTAAATGGCCGAATAAATGCCTGAAGCCATTGAGATACCGGCAGATGGTCCATCAATTGGTACGCCGCCAGGAAAATTAACATGGATGTCAAACTGATCTGCTGGAACACCCATAGACCGAAGAACTGTAATGACATTTTCGATTGAACCCTTTGCCATACTTTTTCTTCTTATTGACTTTCCTTGACCTCCAATGCTTTCTTCTTCCACAATTCCCGTAATATTGATAGAGCCTTTATCCTTTTCAGCTGGAATGGCAGTAACTTCAATTTCAAGAAGTGCGCCCATATTCGGACCGTGCACTGCAAGTCCATTCACAATTCCTACTTGTGATTCATCATTGATTTTCCGTTCCATCCTTGGAGAGAGCTGGCTTGAATGAATAACCCATTCTAGTTCATCATTTTTTATATATGTACGATCTTCGCTTATGGCCAGCCCAGCTGATATTTGTACGATGTTGACAGCTTCACGCCCGTTGCGTGCATATTCAGCAAGCGTGTTTAAGCTTTGTTCACTGATATCCAAACGAACCTTATCGGCAGCCTTTTTCCCTATTTTCACTACTTCATCTGCTGTTAATTCCCGGAAAAAGACTTCCATGCACCTAGAACGAATAGCTGGCGGAATCTCGTTTGGCGTCCTAGTTGTAGCACCAATCAGCCTAAAATCTGCTGGCAGTCCGTTCTGGAATATGTCGTGGATATGTGTTGGAATCTGCGTGTTTTCCTCATTGTAATAAGCACTTTCGAGAAATACCTTCCTATCCTCCAAAACCTTGAGAAGCTTGTTCATTTGCGTTGGGTGAAGCTCTCCAATTTCATCAATAAAAAGTACGCCTCCGTGTGCATTTGTAACAGCGCCTTGTTTAGGCTGTGGAATACCTGCTTGTCCCATTGCACCGGCACCTTGGTAAATTGGATCATGAACAGAACCAATAAGAGGATCTGCAATACCCCTTTCATCAAATCTCGCTGTTGTTGCATCAAGCTCCACAAAAACGGAAGTTTTTTTGAAGGGTGATTTTGAATTTCTTTTTGATTCTTCCAATACTAGTCTCGCTGCAGCTGTTTTTCCAACTCCAGGCGGCCCGTATATGATGACGTGCTGAGGATTAGGACCACAAAGGGCTGCCTTTAATGCCTTTATGCCGTCCTCTTGTCCAACTATATCTTCAAAGCTTGTTGGCCTGACCTTTTCAGATAACGGTGCAGTCAAAGAGATAGAACGCATTTTTCTCAGTTGATCCATTTCTTTTTTTGATTCCCGATCAATTGATACTTTTTGTGTTCTTTGACTTTTTAAAAGGTTCCAAAAATACAGGCCGATTATGATGCCAAAGAATAGTTGTACAAATAAAGCAATCTCTGTCCAACTCATATTAATACCTCCTGAATTAAATCTTGCTGATAGAAAGTAGTATCTCCTTCCTAGAGTTGGAATAAACAATATTTCATGGAAAAATCATGGAATGTTTTAGGATTTTGTATTTACCTTTTGCAAAAGGTATCTCTTATAAGACCAAAACAAAGGGCTGGAATCAATATGATTCCAGCCCTAAATAATAAAGCTAACTGTTGTTATGCAGATGTTTTCGTTTCTTTATCGACAACTGTTCCATCTTCTAAAACAAGCTTTGGAGCAGCGTTGTCCGCGACTGTTTCTTTTGTGATAATGCATTTAACGATATCTTCACGTGAAGGAAGATCGAACATTACATCAAGCATAATGCCCTCAATGATGGAACGAAGTCCACGAGCACCTGTTTTTCTTTCAATTGCTTTTTTAGCAATTTCCCTTAAGGCATCGTCTTCAAATTCCAATTCAACATTATCAAGCTCAAGCATTTTTTTGTACTGTTTTGCTAAAGCATTTTTCGGCTTTGTCAAAATTTCAACAAGCGCTTCTTCATCAAGCTGTCCTAAGCTTGAAATAACTGGAAGACGACCGATGAATTCTGGGATAAGTCCAAAACGCAGCAAGTCTTCTGGAAGGACTTTTGAAAGCAAGTCTTTATCTTCGACTTCTTCTACTTTTGTTTCTCCGCCAAATCCAATTACCTTTTGACCAAGACGTCTTTTGATAATCGGTTCAATTCCGTCAAAAGCACCGCCGCAAATGAAGAGAATATTAGTTGTATCAATTTGGATAAATTCTTGATGCGGGTGTTTTCTTCCTCCTTGAGGCGGAACACTTGCAACAGTTCCTTCAAGGATTTTCAGCAATGCTTGCTGCACACCTTCACCAGATACATCTCTCGTGATAGACGGGTTTTCTGATTTACGTGCCACTTTATCGATTTCATCGATATAAATGATACCTTTTTCCGCTTTTTCGACATCATAGTCAGCAGATTGAATTAACTTCAAGAGAATGTTCTCCACATCCTCACCAACATAACCTGCTTCAGTCAATGAAGTAGCATCAGCAATCGCAAAAGGAACATTCAGGATTCTAGCAAGTGTTTGTGCCAATAGCGTTTTACCGCTTCCTGTTGGTCCAATCATGGCAATATTACTCTTCGATAATTCTACATCATCAATTTTACTGTTTGAATTGATGCGTTTATAGTGATTATAAACGGCTACAGACAAGGATTTTTTTGCTTGCTCCTGCCCGATAACATACTCATCAAGTATATCGCGGATTTCTGCCGGCTTTGGAACATCCTTGAACTCCACTTCTTCTTCTGTGCCAAGCTCCTCTTCAACTATCTCTGTACATAATTCAATACATTCATCACATATGTACACGCCAGGTCCTGCAACAAGCTTGCGGACTTGATCTTGAGTTTTACCACAGAAGGAGCATTTTAATTGACCTTTTTCATCATTAAATTTAAACATATGTCCACCCCTTAAGTACTCTTATATATATGTTTTACCGCACGGATTAAAAAGTTAATCATCTATTTATCTTTTTTTTTACAACAGTTATGTATTGCATTGTACCATATTGGTGTTTGTACAGGAAATGATACAACTTGGATAAACCTTTCTGAATAATCCTATCGCGGTAAAACGTAAGTGCTTCTATTAAGCATAACCAGTTTTGCCTGCTTTAAGTCTGGTTACACCACTCTTTTTATATGTATGAATTCCTGTACAAGAAAAAAAGGGAAATCAAGCTCTTTAAATCTTATTATATGTTGGTAATCGCTAATATAAAACTAAGGCACGATACTTCGCGCCTTAGTTATTTTGCTTACTTCTATTATGCAACAGTTTTGCTGTTTTCTACAAGGAAATCGATTGCTTTTCTGATTTTAAGATCCATTTGTAGGTTTTCAACGCCACCAAGTGCTTGTTTAATAGCATCTGTGCCCATGTTGTACATTTCTGCCATTTTGTCTAGCTCAGCTGTTACTTCTTCTTCAGAAACTGTAATGTTTTCTGCATTTACGATTGCTTCAAGAGTCAAGTTAACGCGAACACGTTGTGCTGCATCTTCTTGCATTTGCTCTTTAAGAGCTGCTTCATCTTGACCAGAGAATTGGAAGTAAAGCTCAAGGTTCATACCTTGCATTTGCAAACGTTGTTCGAATTCGTTCATCATGCGATCGATTTCTGTGTCAACCATTGCAGATGGAACATCGATTGTAGCGTTAGCAGCAGCTTTTTCTACTACTGTGTCACGAACAGCATGTTCTGCTTGGTGCTTTCTATCTGCTTCTAGACGAGTTTTGATTTTTTCTTTAAGATCTGCCAATGTTTCTGCTTCAGCATCAACATCTTTAGCAAACTCATCATCTAATTCAGGAAGTTCTTTTCCTTTGATTTCTTGAACAGTAACTTTGAATGTAGCAGGCTTTCCAGCTAGCTCAGCAGCATGGTATTCCTCTGGGAATGATACTTCTACTTCTTTGTTTTCTCCAGTAGCAAGACCAACTAATTGCTCTTCGAATCCTGGAATAAATTGACCTGAACCAAGTTCTAGAGAGAAGTTTTCAGCAGTTCCGCCTTCAAAAGCAACTCCATCTTGGAAACCTTCGAAGTCGATAACAACTGTATCGCCTAATTCAGCTTTTCCTTCTTCTTTAACAACTAATTCAGCTTGTTTTTCTTGCAATGCTTTAATTTCTGCATCTACATCTTCGTCTGTAACGTTTGTGTCAACAGCTTCTACTTCAAGACCTTTGTAATCGCCTAAAGTAACTTCAGGTTTAACAGTTACAGTTGCTTTAAAGATAACAGGTTTTCCTTTTTCGATTTGCTCTACATCGATTTCTGGACGATCAACTGGCTCGATGCCTGCTTCGTCGATTGCGTTAGCATAAGCTTCTGGCAAAAGAATATCGATTGCATCTTGGTATAAAGATTCGATACCAAAGCGTTGTTCGAACATTCCACGAGGAATTTTCCCTTTACGGAATCCAGGAATATTAACTTGCTTAACTACTTTTTTGAATGCTAGGTCTAAACCTTCGTTTAACTTTTCAGCATCCAATTCAATTGTAAGAACACCACGGTTCCCTTCTAATGCTTCCCATTTTGCTGACATAACTATATTTCCCTCCAACAATCTATTCTACTTTTCAATACTTCTAACAGTTGTTTAGATAGTACTTTTATTTTAATAGAGAATATTGATACGGACATCCCCAATTACGGCAGATGTCAGCTCTATATAACTAAAAGCAGATATCTACTAATGTTATACACGCTCGCATTTTACGAATGCAACCATTACATTATATCATACGTTCAAGTTGTTTCAACATCCAAGCTACATATTAGGATAAGAAATTTCCTCTAAACTAGCAATAATCGCCTTTGCTGTCTCTATTTCGCTATCAGAAACGTGATAAAGCTCGCCTATATCTTCACCCATTTCATCATACATACCATAGTAATCCTGCACGATAGAATGGTAGGCAGCTGCCCAACCACCGCTGCTCATCCCGTCTAGTGTGAATGGATAAAGAAGAAAGAAATGGCGTTCCAGCAGGGCTACAATATTCTCGAGCAAAACAGGATTCTGATGCTCCAGCTTTTCTTTCAGGATAGCTATAATTTCAACCGTTTGCTCCTGAAGCCGTACATCCTTTAAGTTTTTTGGAACGGCGCTCATCTCCCTGTCCATTTTCCTAACGAGTACTTGCTGTTCATACTCTTGCTCTTTTAAAATATTTAAAAGCATCGACTGGAAAAACGGGTTTGCCTGAGGATTTCCTATGTATTCCTTTACTTCGTCTATGTATTGCCGCACATTTGCCTTTTCTAGTTTTGCAGCAAGCAGCAGCATTTCATTTTGATCTTGGATGGAAGCCAAATCAAGACCACTTTCGCCAAAGTCTTCAACAGCATACTCCTCTTCCATTGTGCCACTTAATGCAGCCATTTTCCTGCTGAATTCAAGCAGCTTGGAAAAATGCTCTATTTTTCCTGCTGGAATATGCTTGTCCTCAAGGAGTACTTCGATCGTTGTCGCAATCTCCTCATATTCATGGAGCTGAACAAGAATCATCATATATAAATCTAAAACTTGAAGATAATCTCCTTGACCTTCCTCTAGCATGCTTTTTGCCATTTTCTTTGATTCCCTCAGCATACCTAGCTCATAATAGCTTAAGACGAGCCCTGTTTTAATCTCACTGTTATCAGGATTAATTTCTATTGCCTTCTCAAAGCAGGAAACTGCCTCTTGAAAGTTTTTGTTTTGGACGGCCTCCAAGCCCTTTTCTAAGTATCTTTGGTCTAGGTCAGGGAAAAGGATGATATTGCCCTTTTTGGTCAAATCCCGTTTTTTCATGTCATAACACCCTAATTATTCTATTTTTTGCTAGTTTAGCACGGTTGGTGTTTTTATTGCAACATTGCTAAATATTCCTAAAAAGAAAAAGGAGCTTCCTTCCGTATCATGCTTTGTGGTCCAGCTTTCCCCTGCACATTACAAGCATTTCACGGTTCGAAAACCCTCTTCTTTATTATTTTACTAATTGAAATGTATTGATATTATTTTCATATTCTTGAATACTATCCGCATATTGCAGGGTAATTTGGATTTCATCCCATCCATTCACAAGCATTTTTTTCCAATATGGATGGATTGTAAAGTTTACTGAGAAGCCACTTTCATCCTCTACCTTTTCTTCCTCTAAATTAATATGAAGTTTGTAAGGCTGCACTTTAGCTGCCTTTAGCAAATATTCAACATCACTAGCCTCTAGAACGATCGGAAGCATGCCATTTTTCAAGCAATTTTGATAAAAGATATCAGCGAAGGATGGTGCAATAACAGCTTGAAATCCATAATCATTTAATGCCCAAGGAGCGTGCTCTCTTGATGAACCACAGCCAAAGTTCTTGTTTGCAATCAAAATATTCGCACCTTGATTTTCTGGGAAATTCAATTCAAACTCCGGATTAAGCTCACCATTCTCTTTATATCGCCAATCATAAAATGCAAAGCGTCCAAATCCTGTTTTTTCAATTCTTTTCAAAAATTGTTTAGGGATGATCTGATCTGTGTCCACATTTACACGATCCATCGCCACAGCCTTTCCGGCCAATTTCTTAAAACCGCCCATGGGACGTCCCCTCCTTTTCCTTATACAAGTTCTGCTACATTTCCTTTTCGTATATCAACAAAGTGACCATTAAGCGCCGCTGCTGCTGCCATTGCCGGGCTGACTAAGTGTGTTCTGGCACCTGCCCCTTGTCGGCCTTCAAAGTTACGGTTTGAAGTGGATGCACAATGTTCTCCGCTTGGTACAACATCATTATTCATACTCAGGCACATGCTGCAGCCCGCATCTCTCCACTCGAAGCCTGCTTCGGTAAATAATTTATCAAGACCTTCTTGTTCTGCTTTCTTTTTCACCTGCTGGGAACCTGGAACAACTAATGCGCGTACACCTGGATGCACCCTTTGCCCGCTAATAACACTTGCAGCCTGTCGCAAATCTTCTATTCTAGAATTTGTACAAGAACCGATAAAGACATGCTGAATGGCGATATCTTTAATTTGCTGTCCTTCTTTAAGCCCCATATATTGCAAAGCACTCTTTAAGGCACGACGATCTGTTTCGTCCGCAAAATCATTTTCATTCGGAATACTGTCATCCACCTTGGCAGTCATCGATGGATTTGTTCCCCAGCTGACCATTGGTGCAATGTCATTGCCGTCTATTTCAATCACTTTATCATAGACAGCGTCCTCATCTGATACGATTTCTCCCCACGCTTTAACTGCTTCCTCAAAGTTTTCAGGAGCATATTTTCTGCCGCGCATATAGCTGAAAGTCGTTTCATCTGGACACACAAGCCCTGCTCTAGCGCCACCTTCAATGGACATATTGCAAATTGTCATTCGCTCTTCCATGCTCAATTGTTTGATGACGTCACCAGTGTATTCAATAACATGACCTGTACCGAAATTGACACCATACTTGGAAAGAACATACAAGATAACATCCTTAGCGTTAACACCCATTGCTAATTTACCGTTCACTTCTATTTTTAAGGTTTTGGGTTTTGTTTGCCACAAAGTCTGTGTTGCTAATACATGCTCAACCTCACTAGTTCCGATTCCAAACGCCAATGCACCAAAAGCACCATGCGTCGATGTATGGCTGTCACCGCAAACGATCGTTTTTCCCGGCTGTGTTAATCCCAATTCCGGACCAATGACATGGACAATTCCTTGTTCTGGACTTTCCAAATTTGCCAATGGGACATTAAACTCAAGACAGTTTTTTTCTAATGTTGTCATCTGATTTAAAGCTACTTCATCATCCACTTGAAAGCGATTGATTGTTGGAACATTATGATCCATTGTTGCAAAGGTACGATCAGGGCGGCGGACTTTGCGGTTTTTCATTCTTAGCCCAGAGAATGCTTGTGGGGATGTCACTTCATGCACTAAATGAAGATCAATGTACAGGAGATCCGGCTTTCCCTCTTCGCGATGAACAATATGCTTTTCCCAGATTTTTTCAATAATGGATTTGCCCATTATGGCCCTCCCCTTCCTTTTGTCTTTTTTTTCTATATATTATTTATCCTGTTTATCTGTCCAATTTTCTTTCGTTTTCTCTCTATTTATCGTGCTTCTACTGTTTCAAGTGCCGCCGTAATTTCGGTTTTAACTTGCTCAACCATTTGTGAAGTAGTAAGCAATGTAGTATCTGCAGACAGGATATCCTTTGTTCGATAGCCTTTATTTAAAACTGCATCAACTGCATTTTCTATTAATTGTGCTTCCTGTTCCATGTCAAAGGAAATACGAAGCATCATTGCTGCAGACAGGATAGTCGCCAGCGGATTGGCAATATTTTGTCCAGCAATATCTGGAGCTGAACCGTGTATTGGTTCATAAAGTGATGGACCTGATTCAGAAATACTTGCAGATGCCAGCATCCCAAGCGATCCTGTCAGCACGCTTGCCTCATCACTTAAGATATCACCAAACATGTTTTCTGTTACAACTACATCAAACTGTCTTGGATTGCTGATAAGCTGCATTGCCGCATTATCGACAAGCATATGCTCTAGTTTAATGTCCGGATATTGCACCGCCATCTCAGTAGCACATTCTCTCCACAGTCTGCTTGATTCCAATACATTTGCCTTATCGACAGAGGTTACTTTCTTCGATCTAGTTTTGGCGATTTCGAATGCTTTTTTCAAAACGAGGTTGATTTCTTCTTTTGTATACAGAAGCGTATCAACAGCTCCAGCCTTTCCGCCAATTGTTGTTCTTTCACTTGGTGTGCCGAAGTAAATGCCGCCTGTCAGCTCTCTAACCATCATTAAATCAACATTTTCAATAACTTCTTGGCGCAGCGGAGACGCTGGTGCCAAGCTTGGAAAATATTTAGTTGGCCTTAAATTTGCAAAAAGGTTAAGCTCCTTCCTGATGCGAAGCAGCCCCTGTTCAGGTCTTGATGAAACAGGAAGAGCATCCCATTTCGGCCCGCCAACTGCGCCAAGCATAATCGCGTCACTCGATTTGCATAATGCAATCGTTTTGTCTGATAAAGGTGTTCCTTCTTCATCAAAGGCAGATCCGCCAATATTTGCATAATTATATTCAAAAGAGTGGTCAAATTTCGCTTCAATTACCTGCAATACATCGATTGCACCTTTAATGATTTCTGGACCGATGCCATCTCCAGGCAATACGGCAATTTTTTTCTCCATTTGCTAATGACCTCCATGCTCATCTGTAAGCCTGCGATTGCTTATTTTTAGAGAACGGCCCAGGATCTAACTCCTGCACCGTCCTTTTACTGCTTATAAGATAGTAGTGTATTTATAAAAGGTCTTATTTTTGGCCACTGCCTACAACTTCTTTTTTCCTTGAGCTTTTAACAAATGGCATCATAGAACGAAGCTCTTTGCCGACTGTTTCGATTAAATGCTCACTTTCTCTTGCATTGATTGCATTAAAGACAGGTCTGTTCGCTTGGTTTTCCAAAATCCAGCCTTTTGCAAACTTGCCTTCTTGGATATCTGTTAATACTGCTTTCATTTCCTTCTTCACATCTTCTGTTACGATTCTTGGTCCTGTTACGAAATCGCCCCATTGTGCAGTATCGGAGATAGAGTATCTCATGCCAGCCATTCCATCTTCATACATCAAGTCAACGATTAATTTCAGCTCGTGCAAACACTCGAAATATGCCAATTCAGGCTGGTAACCAGCTTCCACCAATGTTTCAAAGCCAGCTTTTACAAGCGCAGTCAAGCCACCACATAGTACTGCCTGCTCACCGAACAAATCTGTTTCTGTTTCTTCTTTAAACGTTGTTTCCAAAGCTCCTGCACGCAATGCGCCGATTGCTTTTGCGTATGCTAATGCAAGCTCTCTTGCCTCTCCCGTAACATCTTGGTAGATTGCAAATAATGCAGGCACGCCAGCTTCTTGTTCAAACGTTCTTCTTACTAAGTGACCAGGACCTTTTGGAGCTACTAACAATACGTCACTTGAGCTTGGTGGTACGATTTGGCTGAAGTGAATATTGAAGCCGTGCGCAAACATTAATGCTTGGCTAGTTAGGTTCGGCTTGATTTCTTCATTATAAACCTTTGTTTGCTGCTCATCCGGAAGCAAAATCATCACTACATCAGCTTTAGCTGTTGCTTCTCCAACTGAATAAACATCAAAGCCGTCTTCAGCTGCTTTATCCCATGATTTCCCTTGTCTTAAACCAATGATTACATTTACTCCGCTATCCTTCATATTTAGTGCATGTGCATGGCCTTGTGATCCGTATCCAATTACAGCAACCGTTTTTCCTTCAAAGTATCCTAAGCTTGCATCTCCGTTATAGTACATTTTCGCCATTTTAAATTTCTCCCTTTTTAGTAGATTTGTTTTTATATAAATTTAATTAAACAATAGAGTAATGGTTTCTTTGACTAGAGTTTTTCTGAGACCCACGCGGGAATGCGGTGGTTCCAGTTCTTGCAATCTCTTTGATTCCGTATGGTTTTATCAGCTCAATAAATGCTTCTATCTTAGATGCTTCACCAGTAATCTGAATGACTAAGCTTTCTTTGCTCACATCGATTACAGACGCCCGGAAAGGCTCAATTAAGGAGTACAGCTCATTTCTAGTGGCTGGTGTTGCCAGTACCTTAATTAAAGCAAGCTCCCTTTCCACAATTGCCTGGTCAGTAATATCCACAACCTTTAAAATGTCGACCTGTTTATTGAGCTGCTTTGTCACCTGCTCGATGACATTCTCACTCTCTACATGAACAACACATGTAATTCTGGATATACCTTCTTGCTCCGTATGACCAACCGAAATGCTTTCAATATTATAGTTTCTTTTTGAAAACAAATTGGTAATCCGGTTCAAAACACCAGATTTATTCATGACTGTTAAACTGATTATTCTTTTCATGGTTTCATCCCCACCATTTCATGTAAACCTTTGCCTGGTGCAATCATCGGATAAACATTTTCATTAGGATCAATACGGAAGTCTAGGACAACTGGCTCCCTGTTATGAAGGACTTCATCCAATATTTTGTCAGCATCCTCAATTTTAGAAATTTGATAGCCTTTAATGCCATATGCTTCTGCAAGCTTGACAAAGGACGGCTGCACAGATTCCTTACTGTGAGAAAAACGTGATTCGTAAAAGAATTCCTGCCATTGCCTTACCATTCCTAATGCTTGGTTATTGAAAATGATGATTTTGATCGGCAAGTTCAACTCCCTGATAAGAGCTAATTCTTGGCTGCACATTTGGAAACCGCCATCACCGCTAATGGAAAGAACGATTGCATCCTTGTCGGCAATTTGTGCACCGATGCTTGATGGTAAGCCGAACCCCATTGTTCCCAATCCACCTGAAGTTACCCATTTATTAGGATCCTTAAAGCGGTAGTATTGTGCTGTCCACATTTGATGCTGTCCAACATCTGTTGTTACAATTGCTTCCCCATTTGTTTTTGTATGAAGAAGCTCAAGTATTTGCTGCGGCTTCAACTTGTCGGAATCTTCATCATAATAATAAGGGTATTCGTTTTTCCAATTTTCAATCTTTTTTAACCATTCGTCATGCTCAGAACGTTTTCCATTTTGATTGATTAACTCTGTCAACGCTTCTTTCGCATCTGCTACGACTGGAATTTTTGTCGGAATAATTTTGCCAATCTCAGCTGGATCGATATCAATATGTGCCTTAATTGCATTTGGAGCAAAATGCTGCAAATTACCTGTCAAGCGGTCATCAAATCTTGCACCAACATTTACAAGTAAATCACACTCATACAATGCCATATTAGCCGCGTAACAGCCATGCATTCCGCCCATTCCGACAAACAAGCTGTTATCCTCCGAAAGTCCACCTAAGCCAAGCAATGTGTGCACAACAGGAATCTGCTGCTGTTCTGCGTATTCCTTCAACTCGGTTGACGCCTTTGAGAAAATAACCCCTGCTCCTGCCAGAATTACTGGTTTTTTAGCAGCACTGACAGCCTCTGTCAGCTTACGGATTTGTAAATAATTTGGCTTTGTAGTGGGCTGATAGCCCGGCAAGTCCACTTCTTGCTCCTGAGGCACCTCTGTCACAGTTGCAGCAATATCCTTCGGCACGTCAATCAATACCGGCCCTGGTCTTCCGCTTGTAGCAATAAAGAAAGCTTCCTTTACAATTCTTGGAATGTCTTCCAAGCTTCTGATTTGACAATTATATTTCGTGATTGGTGTTGTAATACCAAGAATATCTGCCTCTTGAAATGCATCTGTCCCAATAACACCTGTCGCTACCTGTCCAGTGAAAACAACGAGCGGCAAGGAATCCATCATCGCGTCCGCAAGTCCTGTCACGATATTTGTGGCACCAGGACCTGATGTGGCAATAACTACTCCCGGTTTTCCAGATATGCGGGCATAGCCTTCAGCAGCATGTATTCCGCCCTGTTCATGTCTCGGAAGGACATGGAATATTTTCGAATCGTATATTTTATCGTAAATCGGAAGAACTGCACCTCCCGGATAGCCAAAAATATACTCCACATTTTCCTGCTCTAAAGCTTGCAGCAAAAGATCTGCACCTGTTAACGGCTTTGTCTGAGCCTTCGTCTCTTCAAAGGCGGTTTTCTGTATCATCAATATAACCTCCTTATTAAGGTGATTTAATTTTTACAATGATTTCGCCAGCAGCACCAGTAATTAAATGGATTTATATCATAAAAAAAGCCTTCACACCCCCAATGTTTACTTAACTAAGTAGACAAAAGGGGTGAAAAGGCTTTTTTTAGCTTTTCCACGGTACCACCCTCATTCATACAATAAAACATGTATGCACTCAATGAACAGTTCGTTCTTTTTTTGGTAACGAGTGGCGTGTCACTCGGTTAGCTCTACTGCACAAATGTGTTTCAAGCCAACACTCAGAGGTGAGTTCATTCTTGATCGGCTTCACCGGTTCTCAGCAACCACCGGCTCTCTGTGGAATCCCAAATCAGGAACTACTTATCCTCATCATCGTATTTTCATTATCTTTTATTTAGGTAATAGGCTTACTTAACGACGGTATTTCAAATGGTTTCAATAGCTTTCTAAGGTGTTTTTTTTATTTTCTGTTTTGCTTTTGTTGAGGTTATCTTACGCCGATTTGAAACAAGAGTCAACACCCTTTTTAAGAATTGTTCGATAATTCAAACAAAAACAAACTAAGAGTAACCGCTTACAATATTGATAAATAAATAACGCCTGTACTTTGTAAAAATCCAAAAATTTTTTTTAACAGATTCCCTTATGTTTTTTTACTCCTAATTTTCACAGTACAATCGAGCACAATACTTCTTGGAGAATTCATTATAATACGATAATGTGAACTGCGTATACGAAGTTGTCAGATTTCCTGACAACCTTTTTTTACAAAAAACCGCTCCCTCTTAGGAAAGCGGTTCCATTTTCAAATATACTTAACCAGCTGTTGGTGCAATGTCATGAATCCATGATAATTTAATTTGGAGGATATTCTCCTTCTCATCCTTCAGGTTTAACGTTTGCTCGTGGAGGTTCAACAACTCTACACTGCCCTTGCATGTTTGCAAAAGTCCATTTTTATAGTAATTAATGACTAATTTCCGGTTTCTTGCTAACTCTTTTAAAATCATCTTTTCCTTCTCCTTTACATAGTCTCCTATCTGTTTCATCTATATTTCACTGCAATTGTTTATAGTTAGAATTTACTATATGTATAGTATACACTATATTCAGTAAGCGTTTCCAACATTTTTGTGTACAATTTGTGAACTTTTTTACAAAACCGATAGGGTGATATCTTCAATATAACCATTTACCGATTTCTTAACCGTTTACACTAACCTTTTTTCCTATTTTTTGTTGTTACTCTATAAATACTTATTAGAAAAACTGACAAACGATGTTGAAAGAGATTTCATCCTATAAGGGAATGTGTATGTTTTCATAAAGTTCACCTTTGAGAAATAAAGCGATTGTTATATTGATATAAAATTTTCAGATAATTGAAGAAATTTTATATCATTTTTTTGCAGATAATTGGTCTTTTCACTTTATATTAAAGAAAAAGCTGCAGGAAGTAATATATGGATCCACTAACAGTAATTGAATACAAATACAATGAAAAAATAACACCAGAACAGCTTTCCCAGGTATTCCTTGCATCAAAACTTATTCGTCCCACAGATGACTATCCGCGGCTACAGAAATTGATTAATCATGCAGATATACTTTTTACGGCATGGAATGGGGATCAATTAGTTGGGGTGGCAAGGGCAGTAATGGATTTTAGCTACTGCTGCTATCTATCTGATTTAGCAGTCGATAAGAGCTATCAAAAGGAAGGCATTGGCAAAACTTTACTCCTCCTATTAAAAGAGCGTATCGGAGAGCGCCCTTATTCTTCTCGCGGCTCCTGATGCGATGTCATATTATCCTCACGTTGGTTTTGAAAATATCGACAATGGCTTTCGCATCGCAAGAAAATAATGACTCCAAGCATTTTTTTTAGGCATTTTTTCTATCTGTAACTGCAAAGGAAACAGCGAGGATAGAATCCAGCTTAAATATTCTTGGCTGTTTTCTCTGCAGGCAATATGCCTTAATATAGCTTCCCTTCATCTCCCGCACAAGAATAGTCCTCTTCGAGAAACATTCATTTCCGCTCATATAAATGATTTCGATTGCCCGATTTTCCTTGAGTGCTCTTTCTAGCTGACGATTCATTTAATATTTCACTCCTTTCTTGCATATATTATATACGAACAAACGTTCCAAATCAACCTTGATTAAGAACGTTTGTTCTGATATATTAAAAGGACAAAAGGAGATGGATGTTATGATTAAAGAAAGTAAATTAAAATGGACTGCAATGGTATTTCCGCAACAGCTAAAACAAGGGGTAATAGAGACAAAGCCAGAATCAACTAAAGCTTTCTCTACTGATACTGACATGCTTATACATGAAGCGATGGAGTACAACTGGTCACTTGAATACAGAATTAAGCTTGAGGAATCGATTTATTCGCTATATGGAACGACTATTTTCATCGATTATGTCAAAAAAGAGCTGCGGGTAAAGGGGATGGAGCACTCTATTCACTTTGTGCCATTCCATAATCTTATTTCAGCAAAAAAAGCGGAATAGGAGCGGTCGAGAGATGCACGATATTTTAGAGTCCGACCGCAAAATTATCAGTCAATCCGTGTATCTAGCACTTGTATTAGCAGTACTCGAATATGACCGCAAAAAGATAGAAGATACATCCTTCAAAATCAAAAATGTCTATGTAAATCTAATTGAACATACCATGCAGAAAGTTCAATCAGACTTAAAGAAAATCAAGGAAGATATGCAAAGGAACCAGCTTAATGTACAGCGCGGCCATAATGACGGTATTTCTACAGAGTATAATTTTTATTTTAAAGGAGCACATGAGCCTCACCGTTTTGACAATACAAGCTTGAAAAGCAATACTCAAAAGCTGCTCATTTACTATTTAATGCGTAGCACAGAGTAAGTAGCTTTCCAATGTAACTGGTGGATCTAGGGGTTACATGCACGTTAAGCCTTGAGCTTGTTTATGCAGCCCCTTTAAACATCCGGCCTTAACGGATGCACTCCCATTCCTCTTTTAATATTGCGTAATAATATTCATCCCACCAACCGTCTCCTGCAGGAATGCATTTCTTGAAAAAACCTTCTCTTCTCATTCCAAGTTTCTCCATCACTCTATAAGAAGGAACATTTTCAGGCTGACATGTAGCAATAATCCGATGAAGCTCCATACTTTCAAACCCATAGGCTAAAACAGCTTTTGCCGCTTCTGTTGCATAGCCTTGATTAAAAAAATCAGGATGAAACACCCACCCAATTTCATATGTATGCACTCCAAAATATTTAAAAAACGCTATATGGCCTATTAGCTCCTTTTCCGCCGCTAGCATCACAGCAAAATATTGCGCATTTTCACCTTGATTATCACGTATAAATTGCTGTGTTTGCTCCTTTGTCATTACACCTTCTGGGATGTAATGCATGACATTACTGTTTGAGGCATAGCTATAAACTTTTGGCCAATCACTTTTGTTGAATTCACGGATTAACAGCCTTGATGTCCTTATTTCCATAACAGTTCCCACCCATTCTCTAAAAATATGAAAAAGCTTCTCGCTTTATATTCCCTGCTTTTTCTTTCAATTCCTGTTATATATTTACATTATCTAAAAAATAGTAAACTAGGTCATCACTCTGAATGAAAAGTGATGATTTATTATTGAATAGACCAAGCATACAGGCACATAAGCTTAATAGGAAGGATGTGATCTATTTGGCAAGAAAGACCGAAAAGAAATTTCTCGTTGTGGTAGTTGAGGGTACTGTTATCAAGCGAATTATGCTTCTTGATATACTAGTCGGTTCTGGTATTTATTATACTTTGCAATGGATTTGTTCAAGTATTGTCATCAGTATGCTTGGCAGTGTAGTTGGTACAGAAGGGATTAAAAAAGTTCAAAAGCAGGTGAAAGGTTCTAACATTAAGTTTGTACGTACATTAAAAACAGCAAAGTAAGAAAAAAAGAAAATCCTCATCAATACTCCTCGTTTCACGAGCTCCTCTTTTTACATAAGACAAGTTCCTTATATTTATAAATTTCATAATGTAAGCTATAACAACCGCAAGGAGCTGAATAATTTGAATCACTATTATGATTTATATCAACAGCGCGCAAAGGAGCTCGCTGCACAGATTGCGAAGGCAATAGATGGTGAGTATGCCGCAATCCACTGTTATAAAAAACTGGAAACATTAGCACCGACAAAACGAGAAAGACAAATTATCAGCGAAATACGCAAGGATGAAATCAACCATTATAATGTGTTCTCCTCAATTTACACCCAGCTAACAGGCCACAAACATTCAGCAGTCATTACAGAAACTTGCCCTAACAACTATCATTCTGGTATTGATTTTGCTTTCCATGACGAGCAGGAGACCGTTGATTTTTATTTAACAATCGCTGACAGCACAAGCAATGACTTTATTAAAGAATCATTTAAAAGAGCAGCGATGGATGAACAAAATCATGCAGTTTGGTTTTTGTATTTTTTGAAGACGCAAAGATAAAAAAAGCACCCATCGGATGCTTTTTTTCGTTTAAGGAAATATGAACCTGTCATACCTAGACTGGTGAATATTAAAAATTAGATTCTAACATCACTAGGTGTTCCATTCAGAAGATACATTCTTCCCTTTAGGACTTGTCATACTCTAGCATTGAAAGTAAAACTACCCTTTTCTATCTTCTGTTGAATAATGTTTTCTCAAGTAATCTTTAATAGCAGAAACAAGATAAACAATTCCTAAAAGAAAAATAAAAAAGACAATGAACTTATAGCCTGCTACAGGATAAAAGCCGCCAAAGCTGTTAAAAGATACTAATAAAAAGCCTACTGAAAAGTAGATAGCTGCTGTTATATGCTTCATGTGGTTATTCTCCTTTTTGTGGTAATTCAATGTTACCATGTTTTAGGAGGCTGTAAAAGTATTTCTAAACTGGAAAAGCAGCTATGTTTGCTTTGATGAAGTGCAATGTCTTGGGAAATATAAAAAAAGCCCTACTCCGAAGAGTAAGGCATTTAACAGTGTTGTGCAAAAAACTGTTACTATTTTATTGTAACCATTTATCTTATTGTTTATACACTTTTAGTTTGACAACCTTAAGTAAATAAATAAAAATAATACGCAATCACAAAGCGATAGATGAGGCTAGTCAAATATAATTAAACACGAAAATAAATAATTTAATCTAACTATAAAACAATGAAGCTTAGAAATATAAAAAGAATATGGGTTTAAAATTAGTTCGTTTCTTTCTCGCCTCTTCAATAACCTGTCCGATCACAAAAAGTCCATAGGATTTTATATCGATTAATCATTAATCCTCATCATGTATAAAAAGATATGTAAAATTTTTTCCTTATTGATTATTCGTTTGAAGACATAAAAAAAGCACTCACAAGCATTGATAAAAATCAACATTTGCAAGTGCCTTTATGGGACGTCCCAGGAGAGATTCGAACTCCCGACCGTACGCTTAGAAGGCGTATGCTCTATCCGGCTGAGCTACTGGGACATGTTTTTTGTTTTTTTAACGTCCTCATCAGGACAATATTTATTATATGTTCTAGATAATATAAAGTCAACAACTTTTGCAAAGTTTTTTTCTTGAAGAGAAAATTAATTTATTTTCTCCTCAAGAAAGTTATTAAATAGGAAACTCTGCTGTCAATTCTGGAAGCAGTCCTTTGTCAAAATCGTACACTTCTGTTTTTAATATTTTGTCTTCTACGGATAGAATGACATATGTCTTTTCCATTCTTCCTCTTGGTAAACGCAGGCTGCCTGGGTTGATGAATAATACATCTTCGATCATTTCCATACCAAGATAATGGCTGTGTCCGAAGCAGGCAATTTGAGCGCCGACTTCTTTTGCTCTGTATAACAGTCTGCTGACAGATGATTTGACGCCATATAGATGGCCATGCACCATCAGGAGTTTTTTTCCGTTCACTTCTTGGATTGTTTCTTCTGGATATTTTGCGAAATAATCGCAGTTTCCTTGAACTACGACATACCCAGAGATGGCTTTGTCATCGATCGGGAGCTCAGAGTCTCCGCAATGAAGGAACAGGTCTGCTTCTTCTTTATGCCTTTCCTTCAACACCTGCAGCTCATCGACAAGGCCATGGCTATCACTGACGATTAGAACCTTCATTGTCAAACACTCTCCTTACAGAACTTGCGGAAGCTGTTCCTTTAATTTTTTAAGTGCATTTGCTCTGTGACTAATACTATTTTTCTTCTCTGGCGGCAATTCTGCCATTGCCTTGTCCTCTTCCACTACAAAGAAAATCGGATCATAGCCGAAGCCATATTCTCCTCTTCTCTCCTCTAATATTACACCTTCACAAGTGCCTGTAAACGTCTGTGTCCCGCTTTCAGGATTGGCGATTGCTAATGTGCAGCAAAAGCGTGCTGTTCGTTTTTCTACAGGAACTCCTTTTAATTCTTCAAGCACTTTATCCATGTTTGCCTGATCATCCTTCTGTTCTCCTGCATATCGTGCAGAATAAACGCCAGGTCTGCCTTCAAGTGCGTCAACCATTAAGCCGGAATCATCGGAAATAACAACCTTTCCTAACAGCTTTGCCACTGTTTCAGCCTTTAAAACTGCATTTTCTGCGAATGTTGTGCCTGTTTCTTCCACATCCTCAATTTCTGGATAATCAAGCAATGTTTTGACAGCGTAGCCAAGCGGCTCAAACATCTCCACAAACTCTTTCGCTTTTCCTCGGTTTTTCGTTGCGATAATGATTTCTTTCATTTTGCTCCCACTTCCTGCTGCGTGCATTTTTAATTATGTAGATATATTTACTTCTTCTTACATTTTACTATCAAAAAATTGGACAGTCCAATCATATATAAAATGTCATCCTTTACACACAAAAAAGGCTGCATAAAGCAGCCTTTCGTATATTAGAAGCTTCCAGTATTAACTTTTTCAGGACGTGATACTGGCTCAGTAAGGCTTTTGCCTTCCTCATTCACAAGGTCCTGTTCGCCATTCACTGTGATGGCAACACTCTCAATGCCTTCCTGCTCTGTCAAAGACAGCACAAGAGAGTTTAACAGATCAGCAGAAACGGTTTTTTCCTCACCGTCTGCACTATTATAGATGGACTCATTGAAGTTTAATGTAACCTTTCCATCTGCCACAACAGGTTCATCCAACAGCTTCACGTCTTGCTCCATGAAGGTTGCCAAGGCAGACCCAGTTCCTGGTCCTTCTGCAAGCTCGCCAACTGCTGCAGCAATATTATTATCATTCGCGTTGCTGACACGTTTTGTTACTGGAACATAATAATATTCGCCAGTCTCTCCGCCCACATAATAAACAGTTAGCGGTTTAGTGTTAGTAATATCAGCAACATCCTTTGTATCCAAGTTAATACCCATTTCCCTTGTTAAGGCGCTTTGGATTGGCGTTTTATTGACAGGCATTTGTGCAAGCTCCTTGCCATTAACCTGCAGCTTAACCGAATCAATGGAATCAAACTGTGTTAATGTCCATGTGACTGACTGCATGATTTTAGACTCGTCGCTTGCATCATAGTCGTTGAACTCCTTCGAGAAATCAACTGTAGCTACTTTATCCTTAATATTGACAGTAACCTCTGTACCTGCAGGCAAGACTCCTTGGAAGCCGTTCGGCAGCATTTCTGTGACAGGACCATCCTTCACTAAATACTCAAGGCTTTCTTTTGCAACACTGTTTGTTTTCGGGATATTTAATGTTTGCGGAACAACAAATCCATCCTTATCCACTAAATATAACTCAATTGGCATGGATTCTGCAGTCTCTTCCCCAGCCTTTGCAGCTGTTTCCTCTGCCGCATTATCACTATATGTAGTTGATTGCGGTGGGTCGACATTTTCTTTGCCATTTTCTCCTCCAAATAAACCACAGCCAGATAGCATAACAGTTGATACGAGTGCAGCGGACAAAATGGTAAGCTTTTTATTCTTAGACATCATTAATCACTCCTAAGACAGTTTGTACTAATATATATACGAGCTATTTCTAAAATTAGACCGAGCTCTCTAAAATATTTTTTAAAATTATTAAATCCATAGAAAAAAGACTAAGCACTTTTATGCTTAGTCTTTTATATCAGCTTAATTGTCTCGACCGCTTCCACTTTTTCATGGAGCCAATCTGAAGCAATCCTTGCGAAAATATCGCTTGAGCCTGTTGTATAAAACTCATGTTCATTACTATCATGTGGCAAGGCAAGCTGATTATTATGTGCAAGAATGGTGCTTACTTCTCGCGCTGTTTCTGCACCAGAGCTAATCACCTTAACCTTGTCCCCCATTTCCTCTCGGATAACCTTTTCCAAAAGAGGGTAATGTGTACATCCCAGTATAAGTGTATCAATACCAATTCCTTTTAATGGAGCAAGAGTTTGCTTTACGATGCGTTTTGCGACAGGCCCATCGTATTCTCCACTCTCCACAAGAGGAACAAATTTTGGACATGCTAGACTTTCTGTGCGCACCTTTTTGTTTATCTGCTTCAGCGCCTTTTCGTATGCTTTGCTTTTAACTGTTCCAATCGTTCCAATCATGCCAATATAGTTGTTTCTTGTCACTTTAATCGCCGTTCTTGCCCCAGGGACAATCACACCGATGACCGGAATCGATAGCTGCTCCCTTATCTCTTCAAGGGCGACAGCAGTTGCTGTGTTACAAGCAATGACAAGCATCTTAATATTTTTCCGCAGCAAAAACCGCGTCAATTCCCATGTAAATGCTTTTACTTCTTCCCCAGATCTTGGTCCATACGGACATCTAGCCGTATCTCCCAAATAAATGATCTTTTCGTTAGGCAGCTGTCTCATAATTTCTTTTGCAACAGTTAATCCGCCAACACCTGAATCAATAACACCTATTGGTCTTTCCAAACTTACCGCCTCATTTTTCCCGCATTTCTTGATGCAATCTAATGAAGTTGTCTTTTAAATGTGCAACTTCTTCCAGTGAGTAATTACCCAAAACTTCCTGTAAATACATTTGTCTTTTTTTTATTACTTCATCAATCAGCCTTTTGCCTTCATCCAATAAATGAATGCGTACAACACGACGGTCATTAGGGTCCTTCACTCGCTGAACCAATTCGTTCTTTTCCATTCTGTCCACTAAATCAGTTGTCGTGCTGAAGGCTAGATACATTTTATTCGATAATTCACCGATTGTCATGTCCCCATCTTCAAAAAGCCATTGCAATGCAACAAATTGAGGCGGTGTAATTGTATAATTGCTTAAAATTTCCCGGCCCTTCTGTTTGATGATGCCAGAAATGTATCTCATATCTTTCTCAATGATTGCTATCATATCTGAATACTCTTTAGAGTTTTTTTCTTCTACATTCATTGCTACATCTCCTATTATCTGTCCAATTTATCTTCATCCTCATTACTTAATAATAATTATAGTCTAGATTGAGCAAATCGTAAACGTATAGGCTAAAATGCCTTTACTGGAAGCTTTCCAACTGAAAAAAGACAGCACTATTTGCTGTCACCCATTTAAACACTACTATATATAACTGATATAAAACTGAAAGGTGACTCTATAAGCCGCAGTCATCCCTCCCATAGACAGGATTCGTATCCGCTGCTCTTTAAAGTCACCCTCCGAAAATTATAGCTCTAGTTCTCCCATTCTTAGGAGTTCTACAACAGCCTGTGAACGCCCCTTTACGCCCAGCTTTTGCATCGCATTAGAAATATGGTTGCGAACTGTTTTTTCGCTGATGAACAAATCACTCGCGATTTCCTTGGTCGTTTTGTCTTGAACCAAGAGTTCAAATACTTCTCTTTCCCTTTTTGTTAATAATGGCTTGTGAGTAAATTCATTCTCCTTCAAGTAGTGTAACCCTCCTTGCCTTTGCCAGCTATGAACTATGGGATGGGTATATATTATAGTCTGAATATATTATGTGAGAAAAAGCGTTGTAGTGACTGTATTTTCTGAAAATGGACTGCGTTTTTTTCTAGAAATGGCTGCTGCACTTTACTGCTGCGTATCCCTTTCCATTGCAGGTAAGGCATTACTTTTCTTATTTGTAGATTTGCTCAGTAGTAGCCATATGGATAGAATGGCTGCTGCATGCTGTATGGATTATTTCGGCCATAATGATAGTCAGAAGTAGATTGTTGCATTTGCTGATTATGCAAGCATTCATCTGTAGGTCCTATCACAATGGTTTCATTTTTCAGCGGAGCAAGGGTTTTTTTCAGTTGGTCGGGGTCAAGACAATACGTGTGTGCGAGCACTTCGACTGGTGTTTTAGTAAGAATATCAGAACCAAATATATACTCAGGGTACGGGGCATCAAAGATGGCAAGCAAATGGGTTTTATCTTCCGAGGCTATTTCCCAGTGCCACCAGCCTTGAGGGATGTTGGCCACTTGGCCTGGCCTTATGGGAATATTGGATACTTTGTTTGTGAAAGGATTAATCAAGGAAACGACTGCAGACCCAGAGATGCAGTAAACAAGCTCTGCCGCGTTTTGATGATAATGTGGTTCGACTACCCTTCCGTTGCTTAAATAAATATCTAATAAAGAAACCTCACCGAGAGTGTTTAAGACATCCCTGCCTAATCGGTTGATGTAGTTATCAGCATTGCGAGTATTTAGACGGTTTTTGTTCACGTCGGAAAAATAGCTGACATCTGGTTTCGTATAGTCCATATAGGAAGTTGGCATCGCATACAGTCCCCATTTCTTTATAAAGTACTACAACGTATAGTATGAGAATCAGCTAAAAGCGTGACACATACCCTAAACACAATTTTAAGAATAAGGAAAAGGATGCCAAAGGCGGCATCCTTTTCCTTATGATATCTTATTTAATGTAAGCAGGATCCTATCGAAATTAGGCTTTACGATGAAATCCTTTGCGCCGTATGAAAGGGCAGCAATGACATTCCTGCTTTGTCCCATTGCTGAACAGATAACAACTCTGGCACAAGGGTCAAATTCCATAATTCTCTGCAATGCTGTCATGCCGTCCATACATTCCATTGTTAAATCAAGGAGTAGTATGTCCGGTTTAAGCTCCTTGTAAATAGTCACAGCCTCACATCCATCAGAGGCTTCTCCTATGACTTTGTATTTGCTGTTTTTCAATAGATTTTTTATGTAAATTCTCATAAATAAAGAGTCGTCTGCAATAACAACCCTGACTTCCAATATAATCACTCCTAGTTCTAACTTTGGCAAACTTAAAGGAAAGGAGTAATTTATTAATCAAGACAAGCTTTTGTCTCAGCAACCCGGCTGCCATTGCTTGCACATTAGGCCCGTGGCTTTGCGTCTTTTACTTTCGTAAAATTTGCCAATAACATTAGAATAACATAGTACTTTTAAACTATATATTGTTTTTTTATAAGGAAATGAGAAACAATACTTAGTCCTGCTAAATAATAATCAATAAATAGCAGAAACATTATAATATTTCTTCACACACAAAAAAAAATTAGAATATAGTTAGACTATATCCCAGTTTTTTCTCTGCTATGCAGATTGACAATACCTTTACTTTACAAAGTAATACTTATTTTTTATGTGTCCCTTTCTTGTCTCATCTTTTTTGCTATCCCTTTTCTCATGCTTTTTGTCGTCCTTTTTATCATCTTCTTTTTTACAAAATTAATCTCTAATGAAAAAGTTATTCCTTCTTTCCATTTCTTTAAACTATCACCAAAAGTCTTTATGATGTCCCCCACAAAGTTAATGGCTTTCCTTTTTTTGCTACATTTTATGGATTCTTCATTCTTTTTGTTCAGAGTTTTCCTTACATGCATGAAAATATACGTTTGTCCAATACCAGGAAATTATTTAAAGAAAAACTATTGATACACGCACTAAAAAAATGCATTTACATAAATAGGCAGGTAACATAGTACATTGTCTTACCCCGACACATATCATACAAGGAAAACATAACTAGGAGGTTATTTGGAGATGAATAAAGAAGTATTACAGACATTAATAGGTAAAACAATTAAAGTGGATAGGGGAGGTCCAGAATCCCGCATCGGGAAATTACTAGCGGTTAGCGAAGACCATTTCACTATTCTTACTGAAGCAGATGGTGTCGTTTATTATTTAACACACCACATCAAAAGTCTGACAGAAAACACAAAAAAAGGCCTTCCATTTGAACTTGAAATACCTGAAGTATTTGTCTTTGTAACTGCTCCAACTCTTTTTGAAGTAATGGAAAGCTTAAAATACAATTGGGTTAAGATCAATCGCGGTGGTAAGGAGTCCGTTGAAGGCGTATTGGATGACATTAATTTAGAATATATTACAATTGTTCATAATGAAGAAATTATCAGAATCGCCACTTTCCACATCCACAATATCAGCTATGGACTTAAAATTGAAAAGCCGCAGAAAGAGGAGTCTGAGAAACAAGAAGATAAGAAAGATGATAAGAAGGAAGAAAAAACAGAAGAAAAGAGCAGTGAAAAATAATCATTATGATTAGTCGCTTCTTTTTCTAGAAGAAGCGACTATCATTTAGGAGGTGGTTCTTTTGGGAGAATTCACTTTTTCCAATGCACTTGATAGACTAAAAAGATTCAAGATAAGGCTTTTCCTAGACAAAGACCAATATGTGGAAGGTACATTACTCGATGTCAAAGAAGATCATTTAATGCTTGAAATGAATGGGAAAATCTATTATTTTGCATTAGACCAAATTCATGCTATTACAAAGAATGCCAAAGACAATAATCCATTATCCTTAGAATTTCCACTTGAGACTAAAAAAGACTTAAATGCTTTATTAGAGGAGCTAAGATACAGCTGGGTGACCATTACTTGTAATTCCAATCAGGTTTTTAAAGGAATGCTAAGTAAAGTTACCGAGGACTTCTTGATTTTAATTAATAAGGAAGAACAAATGTATATCCTTAAAACCTCGATAATAAATATCTTTAATGGCCTGCATGAAGATGATAGTTCCAATTCTAAGCAGGTGCAATCGTCTAATAATGAAGATAATTCCCCTGATTCTAAAGCACATTTAGAAGAAGTTACGGAAATGAGCGAATTGTTTAAGGAAGCTCCTGCAGATTCTAACACAGAAACAAGAGATAATGCTGACTCTAAGTACAGTATGGAACCAGCTAAAAGCGAGGTCTACGATTTTAGCATGAACCCTCTTGTAGAAACGATCTCTGATTCTGACACAATCCCTCTTGTTGATACAATCTCTGATTCTGACACAATCCCTCTTGTTGATACAGTCTCTGATTCTGACA
>Ga0209463_1000162_pt1 | contig 62481 bp, 65 predicted proteins | sample AgamicMgSfrz_FD_187169 | JGI IMG/M metagenome (GOLD analysis project Ga0209463, IMG submission 187169) | Agave microbial communities from Guanajuato, Mexico - Mg.Sf.rz (SPAdes) (version 2) | ecosystem: Host-associated > Plants > Phyllosphere > Phylloplane/Leaf | place: Guanajuato, Mexico... | reverse complement strand
AGAAAGAGAAGAAATTTATAAAATGGAATACAAGGAATGGAAAAGCAATTTACCTTTTTCTACTTATATGAAAGAATGTGAAAAAGACGATTATCGAGGAGAACGATTCGTTTATATAAATGATCAAGGAACTATTGTCAGCTCACTTATGTTGTATCACTTACATACACTATCTAAGAAAGTAAATTTTCCTGTTTATGGCATTGCCTTTGTCATGACAAAACCAAAACATCGAAATAAAGGATATGCGAAAAAAATGATTCAATCATGCATTTCTTCTGTTCAAGCAAAAAACAATCAAGCTGTTTTTTTACTACATTCAGAAGTGAATCCTGCTTTTTATGAAAGTCTTTCTTTCCGCGCACTTCCTTATCATCTTCAGCAAGATGCTGAATATGTTTCGATGATGTTAAGTTCAGATGAACAATTTGAACAAGTAACACGCTTACATAGCAAAGATATTCCGTTAAATTTTTAAAAAAAGATGCGATAAACGCATCTTTTTTTACAATCTTGCTACTAAATTATGAATTTCAATCGCTTCATTAATAAACGCTTCATCTACGTTTTTACGCGTTGCTGAAATTAACCAGTTTAATGAACGAAGTCGTACTTGTTCCACAATTTCTTCTTTCCCTTGTGCTCTTTCCCCGTGAATCGTTTCCGCATCTTCCATTCCAGATAAATCTGTTTGATATGCCTGACGGAATTTTGCCATCATTCTTTCTGTTAAAAAGATATCTGGGGAGAAAATTTTAAATTCATCTACGCGAGATGATACGTAACGTCTTTCATCTAAATCTGGTTCTTCAAAATCTCTTACATTAAACTCCATTACGCCCATGACTTGATCCACTAATATTCCGAATTTTAACGCACGTTTTTCAACGACGATAATACGAGAATGAAGCGATGGTTCATGTTCATCCAAGCTCATCATTGCCATTGGATCCACAACAGGAACCGTTACTTTCTTCCAAAAACATAGATTCAATTCTTTTGAACTTGTTTTTACCATAGAATCCAGTTCGATAATTTCGTGAATATCATCAACATCAAGTGCGCATACATCATCATATAGTTGGAAAATTATGTATTTTTTCTTCATGACTAGCACCCCCTCTTTTTCTTTCTTGCAGGGGGCGCTAAATCCTTTTATTCTATCATGCTAAATATTAATCGATTTTTAGATTCTCGAAGATGTGTTTTTTTCCATTTATGAAATTCGGTTAATAAGAGCATATCCATTACTTCACACACTTCTTCTACTCGTACTCCTAGCAACTCATTTCCAACTTTACATTTAAGGACAAATCCTTTTATTTTTTCATTTTTTCTTATATCCACGATTGGAAAATCCATCTCCGCTTGAACATCTAAAATTCTTTCAATATATTTTGTATTTATAGCTTGTTTTACCCCATCATTTTCAAATACCACAACAATTTGAAACACATCTTTTAATATTTTTTCTTTTTTTGCAGCTTCTATGAATTTACCCTTCATTCCGCCTAGTCGCACTATTGTTTCACTTTGAGTTAAGCATTCTTTTTTAGCGACTTCAGAAAAAGGTTTATTTATCAATTCTTCCACTTGTATAATTTCCATGTTTTTTCTCCTTTTTATTTTATTATATCGAATCAAAAAATAAAAAGCTATCTACTTGGATAGCTTTTTGCTTGCTTGCTCTAGCGATTTAAATTTCCAATACCCTGTTATTTTCTTTGAATCAAATCCAATTCCCATATATCCATCTTTTACTTTAACAATATCCATCACTTCTGAATGAAATCGTTTATTTTTTACTTCAAGTGTTGCTAAACGATATACTTTTTCTTTTTGATCAAGTTGAATCATATCTTCTGCATATTTTTCAAAATTCGTTCCAACTGGATATTGTTTCATGAATGCATGTGTAGTTAACAACTGATTATCTTCCTTTGGAATCCATGCAATTAATACAAACGCCATCATAAACATGACGATACTTTTTTTCATTTCCCTCACCTCCATTTTAGTATGTCCCGTTTTACTTAAACTAGACTCCTACTCAACAATTTGTTAACAAGGTTCCTCTGGTTTTTTGTGTATTTTCTTTTATAATGAAAGTAATAGAACAATTAGGAGGAATTATTATGCACGAATTAATTAAAAATTGGAGAATAAAAGCAGGAATGACACAAGCACAACTTGCTGAAAAATTATTTATGACACCTCAAGCTGTTTCTCTAATGGAAAATGGAAAAAGAACGATTCAATACAATTTATTTGAAAAAATTGCTGCTATTTTTGAAAAAGAAATTATCTTTTATACTTGTGATAGACCCTATTTAAAACCATTAAATGAAGATATTCTTCAACAAGAAGTGATCCCTGAATTTACCGAAAAAATAGGACTCATTCATATTGATGAAGAAGATGTACGTCATGTTTTTTCATCAGGACCTGGATATTTTGCTAAATCACAAAATATTATATTTGAAGAAGCATTAGAGAATTTGTTTTTACGTTTTAAAGATGAAAATACTAACTTAACACATGCGTCATCTATCCTCATCCAAGTAGAAGGTCCGAATAACTTGTCATTCGATCATGTAGATTTAACATCTGAAGCATTATATAAATACATATCTAAAGAAGCAACTGTCATTATTGGTTGCCGAATCAATGATACCGAATCACATGGATTTACCGTTCGATTGATGGCAGCGGGATATTAAAAAAGTCAGGAATTTTTTCCTGACTTTTTCATTTATTGTCTTGTTAATATTTGAAAATAATCTTTATTATCTTCACATGCTTTTTCTCGATTCTTTTTTTCCATTGAATTTATTTCCATTTCTTCCTTTTGCTTTTCACTTATTATATGAGATAAAGAGTGAATCTCTCCACTTAATTTGTTTAATGTGTGTTGAAACGTTTCCATCCAAGGCTCTTGATCAATCGATTCCCATGCCACTTCATTGACAAAAATACAGTTTCGTTCTTCTTGAAGTGAGGTACGCGCACTAATGACACCTTCTATGACTTTTTTAATTTCTTCTATTTCTTTTTTATAGAAAAAACTTCCTCGATTTTTTAAATCAAACATACATCTTCCGTATGCCATTTCTACCAATTCTTCTTCTCTGTATGATAATTCTCCTTCTGCAATTTTAAATTCTCTTCCTTCGTGTTCTAAAAAAATACGATACCAGCTACGCTTATTGTTTCTTGCCATAAATTCAAAACGAAATAGCTCTTTTTTTATCACGATTATTTGATTAGTTTCTTTCGCAATAAATTTCTTACACCCTTCTTCTAATGAAGATACATCTACTATTCCTCTTTCTTTCATTGACTTTGTAATACGACTAACTGTACTTAACGTGTTATGCACATCTCTTAACTCCGCTAAAGAAACGGTTGTATCATGCGTTTTATGCATCGATTTGCGATTTTCAATCCATTCATTAAAAACTTCTTTAAATAACGTTTTATCTGTATAATTGATTATCGCATTCTCGTCTTTTTCTTTTTTGGTAAATAGTTTTTTCACAATTTCTATCATTTCATCCATCTCTCCATTCTTTTATCTTCCTTCTTTTTCATTATATACCACAATGTTTAGTTTTTTAAAAAAAAGGAATAAAGAAAGAAATGAATGTTCATACTATTTTTACCTAGTTTGAAAGGAGAAAAAAGATGACTTTACTAACGATGGAAAATGCAAAAACGCCTAAAGGTGAGAAAAAAGGATACATTACAGGTATTTTATATTTAGCTCCCAATACACAAAGCGGCGTCACAAATGTATGTCCCATGGCAAAAGTAGCACAGTGTGACAGCGCATGCCTTTATACAGCAGGAAGAGGGAAATTTAATAAAATAAAAGAAGCTAGAATTCGAAAAACGCTTTATTTCCACGAAAGAAAAAATGAATTTTTAAATGAAATTGCCCGTGATATTTATCGAATCGAAAACAAAGCAAAAAAAACACAAAACGTTCCACTCATTCGATTAAACGGGACAAGCGATATTTTATGGGAGAAAATAAAATTTACATTAGAAGAAGAAACCGCAAAAAAAATTGGGAAAGAACCTGGAGAATATGAAAACATTATGGCGCTTTTTCCACATATTCAGTTTTATGATTATACCAAAATCGCCTCACGCGACCAGTTGCCAACTAATTATGATTTAACGTTTAGTTATTCAGGTGTAGAAAAATATCAAAAAGAAGTAGCTAAAGCCATCGAGAAAAAAATGAGAATCGCTGTTGTGTTTCGTACAAAAGACATCATTCCAGAAACTTTTAAAGGAATGAAAGTAGTGGACGGGGATGATACTGACTTACGTCATCTTGATCCACAAGGTGTAATCGTTTCTCTTTATGCCAAAGGAGATGCAAAAAAAGACGATACAGGTTTTGTTGTCGATATCGCCATTTGAAAAAGTCAGGAATTTTTTCCTGACTTTTGTCTCTTTTTACTGGCTGCATAATGTACGGAAATATTCTTCTTGATTATCCGTTTGTTTTGCTTCTTCTAATTTTTGCATTTGTAGTGTTGCTTTTCTTTCTTGCTCTACTTTTTCAAATGCCTTATCTAATTGATCAAAACGAACATTCATATCTTTAATGGCACGCTCTGTTTGAATCATCCAAGGTTCTTTGTTTTTTGATAACCAAGCTAATTTATGTCCAAACACAAAGTAACGAAGATCATTTTCTGTCATAAGAGACTCAATGTTTTGTTCAAAAAGTTCTTTTGCTTCTTCTTTTGTGTACGCCGCTCTTCTTTTTTGACTAAAGAATTTACGCATAAATGCTTGAGAAATCTCAAGTTTTCTTCTCATTACAAAATCCAAAATCACCAATCTTCCTTCCGCGATAAGCAATTGTTTTGTGCCATCTTGAATGGAAATCTCATATTTTGGTTCTATTGCTAATAATTTTAATTGAATTAATCCTTGTCTAAGTACAAACGAATCCTCTTCTAGTTTAACAACCTCTTTCATTTGTTTATGTAACCACGTTGTATCCACTACTTTTTCTTCTTCTAATTGATTGAAACGAGTGATCCATTTTTTAATACGTTCTTTCATTCGATGCAAATCTCGATCTTCAACTTTAACGAAAAATCCATTGTACTCTTTTTTCTTTTGATCAAGAAAACTCCTAAATAAAACAGTAAATTCCTTTTCGTTAAATACATACTCTTCCTTTTTTTCTTCCTTTTTAAATAATAGTTGTAAAATTTTCATCGCCAACTCTCCTATCCTTTATTTTCTGTTTTTCATTATATCTAACTTTTTCGAAAAATGTTGAAAAAAATAAAAAAACATCATCAAAGATGACGTTTTTTTGAATATTATTTTAAAAGAAAATTTGTATAACTCACCAAATCCAAGAAACATTCATTGTTTTGGGTTTCTTTTATTCGATTCTTTCTCCATTCTATTTTTATTATACATTTTTTTAATAAAAAACGTATAATAAAAATAGAACAATTGAAGGAGGAAAACGCATGCTAAAAGAATTATTGGAACAATTTCATTCATCACAAGGTGACGCAGAAAAGATAAAAGAACAAATTTATAGCAGTAAAGAATATATTGAACATGTATTAGAAGACACATTTAGATTTCATAAAGATAAAAAAGAATTAATGAAGCATTTAAAAAACATTACCTATTTACAGCCTTTTAAAGAACATGATGAAGATGAGTACACAAAAGGATGGATGTTTGATTTAAATGGTAACTCTTATACCGTTGGCATGATGACTTATCGTTCTACAACCGATTATTTCTTTTTAAATGAAGGTCACGATGAATATTACGATGATAAAAAAAGTTTCAATATGTGGAAAATTAACGATGAAATCTTTCACTATGAAGATGAAGATTTTAAAGAAAAAGAACCCCATAAAATCATTGCTTGTTTTCTCCAACAAAATGTGAATCCAGAATTTAATGAAATTGAAGATATGTACCTATAATATGTAATCAGTCATCCTTTAGGGTGACTTTTTTATCCATAAATTTCTAAAATTAGGGTATAATAGTAGTATCACATTTCAAGGAGGAACAATTATGTTACAAGAATTAGTGAAAGAAGTAGAAGTTGTCGAAGAGGTAGTTGGTTACAGCAGTAAAGAATACATTGAACACGTACTCGCATTTGAATTAACGCACAATACACATAAAGAGTTGTTAATGAATTATTTACATAAACTTACCTATCTACAACCATTTGTTCAACAAGAAGGAAAAATTACCACAAAAGGCTGGATGTTTACATTGAACAACAAAGACTACACAGTAGGCGTTATGATCAATCGTTCAGGAAACGAAATTTTATATGTAAATGAAGGTCATAACCAAACATTTGACGTTTCTTACAGTTTTAATCTGTGGGACGTGAATGAACAAGTAAACAGTTATAAAGATGAAGAATTTGAAGTATTTGAGCCTCATTTACTTATCGCTAATCTTCTTCTTTCAAGTGCAGATCCAAGATATAGTGATATTGATTCCATGTTATCATAAGAAAAAAGCCAGAATCATTCTGGCTTTTTTTATTATTCATTTATTATAATTTCTTTTGGTTCAGGATAATGCGTATTTTTTAGTCGTTCATCTCCTGGAACAAACATTAAACGCACTCTTTCTTTTGAATGTTTTTTGAGCAAACGTAATACTTGTTCACTTACATGCAGTTCAAAACTTCGATAGTTCGTATCAAAAAATCTTCCCCACTCTTTATTTTCTTTTTGTTTTTTTAAACCAGTTGTTCTCCATTGCTTTTCTTCCAATTTAAAAAAATACACTTCAAAACGATACACTTCATCTTTTTCAATAGTAAAATCAACAACCCATCTTTTTCCCCGTTCTGTTTCACCATCCAATTTAATTATACACGACTGAAAATAAGGTATATGTCTTGGTACTGTTCTTGTACTCATTTTATCTACTTCTTTCTTTGCGTTTTCTTTTATTTTACATGAAAAAAAGAGCGAATGCTCATTTTTAATGATGATTTTTATATGCCGCATGAAACCATTTAATACTAATAATTATCCCTGCTACACCAATCATCGCTAAAACGATTATGGAAAGCGAGATACTTTTCACAAAAAGCAACACAGCAGAAATACCTAACACGCTTATAAAACCCATCAGTCCGATCGCACAACATACTGTCATGACATATTTCATAAATTCCATTCCCAAAAAATAAGGAAGACAAAATAACACATAAAAGAATACGACCATCCCAATTGATATCCACATTCCAACCGAATTGAATGTATTTGCGTTTTCTCCCATTTTTGATAAAGGTGATATTGATGATACAATAATCATTGCTATGTACAAAATGGCAGATAAAATCGTCCAAGTCAGCACCTGCTTTTTATGTTCCATTTTTCTCACTCCTTTCTTACACATCATCAAAGAAACGTTCAAACCATGTCGTTCCTTTGCTTACGTTTTTATTAGCTCCATCATATAATTCATGCAAAAATTTCTCATCTATATAAACAAATCCATGTTTTTTAAGTAACTTTACGATTTGTTCCGTTGGATGTTTTTTGACATGTACATTATTTTCACTAAAAATGGTAACCATTTCTCCGAAGTAAGAAAATCGAATACATAATTCATAACTCTCTTCGTTTTTAATATGTAATTCTGCAAAAAAAGGTGCATCTTCTACTTCTTCTAACAGGGTTAACGAATGACGCAGCAATTCTTCCATTTGCTGTTTAATTGTCCTTAGTTTGTGACGATTTTTCTTGTTGAAATTCTCTGGTTTTAACATATGTTTGTTGTCATCAACACGTAATAACTGTTTTTTGAGTTCTTTTTTCATTTTTCATCATCCCCTTTCTTCCATTTATCGTTATATATCACATTTTCCTTTTTTCAATAAAAAAGAAGATCTGAATTTCAGATCTTCTTTTTTATTATAACATTGATGACTTAGAAAAACTCTATTTTATCCAATTTAATAGTTGCGGTTCCTTTATTTAAAAGCTCTACACTTTCAACTTCATTTAAGTTAAGGTCACTAACATCCAGTATTCCTTTCATAAAATCTTTTTCACTAATAAAAATACCTACATTTCCACCATTTTTAAGATTAAATTGAACTTTTAAATTTCCTATATTAAGGAAATTATCTCCATCGAATTTTAAATAAACCTTACTAATAGGTGGGGAAATAGTTTCAAAAGTCATTTTAATTTCTCCTCCCGTATAAAGAGATGTGTATTGATAATCATATGGATTTATATCGTTAAAAAGATGCGGAAGATCATCAACATTTTGGGAAGTTGTTTGATAAATTAAACGATCCAACCATCCGTATTTGTAAATTGGTTCTGCTTTATGACTTCTTGTCCACAGTCCATTATACGGAGAATCAGGATCATCAACCTGGTACCAATTATATGTTCCTGTATCACGATTCCATTGATATCCCTTTGTAACGAGAACTTTTTGACTAGGACTACTAAATTCACTAGGGGAATAGGTCGATGGCTTCTCATAAAAACTACTGTATGAATTTGTTTCAATAAATTGAACAGTATCTTGTATGTTCTTTTCATTTTCTTTTCCAAAAAAATCAATTTCAACAGGAGATATACTACGATCTTTCACATTTCGAATGATAGCAGATACAATCATTTCATCTTCCTCTTCTTTATTGATAGGAAAATACTCACGAAATAAATCCTGTTCAGAAATTAAATGAGTAATGGTTTTTTCTGATGATGTTGTTAGCTCTACTTCCAGTTGATCCCCTAAATTTTCTATCTGATCATATGTTTTTAGATACATATCTCGAATTTTTACGGGATAATCAAACATATATTTTACATATTCACCAGGGTTAATCTTTTGATTTCCGTAAGGTTCAACTTCATCATTAAACCAATTTACATACCCATTTGTTGTATAAGAGGTAACCATTCCTCCTACCGTACTGGTCAATCCTTGCATATAACGAGGAGGAAGTAATTGTCGATTTACATTCACCCATTTATCTTCAATACCAAGTTCAGGAATACTAATTTGATGCCATGTATCTTGAGCATAATTTGAAGACCATTTCAAACTATTTAAACTATCATACATTTTTCCAGAAAAGTACTCTTGAATATAAACGGCTTCTTCATTAGGTTCGTCATAAAAATTAACATAGCTTGATAAGAACAAAGATTTTTCTTTAGATGTCCCCATAACCATATTATCTCCAAATAGTTCGAAAAGTTGAAGCGTTACTGGGGATTCTCCCGTGTTTCGAAGACGTACAAATTTTAAATCGTCTCCTTTTAAATCCAATTTTTTATATTGATCAAGCAGATTTTTTCCTGTGATTGAATACGTACTCCAATTTTCATCATCTTTCCATTTTACATCTACTTCCATTTTAAATGGATTATCGAGATCATAATTCATTTTTGCCAACTTAAAATAAAGATAATCTAACGTTGAAATTCCTTTATCAAATTGATACGTAATACTTTCTCCAGGATCAAAGGTTGTAGCTGCATATTCTCCCATTTCATTGCTTCCTAAATAAGAAGTGTTAGTGTTATTTTGGATTATTTTATAATAAGTGTTGTCAAACAATCCATTTTGATAAGATTGAGCATATGTATTATTTGAACGAATCCATTTATTATAAATATTTTGATTAGGAATATTAATTTTCAGCCATTTATACTGCCCCATTTCATAATCCCAACCTTTATAATCAATCACTTGAACGATTTCTGATTTTATTTCCGTATATATTTGAGTTGAATAAATATCAGGTTCTGTATATAACGTTTTATATCCAGAAAGATTAAAATAAAAATTAGTTAACTTTTTGTACGGATTAGATTCATTTACTTTTCCTATTTTTTGAATAGGTTCTTTCTCATTAAATGTACCAAAAAAATCCATTTCCGCAATTGTTGTAGAAGAATTACCTTCATTTTTAATTGTGACGTATTCAACATCTTTCATTTCAGGAATTGAAAAATAAGTATTCAACATATCCCACTCCAAAAGCGTATATTTTATTTTTTGTCCATCTTGTTTTGTAAATGTAAGTGAAATTTGAGAAGATGATACATTAGGATCAAAGCTTTTAAAGTATGCTTCATTGATATTAACAGGAGAATCAAAACGATAAGTGAACTCCCCTTTTGAGTCTAATTGAACTTGAGCATAGGAATATGTTGTACTAATATCATTATCAAATAAATAAGATAAATTTGAAGCACCTTTTGATTGAATAACATGACCAGACGTTAAATCAAACAATCCACGTTCAAATATTCCTTTTGTTCGAGAGTAAATTTCTGGAACATATACCCATTTATTTTCAATATTATATTCAGGGATACTAAACTGATACCAATTATAATAGCCTTTTTCAGCATTCCAATCTAATGCATAGTTTGATAGTATAGTCCCCGCTTTCCTACTTGATATATCAATCCTTTTTTTCCCTGAATCTAAATTAGGACCATCATAAAAAGTAGGCATATAATTATCTAATGTAAATTCATAGCGATCCTTTCTTACTATAATATCAGGATCATTTAAAAGGTACACCCATCCAATTTTTTCTCCACTTTCTTTTTCAAGATAATACCACGTAAATCGTTGTTGATCAGCATTCCATGTTTTCGCTTCTGTTGCTTTATATTGACCTTCTAAAGAAATTTTTTCTTTTGGGGCAGTTGTGTTTGCCCACTGATAAACATTGTGCTCTCCTTTCATATTAATATATTCTGTTATTTCTTGGTGTTTGGGTGGATTAAAATTCGCTAGTCCATATCCAAAATAACGATCCTTTCCTTTTTCTCCTATATCTTCAGCTTGTTCATATAACATGTGTTTAAGTTCATCTACTGTATATTCTGGATATCTTTCTTTATATAATGCCAATAGACCTGAAATAGCAGGAGTAGCTTGAGAGGTACCTGTTAACATTTGATAATGCTCTTTATCGTTACACGTTTCCGTGTCTTTTGTTTTTTCTACCGATGTCGATAGAGCGCTACAAATATCTGTACCCATTGCGGAAATATCCACTTTCCCTACAGAAGAATGTTTTTGTCTAGTTATGTCTTTATTAATTTTAGACAATATTTCTAATCTTTTCCAATCTGTATTAGCAACCGAAATTACTTCAGAATACAAAGCTGGTATATTTATATTATCATTTTGTTCTAACTCTTCTTCTGATAAACAAATAAGTTTTTCATCTTCTTTATGACAGCTCTCATTTCCTGCCGCTGCCACTAATAACACGTCTTGTTCCTCTAACTTTTTTATAGATGCTTTTAATGTTTCGTCATCATCCAATTCTTTAAAACCCATACTCATATTTACAATATCAATTAGATTTTTAGGAGTTTCTCCTTTTGCTCTTAACGTTTGTCTGTGTTCTTCGTTTTTTTTATACACCCATTCTAACCCATTTAGTAGCATACTTGCCGTTCCTTCGCCATTCTCACCTAAAACAGATACGTTATAAAGATTGACATCAGGTGAAACTCCTCGCATTCCAATGGAGTTATTTTGAGCTGCTATAATACCTGCTACATGTGTTCCATGCCCTTGCAAATCTTCAAATTCCCCTTCTTTTCCACAAGTATTTATAAATAATATTTTTTTCGTACAATCCACACCACCTTCAACACTTAAATCTTCGTGCGTTTGATCGATGCCCGTATCTAGAACGGCTACTCCTACACCGTATCCTGTTTCGTACATAGATGTATCCAATCCCATATTGAGTAAATGTTGTTCATTGATCTCTTGTTTATGTGTATTATCTGCTGATACAGGGTAAGAACACCCAAATAAAAAAGCAGATAACCCGACTGCGTATATTACTTTTTTCAATATTCTGACACCTCCTAGATGCATTCTATTCAATTTTAAAAAAAAATGAAAGAAAAAGTTGCGTTTTTTTCCTTCTCATCTATATTTGAAAAGATACGAAAGAGGTGATTTTATGAAAAAATGGATCAGTTTGGTCCTTTTAGTAGTCGTAATAGTTGCAGTAGTATGGTTTTTCTTTCAACCTACAGAAGAAAAAGAAAAAAAAGAATCCTCTCCATCGCATACTGAACCGAAAACAAAAGAAAAGAAACAAGAAAAAGTCGAAAAAGACACCCCATCCAATTCTTCTGAGATTACAGAAATCAACGCTAATTCTTTATCCAAAGAACTAAACTACGCCCCAACTCCTTGGACTGAAGAAGAAAAACAAACACTTTCTACAAAAGAAACAAAAGATATAAAACACGTAACATACGAAAATCAAAAAGCAATGGAAAATATGTTACTTGTTTCCTTTAAAGAAGAAACCGAAAAAACCGCTTTGGAAAAACTAGCAGAAGAAACAGGTGCATACATGGCAAGTTATAGCACTTTTTCTCAATCTTCTTTGTTTGTATTTAAAGAAGGTACAACTCCTGAACAACTCATAGGTATAAAAGCCCTTTTAGAAAAACAATCAGGTGTTACCAGTGTAAGTTACAATGTCATTACCGAAATTGTCGATTAAAAAAAGAAGATCTGAATTTCAGATCTTCTTTTTTGTACTACTTTCTTACAGACCACATTTTAATTGAACGCCACAGTTTGTGCACGTATTACAACCGCCAATTTCTTCAACAATCCCTTGACGACAAACAGGACACGTATCTCCAACTTCCGATCCAATTGTTACATCTTCTGTTGGTGTAGAAATAGCTGCTACGTTTGTTACATCTACTGTTACGTCTTCTTCTAATGTGTTTTCTTCTGCAGTAAGTGTTAGCACTTGTGCATCACGGGAACCATCGACGTACACTGTACCGCCTTTAGCTCCGCCTTTCCATAAACGCTCATACACTTTTTGTACTTGATCTACCGCATATCCACGCGGTGCATTTACCGTTTTAGATAGAGATGAATCTACCCAACGTTGAATAACACACTGCGTATCTGCATGTTGTTCTGGTGTTAACTCCATCGCTGAAACAAACTCAGCTGGTAACGTATTTTTCGTTACTTCAGGATGTTTATCTAAATACTCTTGTACAATATCCGCATTCACTTCAATAAATTTACCAAGACGTCCAGAACGGAAATATGAGAATCCAAAATATGGCTCTAATCCAGTTGAAACGCCTACCATGGTACCAGTACTGCCTGTCCTTCGCTTTCACGCAAAGTCGCAACACTTTGCGCCGCTCTATTACGAGCTGCTTACAATTTCTTGTAAGAGAAGACTATATCAAACACTTTTTTAAAAGTGCCCTCCCATTTCCCCCACCATTAGCTTGTGAGGTACGAGCTGTCGCTCTAGTCGTTGAAGCTTCTATCCTATCTTTTTATTCAGGATAGCTTGCCTGCTGATTATCCATTGTTACATCTAACTACTTTTCAGTCCGTCACGCTTATCGTTACCGATTACGTTGTGGCTAGTTAGCTTTAGGAGTTCCCAGCAATAAGAGAGGTTTCGATAACATGTCACCATGTTAAAGCCCAATTATTTAGGTGCTACTGTTATTAAATGTGAATTACGAATTCCATATTCTAAAATATTTTCACGAATATGTTCAGGCATTTTTTTCATAAAACCTGTATTCGTAAACGCTCTTCGTAGTTGCATTGTTTCATCCTCTGATTCGCCTACTAAGAACGGGAAACTTCCTTTCTCTTCTCCAATTTCAATAGAGGCTTCATACGCCGTTGTTGCAATTGTTTCAAATACTTGATCAACAATGACATTTCCTTCTTCACTACCGTATGGAACACCGCAGTAGATTAAAAGATCGGCTAATCCCATGATTCCTAATCCGACACGACGTTCTCCAAGCGCTTGTTTTTTGTTTTCTTCTAAGAAGTAAGGAGTTGCATCAATGACATTATCTTGCATTCTTACTCCTGTACGAACTGTTTCACGCAACTTTTCAAAGTTAACCGTTTTATTTTCTTTATCTGCCATTTGCGCTAAGTTAACCGCAGCTAAATTACAGACACTAAATGGTGCGAGCGGTTGTTCCCCACACGGATTCGTCGCAACAACGTGCTGACCATAAGCAGAAGCATTTGTCATTTCATTGGCATTATCAATAAAGAAAATACCAGGTTCTGCTGAATAGGTTGCACACACATTGATCAAATTCCAAAGTTCTTTTGCTTTAATTGTTCTGTACGTTTTAACAGCATAACCCATACGTTCCCATTCACGTACATCGCCTACTTCATGCCATTTTTCATTGTAATCTTTCATATCTTCTTCGTTATAATTTTCAACATCAGGGAAACGAAGTGCATAATCTCCATCATTTTCTACAGCTTCCATAAATTCTTTTGTTAAACAAATAGAAATATTGGCACCTGTTAAAAATTCTGAATTATGAACATCATATGTTCCGCCATCTGCTAGTTTTTCTTTTGCTTTTTTAACAATGTTTTCTGAGAACAATGCAACGCCGTTTACTTTTTCATTTTTTGCAACTTTTTCGTACATTTCTCTTTCTTCTTCTGTTAAAGGTTTTAACTTTAACTTGTTTTGAGCAAGCGTTTTGATTTGCTCATCTTTTGAATTCTTAATTAAGAATCGTAAGATTTTTGGATTTTGCATTTTACTGATGATGAACTCAGCAACATCAGGATGCCAATCCGATAACATGATCATTTGAGCCAAATTTTTCCAGTTACGTTGATTCGCTACATCAACTCTCTATGTCGCCATAGAGTTCAGACCATATCTTCATAGTGTTTACTATGCCTCGCACTTCGAAATCGCTTGATTTCTACTCTACTCCCTTCCGTCTAAGACGTGGTTTCGATGGTCGTTGAACCTTTATCTATGTAAAGATACTTGGCTGCGGATTTTGCATCATTGCATTCTATATGAATACTTTATCTTTTGACTTTTTACTATACCGTTGTAGTTAGCAACGCCCTTATCTCTGTCCCCAGGATAAGTTAGTATCAAAAGCTTTAGCAGGTTCCCGCAATTCACGAGGTTTTTTTAGGCAGGAGCACTCATTTATCGATACCCCTGCGCGATCCGCCTTGCTCAACTAGATGTGTTAATTTTGCAATATCATCTAACCAAGAAACAGCGCCAGATGATTTTCCATTTACACCGCGAGCAAGTGCATTACGTGGACGAAGTGTACTACCATTCGTTCCAACACCCAATCTGTTACTTTCGGCTTTTGCCTACTGACCAATTTTCATTGGCGATCAACCATTTCTGATTGATTCTCTACCTTCATATCTAGGTTATAAGCAGAGTTCAGACTATCCCTTCACCTTTCAATAAATGTTAAGGTGGCTAATTATAGTCGTTGCACGTCCCTTTTCAGGTTTCGCTCAGGATTACCTACCTCTAGGCTTCCCCTGAATTTATAGCATTTATTTTGACGTATTTCTACGAAAGGTGGCAGTGTTAGATATATCTACCGAATTTATCTCTTTTTCTAAACGAATTCTCCAGTTTAGCATGTTCAGAATTACTATCCATAAGAGCTAAATTTTCAGGTCTGTTATCTAAACGATTCTTATTAATATGATGAACTAATTCCGTTTCTTTTAAATATCTTTTTAAAACCGATTCCATTACTAAACGGTGTTCTAAAACATATCCTTGCGAATTACAACTTGGATGATCAGGTTGATGAATCAATTTATAACCATCTTTGGTCATTTTGATTCCACCTCTCCAAGAAGCATTGTTTTCTCCTTTAGAATCCCGTGGCGTTATACCTAATTTATGTAAACGCCTTGCAATTGTTTTATTAGATATTTTATTATCAAACACTTTCGCAATTTCCGTTGTTGATAATCTTTCTTCTATGTATAAATACATCATATCTTCTTTTGAATCTGTTCTGACTACTCGACCTTTATATTCGGTAGTATAATCTTTAAAAGTCATAGCCATTGCTATCACTCCAGTCTCGTTATCGTTTACCACCACGAGACATTATCTCCATTACTTGTTTACGATGATCGGAGATTCCACCGCGAGAATCTTTCACATAAGGCATAACATAGCAGTTAAAATAAGTTACTTCTGAACCGCTTCCTGCACCGTATAGTACACGTCCAGCTGGAATAAAGTTCATTTCAACTAACTCTTTATAAAACTTGTTAAACCATTTTTTTCTCAGTTCCTCGGTTGCTTCTGTTTCTGAAAGACCTCTTGCATTACGATGAGCAATTTGCTCCCAGTAAAGTTCAAGTGGTTTTTCAACAACATCAATGCTTTTTGTTACAATGCCTGTTTCCGCTTCTTCGCCTTCTAGTACACCACGAAATTCTTCTTCTACTAGTATTTTTGCTTTATTTGTTTCTCGGTTTAATTCCAGAACATATCCCATTCCTCTTGCAGGGAATTTTGGATCTTCTTTCACCGTTAAAATAACAAAGTCTCCTTCTGATAACGTATTTTTCGCTGTATCTTTGAATGCATAGCGATCCAACATGACTAATCGGCTTACGCCTTTTAATAATTTATTCATTTCCTCTGTAATTGGTGTAACTTGAGGGAATAAAGCGATATCCTCGTTTAATTTTCTTACATTTACACCCATTTCCATAACATGTTGTTTTGACATTGTGGTTCCTCCTCAAATGTTGTGTTTGTCCTTCTTTCACATTATAGCAAAAAAAGTTTTAAAAAAACGAAATTTTTTCACTTTTTTTCGAATACATCGAGAAAAATAGATATTTATTCTTTTTTTCCCTTTTTTTCTTTTCATTTTATCATAGCTTTTTATCAAAGGATATTCCTGTCTTTTTATATACATAAGCTGATGGAAAAATTAGAAAGGAGAAATTACGTGAAAAAAATTATCTTTTTCATTTTATTTATTGGACTGCTTAGTACCATTTTTTATTTCTCATCTCAAACGTATCAACAGCAATCGCTCATTCCACTTCTTGATTCGATTCTTCCAAAAGATTGGATCATTCAACATTTTTCATTTGTTCATTTTCACTATGGAAGCAGCGAAATTAGCATTCAAAGTAGAGGCGTTTCTCACTTTGTGGAATTTTTCATTCGAAAAGCGGCTCATTTTTGTGTATATGCCACTCTTGCCATCATCGCATTTTTTATTATACGTATGTGGAAATCGAACGTTTTTTCGTCTATACTTTCTATCACTTTATGTTTTCTTTACGCATCAAGCGATGAAATTCATCAACATTTCACAGGGGGACGTACACCTATGTGGCAAGATGTTGTTTTAGATACCTTCGGTGCATGTGTTGGTGTTATGCTAACCATATTCATTACACACTTCAAAAGAAAAAAAGCTTAGTTATTCAACTAAGCTTTTTTTAAATCATTTTCATTAACTTACGTATTCGTTGTTTTTCTTCAATTTGTTGAAACTTTTTAAGAAACTGTATCGTTTCGTTTTTATATTGTTTTCTCAATTCTTCATATTCTTTTTTATACGTTTTATTTCCTTTTGTATAAAACGCTTCTAGCTGATAATAGCGAAATTCCGCCCATGCTACTTTACAACTGAAATCAATTTTATTGTCTTTTAACTGATACTTAAAATTTCGTTGATGAAATGTTATTTTTTCATTTTCGTGAAAAATTTTTGTAAAGTATTCTCTAGCATATAACTCCGTTTCAAGTTTATCCGCATAGATAATGTGATAAAATGCCATTACTTTTTCTACAAATGCTTTTTTTATATTTTTATCACATGGTGTAATGATTTTCACTTCTAATTCTTTTTCTTCTTTTATAAAATAAAAATATTCTTTTATTTTATCACTAGAAATGGCAAGTTCGTAATTACACGTGAGATCTTCTTCATATTTTTCCAATTCTTCATTGGAGAAAAAATGACGCCTTACTTGTTTTATTTGTTTTATTGTTGTCCGAAAAGTAGATCTTAGTATTTTTTCAAGCATGTTTATTTATCATTCCTTTTATATTGTTTTCAATAATTTTCGAATCCGTTGCTTTTTATTAATTTGTTCGAACTTTTCCAACAACTCCGTTATTTCCTTTTCAAATTCTTTTTTATATATTTTAAATTCTTTTACATATGATTCTTCTTTATTTTCGTAAGAAGGTTTTAATTGAACAAATTTTCCATCTTCCCATACCACTTCACAGTAAAAATCGGTTTCGCGATCAATTAACTGAAATTCCATTTTGTCTTTATTATGTGTAAAATAGAGTTTTTCATTTTTATCTTTGTTAAACACTTTTTCTAAATAATAATACGCACCTATCTTCGTATCCATCGTTTCATTATGAAAAATATGATAAAAGTTCATCATATGAGTAAAAAACGCTTGTTGTTTTTCCTCCTCACAAATTGTTTCAATTGCATCATGACCTTCAATTAAGTGAAAAAATTCTTGCAACTTCCCATTTTTTATGCGAAGTACATAATTCAAACGAAAACGTTCATTATATTTTTCTAACGATTCATTCGAAAAAAACATTTTTCTTACTTCTTTTATTTGTTTTAGTGTCGTGCGAAACGTTGAAAATAACATCCGTTCCATTCGATTCATTCCTTTCCTTTTTCTTTTATTGTATCATAAAAAAACCATTTCGTCGTAGGACAAAATGGTTAAATCATGTTCATTATTTTTCTTAATTTTTGTTTGTTATTAATTTGATGAAAAGCTTCCATGAATAATTCAGTTTCTTCTTCATAATACTTTCTATATTTTCTGAATTTCGGATTGTACGATTTATATTCTTCTGTATAAAAGGGTTCTAATTGAAAATTTCTTCCCGTCCATGTAACGTCACAATAAAAATCATTTCGCGAATCCATTAATCGATTCGTTCTAATATTGTAACGAAGAATTTCTTTTTCATTAAAAAATGTTAAAAAATAATCTACAACTGCCATATTAGTTAATGTTTCGTTGTGCAAAATATGATAAGCTTTCATAATATGTTTCTTATAGTTTTCGATGATTTCTTTACTACATTCTATTTCAATTTCCATGCGCCTCAAAGGAAATAAAAAACTTTCATTTATCTTTCTTTCATATATATGAAGCGTATAGTGTATTTGTTCATCTTCTTCATATTTTTCTAATTTTTCATTTGAAAAATAGACTGCCCTTACTTCTTTTATCTGTTTCACCGTAGCACAAAACGTAGATTTAACGACTTCTTTTATCATTTCATCTTCACCTTTACATCATTTTTAAGACCATTTTGACACGTTGTTTTTTCATCGTATCGTGAAATTTTTCAAGAAAAACGGCATGTTGTTCTTTGTATGTTTCTTTCATTTCTGGCAACTTCACTTGTTCTTCCGTAGAGACCTCTACAGCATAATGAGCAGTTATTTGATAATACTTTTTCTCCATCATTCTTATTTTACAGCGTAGCTGTGTTTCTTTATCAATTAAATAGCCACCGTATGTTCCTGTGTAAGCAATGGGTGAATATTGTGATACAGCGGAGAACGCTTTATTAAAATACTCATCAATATTTTGACAATCAATTTTTCCTATATCTAGAATATGATAATAGTCTTTAAGCGCATTGATATAGTTGATTATTTTTTCTTCGGACAGTACATCAATTCGATTAATAAAACATTTTGAACCTACTTTTATATCTTCTGCTATTACTTTTCCTCTTACATAAAGATGATAACTCACTGAATCATTTAGATCATGTTCTGTAAAAATACATGGCTCAATATATCGATCTCTTAACTTTTTAAATTCTTTCACACTTACTTCAAATGGTGTTGTTAGCAATAGTTCATCCATCTTTATCCCTCGCTTTATAGAAGTTTTAATAACACTTTCATTTTTTGTTTATCATTAATTTCTTGAATACGTTTCAGCAATTTTTCTGTTTGTTCCTTGTATTCTTTTTTTAATACTTCTAATTCTTCTTTTTTTCGTGGAAATTGTACATAAAAAGCGTGAAGTTGATAATAATTACCTGGGAAAAAGCGTATTTTGATACGATATTTTGATTGCTTTTCTACGAGATAACTATTTACATACATCACATCTTTTTCAAGAGGAAAAACAGTTGAAAAATAAGGTTTAATTCCTTTTGCTGCATCAATTTTTCCTACATCATAAATATGAAAAAATTCTTTTAACACATTGATATATGCTTTCATCCCTTCTTCATTTTCTACTTTACTTTTTAGTTCAACAAAATCAACATCCGTTGAAAATGTTTCTAACACTTCATTTTTTTCAATCGTTATGGAATAGATTACATTATCTTCTTTCTTTTCTCTAATGACAGGCTCTTCATGAAAAAAAGGCGCTCGAAGAGATAATAATTCTTCTACTGAAATTTCAAAAGGTGTTTCTAAATGTAAGTCTTTCATATTTGATCATCCTTTCTTCTTTCATTGTAACAAAAAAAGAAGAAAAAATTTCTTTTTCTTTCCTTTTTCTTCTTTTTTCAAGTAATCTTCTTTTACTTATTAAAGGAGGGATTGTATGATTACATATTTTAAAGGTGATATTTCAGATGTAAAAGCGGAGGCAATTGTCAATGCAGCCAACGCAATTGGCTATATGGGAGGTTGGCTTGGTAAAAAAATAAAACATCAAGGAGTGGCTGAAAGTCTTCATTATCACACGATAGGTGTTGTGGAAAAAGAAGCCAAAAAAGTTGTGTGGAAAACACGACCAAAAGTAGGACAAGTTTATGTCACTTCTGCTGCAAATTTAGAAGCAAATTATATTTTTCATGCCGTGACGATGTTTTTTCCTGGTACTCTTTCTTCTATTACTGTTGTGGAAAAATGTATTCTTTCACTTTTAGAAACAATAAAACAATATGATATCAAAAGCATTGCCATTCCTGCTCTTGGAACAGGAACAGGTCGAGTAGATAAGGAAGAAGTAGCAAAATTGTATAAAAAATATTTTTCAAATCAAAAAGAATTGACAGTTATTATCGTTGATCCTTCAGGAAATTTCATTAATTTGCTAGAAAAAGCATAGTTTTTTTAATTTTTGTTTATACTACAAAAAACGAAACACGGAAGGAGATAGAATATAAATGAAAGATCATTCACATAGTCGATTTCATCAAACCATAGAGATTAATTATGAAAAAATGCATAATTGGAAAGAACACATTTTATTTACATGGCAATGGTGGGTAGGTGTTTCTTTAATTGTTGTACTTATAGCACTATGGATCATTTTTCATAAAAAAGAAAGCAGACATCGTCTTCTTTACGCTGGATTTTTTGTAGCTATTATTTCATCGGTTTTTGATTCAACTGGAAGTTTTTTCGGACTTTGGGAACTTAAATATGAAGTGTTGCCTATTTCCAATAGTTTCGTTCCGCGAAGCTTGATTATACTCCCAATCGTTGCCATGTTTTTTCTTCAAATTAAACCAAACATCCATCCACTTATAAAAGCGTTTCTTTACGCTGTTTTTACATCTTTTGTAGCACTTCCATTGTTTCAATTGATTGGGTTTTATCATCCCATTCATTGGCACTATATCTATTCGTTTTTTATTCAATTTTTTATTTATTTAGGTGCATATGCATTAAGTCGAAAAACGCATTTTTCTTCTTTATTTTCTGAAAAAAAAGACGCATAAGCGTCTTTTTTTAATAAACATGAATGCTATTCATTTTGATATCTCTAGAAAATGTATAAGTGAGTGTTTTATGAAGTGTTTCTTTTGAATCAAAGCGATAAGCACCAAATACGTCGGTGTACACATCTTTTATTCGAGGAATAATCGTCACAACTGTTAATCGTTTAAAATGTGGATGTAGTCCTAAAATAACAACCATTTCATGAACCATATCATAAAGAGCAATTGTATAATCAATTTTATGTCTAGAAGATGTTTTTTTACGTTTTTTTATTGGAAATAAGCATAATGCCTTTTTAAAATGCATTTCAATTTCTGTTCTTCCTATTAACGCGATTGTTTTTCCAAACTCTTGAAGAGAAATATTTTTATTTTCTAAAATTCGATAATGACCATGTTTTGTCATGACAATATCTACTACTTCATCATCAAATAAAACCGTATGTATGATTCGTTCATAGTGAGCCGTCATGGTTTTTTCTTTTTCTCCAGCTATTTTTCTCATCGTTCTCCCTCCTGAATTTTTGTTAAAATCATCCACTTTCACTTTTATTTTACTTTATATGAGTGAACAGAAGCAAGATGGTAAGAAGAAATATTGTATTTTTTTATGAATTTTCTAATTATTTTTTGTTTTTATGGTATGATATACGCAGTAAAAAAGATGAGGAGAATACATAAAAAAGGCAGATTGTAGCAAGCACCCTCATTTGGTGCTTTTTTTCGTACAAATATTTGACAATCATGGGTTTTTATTTACAATTCTCTTTGCGAAAGGGGTGAAGAATATGGAAGGATTTTCTTTCCAAACATTTGCAATTATTGTGACCGTTTTCGTTTTTCTTTATGTTGTATTATTTACAGCATGGGTTTTTTATCAAAACCATCTTATAAAGAAAATGGCAAAAACGGGAGTTTTATTAGAAGTATTATTAGAAAAAGATACTGAAACAAATCCTTTTTCTATCGAACAATTTTGGGCTTCTTTTCACGGATTATACCTACCTTGGTATAAACGTTTATTTAGCGCTCAACCATATTTATCGTTTGAAATTAAATCAGAAAATGATTTATCCAAACGAAAACGTGAAATTACCTTTAACTTTTGGGTACCTGAAGAGTATGTATCCATGGTTAAAAACCGTTTATTAGGCTTATATCCAAATGCTCAAATTAGAGAATTAAAACAAGATTATATTCCTGATAAAACCGATACCATGCGTATCATTGAAACAGCAGAACTCGGACTAAAAGAAGATAGTGCATTTAGTATTAAAACCTTTAATGATTTTAAAGATACAGATCCACTTGCTTCTATCACTTCTGCTTTAACTGAACTTGAAAACCGAGAGATTGCGGTTGTTCAAGTCCTTGCACGACCTCACACAGGAAAATGGAGAAGAAGAGCTGAACGCGTGTTAGAGCGTTATGAACGTAATGGAAGAAAGCCTAGCAATCTTCCAGAATGGACAAACTTTTTCGCTTCATTCCTACGAGTTGTGTTTGTTGTATTTGAAGAAATTATCCATGGATTTTTCGGAGGAAGACCTGTTGAAGTAAAAGTAGGAAAAGCAGGTTCAGGTGTCGATTCAGTCAACCAAAAAAATATGATTGAAAAGGCAACGCGCCCTCCATTTGCTGTTCAAGTACGTGTACTTGTTGGGACACCATTTGGACAAAGCGAAGCAAAAGAGCGAATTCGTAACATCGTTGCTTCTTTTAACGAGTTAGAAGGAACCACAAACGGATTCCGTCGTGTTTTGATTTTAAACAAAGAACGTACATATAATCGTCTTCGTGATCGTTATTTAAGTATCACCAATGTTAATGATGTATTAAGTACCGTTGAGTTAGCAAGTTTTGCTCATTTACCGAACAAAGATGTCAAAACACCTGGACTTAAAAAGATTCAAAGTAAACAACAAGAAAATCCAATTGATGTATCAGCAGAAAATTCATTTGCTGTAGCAAAATTCCGTGACGGACAACAGCCTATTGGACTAGATGAAAAAGCTCGTATGCGTCATATTTACGTATCGGGAATGACGGGGGTAGGTAAATCGACCCTACTTGAGAACATGATCATCAATGACATCGAATCTGGAAAGGGATGCGTTATCGTGGATCCACACGGAGAGCTTGTCGATGTAGTATTGGAAAAAATTTCAACAGACCGTGAAGATATTTTTGTATTAGATCCAGCAGATATGGCTCATCCATTTGGAATGAACTTACTGGAACTAACCTCAACCGATCCAATTCGTCGTGAAATGGAAAAAATTCTTGTAATTGATGCCTATATCACGATGATGAAACGTGTATTCGGGGAAGCAAGTATCGGGGCAAATACAGATGATATCTTTCGAATGAGCTGTTCAGCCATTTTAGACCATCCTGAAGGTGGAGGACTACTTGAAATGTTATTAATGCTCGTTAGTGATGCATACCGTGCGCGTGTTGTTCCATTTATCAAAGACCCTATTGTTAAAGATTATTGGATGGTAACATTCCCAACACTTGCAGGTCAAGGTAAATTCTTGATCCAAAACTTGAACGCACCGCTGAATAAAATCCGTCGTTTTATCGCAAACGGACTTGTTGCAAACATTATCTGTCAGAAAAAATCAACGTTAAATATTGCCGATGCTATTAACTCTGGCGCCGTTATTCTTGCTCGTTTTTCTCGAGGGGATATGGGTTTTGAGAACTCGGCGTTACTTGGAAGTATGATCATTTCTAAGATACAAATTGCAGCAATGCAACGCGTTAATATACCACAGGAACAACGTGTCCCTACTTATTTATATGTGGACGAGTTCCAAAACTTCGTCGGCGATGCTTCGGGTGCGAAATCGTTTGCTGAGATCCTTTCAGAAGCACGTAAATATAAATTGGGACTAGTTATAGCTCACCAATTTGTGGAACAATTGAGACAATCTGGAAGTAACTTCTTGGCTGCTGCGATTTTCAATAACTGTGGTACGACTATTTCGTTCCGCTGTGGAGCACCAGATGGTAAGTTTTTTCAAGATATGTATTACGACGATGATACACAAAAAGGATTTAAAGCCAATGACTTAATGAACTTAGGACTAGGAGAAGTTGTAATGCGGATTATGACAAAATCAGGTGTACAAAGTTCACCATTTACCGCTCAGACGTATCCTCCTAAAGAGGAATCACCAAAAGCCAATGGCGATTTAATTCGAAAACGTTCACGTTCTCTTATTTGTGTACCGCAAGAGAAAATTCGTCAATCAATTGAAGATCGTATGAAACTTGATACGTTATCGGATTTACAAAATTAAAGAACGCTGATAATCAGCGTTCTTTTTTTGGTACATAAATGCTATAAGAATGACTCAACGCACCATCAACTGTATAACTTTCAGGAATCTTTCTCTTTTCTGTTCGTTGATAATAGTGATTTAATTCAGGAACAATTACTTCTATCCACTTCATATCACCTGATGTTAAAATTAATTTTTGGTACTTTTGTTTTTTGATATTTTGTTGTAGTTCTTTTTCTAGTATTTGTTTTTTTTCAACGTTTCCTTTTGCGCGATAAATATCAACCAACGCCATGGCTTGAACTTGTTTATTTTCTGTTAAATAAGAAAAACTCGGAGCAAATATATTTCCTTTTGTTTTATCAATTTCTTTTTTAATTGTTTGAATGTTTTTTGTTTGATTTGTATTTGGAATATGTTCCCATGGTTTAAACGGTCTCATTGGATTGAACATCAAAAATAAAAATTGAAAGATTAGCAATCCGTATATGGTAAAAGGTCGAATAGTTACATGATGTTTAGCATAATGAATCGTATATCCCCCTACTAACGCTAGTATATAATAAGCAGGAATTACTACATTTACATATCCCCCTGAGTGAACCCGAGAAGACCACGAAATAAAAAACATACTTACAAACAAAAATAAATAATGAATGAAATCTTCATTTTTTTCTTTCTTCATTTTCCATAATACGTGTACAACCAGACCAAATAATACGAATAAAATCCCTATATCTCCTATCCAAAAATTAACAGACATTCTGGGCTGTAATTCATGGTGTTTTGGTAATTCAAATAAATAGTAGATATACCATTTACCATATACTACGTTCATGACAATGATTCCTATTGCACCCAATAAACCCGTTAATGCCCCAGCAATAATTCCTTTTTTCTTGTTTTTAATAAAGAGAGCTAAAAGAAATGCCCCGACCACAAACATACTCGTTTGCTTGGTGAAAATAGATAATACCAGTAACGTGCTCCCTAGTATCCACATCCATTTGTTTTCAAAAAAACGAACGCAGTATATTCCAGCAAGTAATAAAAACATAAATAACATATCTACTCTTGCTAAATCAAACCAATAACCGCTTAATGAATATGTCGCTGTAAACAAACCAACAGTTAGAAAAGCAGCTTTATGATTGTTCGTTTCTTTTTTAATGGTAAGAAACAGTAAAACAAAAATACCGATTGTTGCTAAAAACGAAACAAGTCGCATAGAAAAGATATTTTCTCCAAAAAGATAGGAAAATACTGCAGCTACATGAAAATAAACAGGTCCGTAAATATAGGGAATAAACGTTAAAGAAGGCTCAACATATAACTTTCCTCCCGAAAGAATTTGTTCAATTTCCTGTAAAATTCCTCCTTCCATCCATTCCAGTTCATAAGGATAATTGATCCTCATTAATGATACGTAAAAAAACGATAATACAAATAACCCAGCTAATACGAGCAGACTGATAAGACCAATGCGTTCAAACTTTTTCACTTTTTTCACCTCTTTTTATTTTTCGTTCTTTTTTTCAAAGTTCATTTCGATAAATGGTATAATAATAGAGAAAAAAATAAATAAGGAGGGAACAAATTGACTGTTATTTGCGATTTGTCCAAACATCAATTTTTTATTGAACATTCTTTTTTTCAAAAACATGAACATGTAATCAAAAATTATCTTCTCCATTTTTCGTTGGAAGAAAAAGAAAAAGGTTATGTTCTTCAATTACCTGGTTCTTTTCCTTCAAAAACAATACTACCTATCGTGAGCAAAGGAGAAGAAAAAGAAGAAAGTTCTTGCCGTTTTTGTAGCAAACGTGTCAAGTGTTTAACGACGAATTGGAATTGTCAAAATTATGAATTAAGTAAGCCTTATGTGTATGAAATCAATGAAGTTATTTCTTTTTTTGAACATTTAACACCTATTCTTTATGTTAAAGGAGTATAGAAAATGAATGAAATTTGGGAATTATTTATTCAAGCTCGAACAAGTAAAATCACCCATCCAAAAGAAGATGAAAAAAAATTAATTGACCGTTATATTGATCAATTTAATCAATCTTATTCTTTAACAATAGATCAAAAAGAAACAATGGAACAATTGCTTTATTTGTTGTTTGATCAAAAAAAATCAATCTATGATTTTTATCCTTTTTTAGCTTTTTTGTTTCCGATGGAACACATTGAAAAAAGTAAACAAGTTTTCAACGAACTTCTTCCGTTTTTTTCAACAAAAATCATCTTATCACAAACGCAAAGAATACTTGATTGCGCGAAAGAAAACGAAATTTCTAGCGATATTATTCATTATGTGACAAAGTATTCTCATTCAAAAGAATCGTATATTTGGGCTTTAGGATTTTCTTATCTATATAACGAATTACCTACTTTCGTCCCTTCATATCGTCATAAATTTTTATTTCTTTATCGAAATTTTTTCAAGAAACAAGAAGTTAAGTTACCGAAAAATTGGTTTTTAATAGAAGATGCTGATCTTTTAAAAACGTATGAACATATAGTAGATGAAATGAATGAAAACTCATTTCTTCGGTTGGCTTTTTTACTTTCTTTTGTAGAATCGCCTGAAAATCTTTCTTCTTTTATTCATTCTTTGGAACAATCATATGAAGAGATTATTTCTTTATTTACGCAACTTTATGATTATGTGAAATTACAAAAGGAGAATACTAATGCGAAAAATTAATCTTAAATACAGTTTTCAACTTTTAATGGATAAAAAAGAAACCGATGTATTGTTTTTACATTATACTAGCTCTCATCGAAGCGATTCTCATGAAATTGATATTCTTCATTTTTTAGAAACGTTACCCATTTTATTTTCACCTTTTGCTATGCCTTATTTAAGTGGGTCGCGTCGCCCTTTCCAAGGAACTTTCGGATTTGTTTCTGATGAAAAAAAACAGACAGACCGTTTTTTATCACTTACTGATTATAAATTTTACGATATCTTAGAGAGTGATTTAAAAAAAATAAATCCCACTTATCAACTTCGAAAAAAAACAGGAGAAACTTTAAACAACGTTATTCCTTATATTAAAGAAGCATTAAGTGGAATGAATGTGCAAGAAGTGGTGTCTAAATTAGCACCCATGAGCGATGTTCTTTCATTGAATGAATTTCATCACCATTTTATCCCGTTGAATAAAGAGGAAGGCACATACCTATTACCTTGGTCTCAAATGCAAAAAATATCTTCTTTGCATTCATGCCTTGAAACGAAAGTTCATTCTTTTCCCACTTATTCTTTTACCAATAAAGGAAAGGAAATGCTTTTATACTTTGTAAATGATACGTTTTTTTTAATCAAACAACACGGGGACCAAATCACTTCTGCCACTTTTTCTTCTTATGAAAAACAAAAAGTAGCAGAAGAAATTGAAACTTTTTTCCCTTTTAATCCAAAAGCAAAATATCAACATGTAAACGAGATTGTGGTTAGCCCTTTTTCTCCTTCCAATTGGTATAAAATTGTTGAAACAACTGCTTCTTTCGTTGAAAATTTAGCTCCTATTCCTGATGATCTTTCTGTCTTACGATCTTTTTTTCAAAAAGAATTTGGAATTAAAGCAAGAAGTAAAATCGATTTGTGGAACAAAGGGATGCAAGAATTAAAGAAAGAACCCTTTTCATTTGATTATCCTTTTTTTACAAACATGTCTCATGAAACACAAAAAAACGAAACGATTACACGTAATGGTGAGATCATTAATAATTTAGATCATTTAAAAACAAAAATCCAACTAGCTTCTTTTGAAAATTCAGGAATTATTGATGACACTCATAAAGAAAAAACAGATTTTTATGCTGTTTCGGGACGAAATTTTAAATTATATACAATGCCCGATTACGGAGAAATGGCATCAAAAGCACCTTCTTTTGCAGACATTATGAAGAAAAAAGAAGTAAAACCTTAAAGGTTTTACTTCTTTTTTTATTTTTTCTTTTGCCTGTACATCTGGTCTTTTTGGTTTTTTTAAAATCTTTTTTAAATAAAAAAAGGAAAATATAGCAAAACAGTTGTAATTATTGTAAGAAATACAAACTCAAAATACATTTTTTTAGGAGGTAACACAATGTTACATCATCGACCAAATTATAAAAAAGATAAAGTAAACGGTTCTGTAGAAGGTTATAAATTCTCAGAAACATCTACAATCGATTTAACAATCGAAACAAATGTAGGAGGCTGGGAACATATTGAAGTTTCAAAAGAAGATCGAGTATTGTATGTTCTTAAAGGCTTAGGTTTTGCAAAAATTGAAAACAAAACACTACGCTTAGAAGAAGGTAAAGTATTAGAAATCCCTGCAGGTAGAGAAGTTGAAATGAATGGTCAATTCAAATTTCTTTGCATTCGCGCAAAATCTAAGTAATAAATAGACAAAAAAGGAGAGTATCACCTCTTCTTTTTTTCTTTTTTTGAAGGAGTTATAAAAAAAAACAATAATTCGAATAAAGACAGTCCAAATTAAGGGAGGCTTCGTTATGATTAATTTAGAGCAAATGCCAATAAATGACGTTGTTGCACTCGCTAAAGAAGAAGACCGCGCCGCTTATAACTTTATTGTTCGAAAATTCAAAGGAATTATCCACGGTACGATCAAGAAAAAAAATTATTTTTTACAAGGTGGAGATTATGAAGATTTATTCCAAGAAGGATTAATCGGTCTTTATAAAGCAATTCGAGATTTCAATCCTGAAAATGGGGAATTTGAAGTATTTTCGAAAATTTGTATCGACAGACAATTAATTAGTGCCATTAAAACATCCACTCGTAAAAAACACACACCATTAAATGAAATGATCCCTTTAGATCGAACACTTCCAGAAAATGATAATTTGAGCATGATGGATATTTTTGGTGCAAGAGAAGATGTTCAATATCACATCAATTTTGAATTTTTGGATCCTGAACAACAATTAATGTTAGGCGAAGAACGCGACTTACACAAAGAACTCCTTGAAAAATCACTTAGTGAAAAAGAAATGGATGTCTATCGATTATATTTAGAAGCTAAATCATACAAAGAAATTATGGATGATTTACATGTGAAAAATCCTAAAATGATTGATAATGCGATTCAACGTGTAAGAAGGAAAATTGATAAAATCAAAAATAACGAATCAATTCACAAAAGAAAGAATCTACATTAAGTAGATTCTTTCTTTTTTTTGTTAAAAAAGGTATAATTACGGGTAAAAGACTCATATATATGTTTAAGGAGCTCTAAAATAGTTATAAATGATTTTAGTGCTTTCAAGCACAAGTGAGTGTAGCTTTTGGTAACAAAAGTAGCATGATAAACTACGTTAGTGCAGTAAGGTAAAAATACACCTTGGGATGTTACCCATCAGTCCCTCGCTCTGTAAGTGATGATTAGGACGAAAGCTAATCCTGTAGAATTTTTTATAGGAAAGCCAAACAACGCCATCACATGTCCTCTGCGCAACTTGGGCAAGAAGGGAAATACTTTTTCAGAAAGGTTGGTCAGAGATGACTAGTTATTGTTTTGTTCTAGATAAAAACGGCAATAAATTAAGTCCAACAAAAGAAAATAAAGGTTGGTATTTAATTCGTAAGAAAAAAGCAAAACTTCTTAATAAGTTTCCAATGGTTATTCAATTTTTTAAATCTGTTTTAAATGAAGAAATAGATCAAACGCCTATCCACTTAGGCATTGATGATGGTTCAAAGCATGTAGGTATTGCACTTGTTCAAGAATGTCCTACAAAAAATAAACCCGTTTTCAAAGGAACAATCGAACAGAGGCAAGATGTTAAACATTTAATGGATGTACGTCGAGTTTATCGAAAATACAAAAGATACCATGAAAAATATCGAGTAAAAAGATTCGATAATCGAGCCTCTTCTAAAAGAAAAGGTAGAATTGCACCTAGCATTAAACAAAAAAGAGAAGCAACGCTTCGCGTTGTAAAAAAACTTCAAAAGTGGTGTCGTATCAATGTTATTCATTTAGAGGACGTTATGATGGATATACGCGCACTGCAAGCTGGTCACAAACTATACAAGTGGCAATATCAAAAAAGCAATAGACTTGATGAGAATCTTAGAAAAGCAACGCTTCTTCGTGATAAATTCACTTGCATGGACTGTGGTAAAAAAAAATGTAGATTAGAAGCTCATCATATTATCCCGAGACGAGTAGGAGGAAATGATTCTATTGATAATTTAATTACCCTTTGTAAAACTTGCCATGATAACATTCATGGTATTGAATTAAGCGTTTCTTCTAAATATCAACAATTGATTAATGGGAAAAACGTTAATTTAAAAGATGCTCAACATGTCATGCAGGGTAAAAATTTCTTACGTACAGAGCTTTCTAAAATGGCAAATGTACACTTAACAACAGGTTGCGATACAGCAAATAAACGTATTGATTGGGGAATTGAAAAAACTCATGCCAATGATGCTGTTGTTATTGCCAATTTAGAAGTGAATTCTGCTCAATGTAGTTTAAAAGACTGGATAATAAAACCAATGAGAAGAAAAAGCAAAGCGAAAACAAAAGAAGTAAATGGTTTTAAACACCGTGATTATGTTTGCTATACAAAAAAGAACGGTGAAAAATACGTTGGTTATATTACAGCTCTTTTTCCAGATAAAAAACAATGTAATTTAACCACCACAGATGGAAAAGTATTAAAACGATATGGGTTAAAATCCACGAAATTATTATGGCGTTTTAATAAAATTTATTGGTTTTAAATACTAAACACTTAGAGGAGGTGAATTCTGGTTAAAAGAATCTTTTTATCAGATTTTAATAGATTTTTTTAACCAGGCGAAACAATGAATATGAATTTATCTATTAAAACGATGTGGCATGAATTTAAATATGAAGAAGTAGAGAGACAATTTCTCTTTTTTTATGATGAAAATAAATGGAAGAAAATACACATTTCTAAAAACGAAACGACTCAAAACGGGACCTTAGATTTAGATGTTATAACTGAAATATCCACACAATTAGAAGGAAAATCGGTTATTATTGTTCATAATCATGTTCGTTCCGTTCCAACACCTTCTTTTCCCGATTATTCTCAATATGAATACCTTTATTCTCTTTTTTCTTTATTAAATATTTATATTGATGATTATATCATTGTTTCGCCTTACGGTTATGTAAGTTTTAAAGAAAATAATCGTGTACACGAAAAAATTTTTATCAATCAATCATATCCTTATCAATCCATTACTTTCCCTTCTTATACATTTGCTGAGGATATTTTTTCACATAAAGAGGATATTTTAAATCATTTGAAAACTAATAACGAGTTGATTTTATCGACACCTATTCATGTAGCTTCCATTGGCTTTTCAGGTCATACATTGCTAAATGTTTCACGAGCATTAGAAGGTGAAACATTATTCTTCTCATTATTTCAAGATACAAAAGAAGAATTAGAGCGATTAAAGCACATCGATCGTGTCTTAAAACCGATAGAATTATTTGTGTGTCAACATGATACGCTTATTCCATTGAAAAAAAACGGAATTTTGTAATGTTTGTAACAAAGGATATTTGCATTATCCCTAGTATTGAACACTATGCGTATTACATTTATTTTATTTCGCAAAGGAGGGTAAGCTTATCTGCAGGTTTACAGATAAGCGCTATACATATGACTACTGAAAACAACCAAAAAAACGAACAATATACGTTAAAAGAAATGAACGATTTGATGACATTTGTGACACTTTCTCCAAGTTATATTCCGATGATTTCATTTGTTAAATCAGCTGAATTAAAAAAACACGTGGAAAATTTAGATCAGGCTGTCACAAAAAAGATCAATGAAATTGAGGAAATAAATGTACGAAAAGAAAAAATTCTTCAAGAAGCTCGCGAGGAAGCTGACGAATTATTACGTGCAACTCGTCGTAAAATTGAGCAACAAGATGTTGTGCAACAAGCACATGCGTATGCCAAACAACTTGTCTTAGAAGCGCAAAAAAAGGCACAAGGTTTATTAACGGAAACACAAGAAGTTCAGCAACAATTAATTTTGAGCAGTCATAAATATGTGGACCACTTATTTGAAACAGTGGACAAACACTTAGAAGATCAACGCGACAAAATTTCTGCTAACCGTGAAGAACTTCAGCATTCGCTAAATGAGCGTATGAACAAAATGGATAAACTTTCTTTCTAAGTTGAAAAAACGAAGAGAATTTTCTCTTCGTTTTTTTATTCCCAATTATTTGACTAAACAACTCAACGGTGCTATTTTTTGATACAAGGGGGTGTTCATAGAATGGAATATGCAAAACACTTATTAAAAAAAGAAAAAATATCACTAGGTGATTTTGAAGTGATTAATTCAATTTTTGAAATGTTAAGCAATCAACAAGAATTAAAAAATATTGCAAAAAAAGGTCTTTCTACTTTATCCTCATTAAAAGGAGAAGTCTCTCTTATTGAATTCACAGATGGAAAGTTTAAATTACTTCACTACCTAGGTGATAAAGAAGAAGTAGAAAAACACTTAGAAACAAAATCATTACTTAAAAAAGTAAAAGAAAGTAAAAAACCTTATTTTCAACATACCGCAGAAGAAAAAAATGAACATTTTTTCATGGTATTACCCATACTGTCTAAAGAAGAATTTTTAGGTGCTTTATGCATACATAAAGAGCAAAAAATTACATGTTGGAAAGAAATTTATACATTGCTTCATTCAATGTCTTTTATTTTTAAATATTATGCTTTAATTGAAACAAATAAATCAATTAATACAACAGATGTGATTACTGATTTGTTCAACTATCGTCATTTCCAAGATCAATTGGATTTAGAGCTGGAAAAAACAACACGTTATTATATTCCTTTAACATTAATTGTGATTAATATTAAAGATTTTAAATTAATCAACAATCACTTTGGTTATGAAGCGGGAGATGCAGTATTGCGTCAATTAGGAAAATGGATTCAACAACAATGTCGTCGTGTTGATATGCCTTCACGTTTAGAAAACGATACATTTGCTATCCTTTTAAGCAATACAAGCATTGATGGTGCTCAAGTATTACTTGATCGTATTTTATTTAAAATTTCACATTTTCCAGTAAAAGCGGGCGGAAAAGAATTTAAAATTAAAATTAAATCTTCTATTACGCCATATGAAGCACATTTATCAAAAGAAGAATTTTTAAAACAAGGAAAAGATAATTTATCTTAAAACATAAAAAAAGCATCTTACGATGCTTTTTTTATTCGACTTCATTATTCCGATACTTATTTAATTTAAATTGTTTTTCCATTAGCTTATCGTCCATAATAGAGCGAAATGTTTTCTTGTTGAACCCGTAAATATTTTTATATAATGTCATTTTACATACTAATCCAATGATTCCAAGCGTGAGTAAAGCTGCAAAATAAAAAGCAAATAAATAAGTCAAATTTATTCCCTCCTAATCAATCTATTCTTTTTATTGTATGCTAAACATGATAAAATTATGATTATTTTCTTGTTTTCTATTGGTTCTATGTTATAAAAGAAAGTGCTGAAGAGGTGGTATTATGAAATTAGGAGCTAGGATTTTTAAAACAGCTCTAGCTGTCGTTTTATCTTTTTATCTTGCAGAGTGGATTGGACTTCCAAGTGGTTCTGATTTATTCGCAGCTATTGCTGCCGTTCTCGCTGTCCAACCATCTGTTTATCGTTCCTTTAATTATATGAAAGAACAAATTCAATCCAATATCATCGGTGCCTTATTTGCTATTTTAGCCGTTACCTTTATCGGGAAAGATCCGATTATTATTGGTATTATTATCATTATGGTTATTTTAATTAACATTCGTTTACATTTTCATTCTTCTATTACACTATCTGTTTTAACAGTCATTGCCCTTATGGGTTCTCAACAAGCAGAACATGCTCAAGAAGTTTCATACGCATTAATTCGTTTTTCTTCTATCATGCTAGGTATTGTTTGCGCTTTATTAGTTAACACTATTTTTGCACCGCCTAAGTATGAAAAAACATTGTTAAGTAAAATAAAAGAAATCAATCAACACATTACTTTTTTACTTCGCAATACCTTATCAAGTGAACTTGAAGAAAAGGTATATAAAGAAGAAAAAAGCAAAGTAGAAGATGATATGAAAAAATTAGAAGAGTTTTATAAATTGTATTCCGAAGGTTACAACAAAGGATTTAAAAAAGTTCATTATTCAAAAGTTCGAAAACTTGTTGTCTTTAAACATTTACTAAAAACAACAAAATTACAACTTCATGCACTAGATACGCTTGAAAAAAACTTTTTCTGTGCGCAACAACTTCATTTAACAACAGAATTCCAAACGCATCTTGATTTACTAACGAATTACTATGAACGTATTTTATTTAAATACGAAGAAAAATTAAAAGCAAGCGCTAAACATGAACGAGATGAAGAAATTATTGAAAACAGTCGTGCTTTACTTGAAACTTTAATGAAAAATTATAAAGAAAATGGAAAAGAAGATGATTCATGGATTTATTTATTCCCTGTTGTTTCTTCCTTTATTGATTTATCAAACCAGCTTGATCATACCGAACGTTTGATCGATAGTCTTCATTCTCATCACAAAAAGTAAAAGCCGTTCATTTAATGAACGGCTTTTACTTTTTTAGCATAAAGAGACTTAAATACGTCATTACTAATATGATCGGTATCCATCGGAAGAGGTGCTGCCATAAAAGCAGTTAACTCTCCTTTTGTCATGTCTCCGTGATCGAAAATCCCTTGTCGAATTAACACCATTCCACGCGGCATCCTTGAAATAAAATCAACCAAATTACGATCTTTTCGAATTGGATCTCTTCCTGCTGATGCAACAAACAGTTGTCTTCCTTCATCTGATTGAATATTCAATGTCATTTGAACAGGAATACGATTATACAGCGCTGGTGGCATTTCTTCTGGATTTTGACAAATATAGACGGTAAACAAATTGTATTTTCGAGAAATTCGATTGATTTTTTCAAAAATGGTTTCTTTGATCGCAAGCGGTTCATTTCCAGAAGGCTCTTGTAAAATGGTATGCGCTTCTTCAAAGAACGTGTACGTTGGTTTTCGAAGCACTTTTCGGTTATGCTCACAGTAATGGAAAATAGCTGCACTAATTCCGTTTACTACAAATGGAATCACTTCTTCAGGCAAATGACTACATTCAAATACGCGGAAACATTCGCCTTCTATTAACTCTTCTATATTTAAAAAGTTTCCTTTTGCACACATGGATTGATACACAATCGAATCTTCTTTTAACCATAATTTAAAACGATCCTTCATGGATGAAAACGTTGCTTTTTCATTAAAATCCATTTTATTTCCGCTTTTTTCCATTCGGTCTTGGTATTCTTCTTCAATTTTATATGCTAAATCTTTAATCGTTGGATTTGGCATTGCCCCAATTAAACTTCTCATAATATCTGTAATAATGAGCAACGAACGACCTCCAAGACCAAAAGCAAAACAAAAGAGTTGTGCAACCGTTGACGACCATACATCTTTTGGCACATTTTTAGGCGGAGCAATTAAGTTAATACGTGTTGTCATAAATGAAGGGTCAAACGTAAATAAACGGTATTTATTCGGGTTTTTAATATAGTTAATCGCAGAACGATAATCTTGCGCCCAATCAAACACGATGACATTTGCATCATACACATTGTGCATTTCAACTGCTAAACGTTTTGTAAAGACCGTTTTCCCTACACCTGTATTTCCTGAAACCAACATATGAGAAAATGGAGGGAAATTTAAAAAATACTTTTGATCACGAACTTCATTTAACACCGTATCCAGTTGATGACCTAAAAATGCACCCGTTGTCATTTTCCCAGGCATACGAATTGCTTGAGGAATTGGTTCATGACTTGTTGTAAAACCTAATCGATTTGTTGCAATTGGACCAAATGCTGTCATTTCACTTGGTGTTAAATAGGTTTCAAAACGATCATTTTCAAGCAAACATGGTCTTTTTTCTTTGATATTGGTTTTTTTCATCATTTTTGCATAGCGAATCATGTTTCGTTCCGTTTCACCTTCAAAGTTTTGAATATGCGTTGGAAATGGCGTATTTTCATCTAAATATGCTTGCTTCCAAAGCGCCATTGCTTTATCTTTACTTTCTTCATCTTTTGTTAATACAAACGTGCGAGACGTAAACATTCCGATATTTTCCGCTTCACGAAGCCTCATTGATTGAAGTCCAACCACCATTTCAAGTGCTACTTCCACCATTGAGTTATAGCCTTCACGACTACTTCCTAACCCTTGCGAAAGATTAGCCCCTCCTGCTAAACTTGCATTTTGAGAATTGGATGTGGTAGAACCATTTGACACACTGTTCGATGTTCCTTGCGCAGAAGAAACCGTATGACTTGTTCCAGAACCCGTCGAAGAACCATTTTGTGTACTTGTTCCAAGAGAAGTTTGATTACTTTCGGCACTACTTGTTCCGTATGTCGTGCCATTTGTGAAATTTTCGGAATTACTCCAACCCATCGAACCATTTACATCAACAAAAGGAAGAAATCCTGTTCCTGCACTCGTTCCTTTGTTTGTTCCATTGGTCGTTCCGTTGGTTTCACTTGTTCCTTGATTCATCCCTTGCGTTACACCACTTGCAGTTGCTTTCGTTTCCCCTGACATTTCAGTACTTGCTTTCATCGTATTAGAACCATCTGCAGTACCTTCCATATGATTGTGACCAACACCTTCTTGATAAACCGTTCCTTCACCAAGTCCCATTCCAAGACCCATCATAATTGGAAGACCTGCGCTGTGATTTTCCATAATACCGTGACGAATCGACGATTGAAGACGATCAAAGATATCTTGATTTTTACGCAATAAAAAATGAATATGTTCTGGATCTAGCATATCAAAGATGGAAAGAACCAAATACGCATCTCCTGCTTCATGTTCTCCTCTTTTTCCGCTTGTCATCCCTTTGTAAAAAATTTCGGATTCTTCTTCTGATTGCGGGTGCATCCCGTACACATCTGAACCTGTTTGACGACCCATCCCACTATCTTTACGCGGGATTCCTCTTGTCATAAACAACTTTTGAAAACCAAAGTTTTCAAGGAAAATCCAATTTTCTTCAAGTGTTAAAGAAGCAAGTTTTACGTTATCATAGGCACTTTTAAATTGCGCACGCAACGTTTTTTCTTGACGTTTTGTTTCCTTTAACAATCTTTCTTTTTCTTCTACTTTTCCTTCTTTTAATAATCCATAGCAAAAGACAGTGTCTTCTCCTGGTTTAAATGCATCTAATTTAACAAACGATACGCTTCCATCTTGAAAGTCTTTTAAAATATCACGAAACGCTTTTTCTCCATTCATTTTTGAACGAATTAATGCAGGAATTTCAACAACTCGAAACAACCGAAGAATACGAATCATTGACTGATCATTTACTTTATCTTTAAACAATACATACTCCAGTTCACCTGTTTCATAATCAAACTGCACATCAAAGTCTTCCATTTTAATGTTTTCTACATTGATTTTCCCTTCAGCAATTTCGTGTAATTCTTTTTCCGTTTTATCCCAAATATCATACACATTTTTTGACGACATATTTTTAACCATTTTTTTAAATACTTTTTTCATTTTTTTCCCCTCCTGCTCTATGTATATGCACAAAAAAACCGCTATATGCGGTTTTTTTGAAAATGTTGACGAAAAATTGTCATTGGATTTCGATATTCTACGGATTTTAATGAAGAGAACATCATACCGATTTGAGCAACAGGACCCAATACAGCGTACATTAAAAATCCATACGTTAATAATTGAAAGATTTTTTGATTTCGAATCACTTCAATGGCTGCTCCAGAAGTAGCCGACGATAGCATTAAAATCATCACTAAAATCACACATAATTGCGTTAAATAACTGGAAATACCGATTTGTGTATCCCTTAGCAATCGATGCCGTACAGTTGGAAGGACAAAACTAAAGGAACTTCCAACTAACGCCATAACCGAAACTCCGAATTTAATGGCTAATGCCCCTCCATACATTAACGTACTTCCTCCCATTGATAAAAAATGAAAAAGAAGGAGCAACATCACCACTTGATACAACAATTGTAATAACTTTGATAACTTTTTCATTTTCCTCACTCCATTATCCTTTATATTTTCGATTAGATGCTTCATGACTTGCACGTAAAAATTGAACCAATACAAGCGAACCAAATGCAACAGCCGTTAACACCGTCATGATTTTTCCTCCTTAACTAATAATAAATTCATTTAATTCTTTTGTTGTGCGTAATTTTTGCTTGGTTGTAAATGAATAACCAATTTGATTATTTTTCCCTTGCCCAATGAGCCACATGACAAAATCAGATGCAATATATTGATTAAATTCTTTTCGATTATCTCCAATAAAACAAATTCGATCAGTCATTTTAATCATATCATCAAAGTGCTCTCGGCTTGGTGTATTTCGTCCATCCAAACAATAAACCGATGCTCTTTTTCCTTCATATTCAATTTCACAATCATAAATAGGATCAACAGCAGGAGAAGGATTATAGTTTTCAAGCAGTGTGAAAATTTCTAAATTCTCCGCTTTTTCTTCAAACACTTCTGCTTCTTTTTCAATAACTTCCATGGATGATTCTTTTACTACAGGCAACGCCTCTTTTTTCCCTTCCTCCGCTATGTTTATAGGTTTCGGTTTAAGGGTTATACCTTTGCCTACCACTTTTATCTCTGTGATTTTTTCAGACATCACAGGAACAAATTCTTTTGCTTTTGCTTCAAGTTCAATGATTTTCTTTCCACGATGCTCCGCTAATTCTTTTGCTTGAGCCAACTGTTGCAAAAGTTCTTCTTTTTCACGTTTTAATTTTTGCATTTCTTCACTTACATCTTCTAATTGCGGGATGTGCCGAATGGATTGCCCAATCGCTTGCAATACCCGTTCCGTATCATTTAAATGAGGAAAGTGCAGTTCATTTTCAAAACTAACTTCCACTTCTTCTGCTACTTTTCTTGCGACATCAGGACTTGTGTAATAAAGAAATTTCCACTGTTCTTTTATTCGATTATGAATTTTCCCTAATTGCTCATTTCGTTCATTATAAGCAGGATAAATCCGATGATACTGACGAGAAAAATTCAATAATTGAAGTTTTACTTCATCGCATGATAATGTTTCCATCTGTGCCACGTCCTGATATTTAGGCATCGCTATTTTTTTCCGTTCTTGTTTCATTTTCATTACCTCCCTACAATTTCTTTAGCGCCTACCACAATTCGAGGTGAAAATATTCCGTCATTGGTCATTTTATTTGTCATCAATGAGCCATCAATAATCACCGTTGAACCTTTTTGGATTTTTCCTTTCATTTTGTTTTTATCTTTCATTGTGACGTGTACATAATCGGTTAATTTGTAATTTGGCACTTCTAAATCTTTCGATGGGTGAAGTCGATCTACGGCTACAACAAATCCATCTGTTTCTTTTGTTGGCATTTCGACAATATTTCCAACTAATTTCACTTCATTCATATAATAATCAAGCGGTTGATCTTTTATTTTTTTCGATAAAAACTCAATGGTTGATGCTTTTACATTTGTGAATACTTTTTCTCTTTTTCTTGTTTCTTTGTTAAAATGATACTTATAACGAAGTTCTCCTTGCACATAAATGAAATCATCTTCTTTTAAATGTTTAAAGCATTGTTGACTCAGTTCTCTTCCCCAAACTGTAACAGGGATATTGTGGAATTTATTTTCTTCTTGATCAAAATAACGAAGAATTAAATTTAATACATAATTGTCTTGCTCATTGCCTGTATCAATGATTCTAATTTTTAATGCGCGTTCTTTATTTTCTGTGATTTCTCCTGTTTTTTCATCTTTCACCAATGGGAATTTAACCTTACCAATTAATTGAACAAAATTTACACGTGCCATATTTGATCTCCTCCTAATTTTTTTCCGTTTTATTTTTTTATTCTGAAGGTGTTTTCCACCTTACACTTCTATTCTATGAACGTATTTCTCGGTTATGACTAAAAAAAAGAAAAAAAGAAATAAAAAACAACGAAATGTACATTTCGTTGTTTTTTTTCTATAAGAAGAAACATGGTTTTTAACCAAAAAAATAACATTAAAAAAAGATAAAAAAAAGATAAGAAAAAATAAACATTCATCTTTTTTTATCTTTTTTTTATCTTTTGTCATATTTTTTTCAAACCCCCATATAGTAGATAACGGAGGTGCTTTACATGTTAAAATTAGGTTTTATTGGATTAGGTCAAGTCGGTGGAAGTGTTGCGGATTTAGCAAAAGAATATGAGTATAAAGCAATGGCACTTAATACAGCAAATGTGGATTTAAATGTGCTTAAAAATTTAGAAAAAGAAGAAAAAATTCATTTGCTCGGGTACGAAGGTGCAGGAAAAGACCGAAGCATAGGAGAAGAAGCCTTTATCACGCATCAAGAGATGATAAAAGATCGAATTAGTGAACATTTCAAAGATTGTCATGCCATTTTCCCTGTATTTGCTTTAGGAGGCGGCACAGGAAGCGGCATGTGTTCCCTTGTTATCCGTTTACTCGTAGATTTATTTCAAGAAAAAGTTATTTCTCCCATTATGTTTTTACCTGATGAAAAAGAAGCGCCTCGTGCAAAAATGAACGCGTTAGAAGCTTTTTCTGAAATTAGTGCCATTGAAGAAACAGGCGCAACGTTTATTTTAGATAATCAACGTATATTAGAATTGAATCAATCGTTTTCATTAAAAGAAAAGTTCCGTTATACTCGCAATGATTTACTCAATTTATTGGATGTATTTAATCGCAAAACCGAAAAAGAAAGCGATATTACCAATTTAGATAAAATGGATTTATTAACCACTCTTTCCGAACGCGGTTGTGCGATGATTACCGATGTGTCGATTGATACAGATGATATTAAGCATTCTGAAAAAATGGGCGAAAGACTTATCAACGCGCTTCAATTTTCTCCTTTTGCTAAAACAGAATTATCCAATATTTCAAGAGCCGCTATGATTGTAGATCTACCAACAGAGTTAACTGCCTTTTTACGAGCAGAATCAACATTTGAAAAAATCGGTTTTCCACTTGAAATTTTTACAGGCATTTACGAAATTGAAGATAAACCAAAGCTATATACATTAATTACAGGCTTATCTTATCCATTAACTGCGTTAAAAGAATTAGAAGAATCCGTTAAAAAAGAAGAAAAACGGATCATTGAATCCCTCGAACATGCACGAAAACAATCATTTTCCGTTAATACGTCTTGGACATCAAGCTTAAAACGCGAACGAAAAGTGAAAATTTAACAAAGAAAAAACCCTCAATTGATTGAGGGTTTTATTTTTACGCTGTCTTTTTATCACTTGCTGGTTCTTTTAACACCGTTTTAATATCTTTTTCTTTTACAAATTCTTCTGTAATGACGATTTCTTCCACATCATCACGAGAAGGGATTTCAAACATAACATCATTCATGAATCCTTCCATAATGGAACGTAATCCACGAGCACCTGTTTTTCGTTCAATTGCCTCTTTAGCAATCGCTTCAAGAGCACCTTCTTCAAATTTCAATTCAACCTCATCTAGTTCAAGCATTTTTTCATATTGCTTTACTAGTGCATTTTTTGGTTTTGTTAAAATGTCAACCAATGCTTCTTCATCTAGTGGTTGAAGAGGTGAAATAACAGGAAGTCTTCCCATTAACTCTGGAATGATCCCAAATTTCATGATATCTTCATGCATAATTTTTTCATATAATTCTCTTTCATCGACTTCTTCATGTTGTTTCTCTCCGCCAAAACCAATTACTTTTTGATTTAAACGACGTTTCACAACATCTTGAATGCCATCAAATGCACCACCGCAAATAAATAAAATATCACGTGTGTCAATTTGAATAAATTCTTGATGTGGGTGCTTTCTTCCTCCTTGAGGAGGCACACTTGCAACCGTTCCTTCAATAATTTTAAGAAGGGCTTGTTGTACACCTTCACCACTTACATCACGTGTAATGGATGGATTTTCACTTTTACGTGCAATCTTATCAATTTCATCAATGTAGATAATTCCTTTTTGCGCTCTTTCAACATCATAATCTGCTGCTTGAATTAATTTAAGAAGAATATTTTCTACATCTTCCCCTACGTAACCTGCTTCTGTTAAACTTGTTGCATCCGCAATAGCAAACGGTACGTTTAATACTTTTGCAATTGTTTGAGCTAACAACGTCTTTCCTGAACCTGTCGGTCCAATGACGCATACGTTACTTTTTGAAAGTTCAACATCATCATTCTTGCTTTTTCCGTAATAAATACGTTTGTAGTGATTATAAACCGCTACCGATAACGCTTTTTTCGCTTTATTTTGACCAATTACGTATTCATCTAAAATCGCTTTGATTTCACGCGGAGTTAATAACTCTTCTAGATTGAAGTCTGTTTCTTCTTCTAATCCAAACTCTTCTTCGACAATGTCGGTGCAAAGTTCAATACATTCATCGCAAATATATACACCAGGTCCTGCGACTAATTTTCGCACCTGTTCTTGATCCTTACCACAGAAATTGCACTTAACTGGTTTTTCTTTTGTCATAATTATTACCTCCACTATTCCATTTGTATGCAAGATACTTTTATTTTACCATCTTATTGAATGTTTTGTCTCACTTTTTTTATTTATTTTTGTCCAATCTACTCCTATTCGTTGATTGATCGAAAAATTTAACTCTTTTTCTTCTTTAATTGCCAACGTTTTTTTCACAAATTCTTCTTTTGACATGCGTTTTAACCCTTCAGGAATTCGTTTCAATCTAACCACCTCATTTGTAGAAGTTAGCTTCATCTTTTTTTATTCCTTTTTATGCATTAAGATTGAATAGGTTCGTTCATCATACTTGGCAATCGTATAATAAGGTGGTTGCACAGAAAATACAATTTCCTCATTAAACATAGAAGCATTAATAAACAAATCTTTGAAAAATGCGTAAGGATAACGGATAATAGTAGTATGCCCTTTTTTGGCAATCTTCATTTCTATTTTTTTCGTTTCTTCAATTCCTTGAATACTAATTTTCTCATTTTTTATGTCCAACACAAGGATACTTGTGTTTAAATCTTTTTTTTCACGCATAATTTTTCGTTGTAAAATAGACAATTGTTTGGATAACGATTTTGATGGTAATGAAAAAACTACATCATTTTGTTTTGAAAACAATGCTTGAAAAGCCTGATCAGTGGGCTTCGTTTTACTCGGATAAATTGTTTCTATTCCTTTTTTTGTAGATAACGTAATAACTCCTTTTTCATCTACCGAAAATTCTGAACATTCTTCCACTCCTTCCAATTTTCTTTGTTCATATTGCCAACTTCCGTTTATTTTTTCGGGTAATCGATACGCGATTAACCGATGCTCATCTCTTCTCCATAACAATCCATTTGTTATAAAAAAAGAATGTGCGCTTTTTTCTCCTTTTCTATTTTGAAATAAAAGTAAATTAATGATGTTTTTCATAGTTCTCCCTTCTTTCTTTTTCTTTCTGTACTTATTATATCACAAGAAAATCATAATCAAAAAATAAAAAAAAGGGAGAATTCTCCCTTTTATTTTAACCAAAAATTTAATTCTTTTTTACTGTCGTATTGACCAGGTTTTACATCTTGTTCTTTAATCATGCCTTCTCCATGGAATGTTACGTTAACGTGTGCAGCTTTTAAGATTGTTTCTACTTCTTCTTTTGATTTTCCAACAAAACTTGGAATGTTATATTCGCTTCCATTTTTTATTTTTTTCGTTTCAAGTGTAATTTGAAGCGTATCATTTTTAACGGCGTAACTTTGTGCTGTTACGACTTGTCCTTTTCCTTTTATTTTAACTACTGCATTATCCACTTTCGATTCCACTTCTTCTTTTGCATCATCCACTAATGTCCACTTTACATCAGGAACTGTAATGCTTTTTTCTGTTTTTTCATTCTTTTTTGCTACCCCTTTATAACGAAGAATTTCTTCCATTACATCGTGATAAATAGGTCCAGCGGACGGTCCACCAAATTCAATTCCATTTGGTTGATCCACGACAATCAACATCGCATATTTTGGATGATCAAGCGGTGCAAATCCAATAAACGAACCGATGATTACACCTCTTTTATACAAACCGTTTTCTACTACCCATGCAGAACCTGTTTTCGCTCCGCCATCATAGCCGTCGATTTGATAATCTTTACCTGAACCATCTGTTTGGTTAAAGTGAAGATAGCTTTTCATCGCATCAACTGTTTTTTGGCTGTACACACGTTTTTTCGTTGTTTGATTTGATTCGTATAAATTATTTCCAAACTCATCTTTTACACTTTCTACTAATTTTGGTTTCACTTGATAACCGCCATTAATAAGTGTACTAAATGCCGAAATTAATTGAATAGGTGTTGTACTAATCCCTTGACCAAACGAAACAGTTGCTTTTCGAATTGGATCATCATTTAACGATTTTTCTGTCGGGAATAAACCGATTTCTTCACCTGGAAGTTCAATTCCTGTTTTAGCACCAAAACCTGCATTTTTCAAACCATTAACAATTTGTTTACTTGTCATGGTTTTTGAAATAGCAATCATCCCTACGTTTGAAGATGTTTGAATAACTTCTTTCAAATCGTAATCACCAAGCGGTCTCCCGTCCCAGTTTTTAATATTAGAACCTTGCACATTTACATAACCAAGTCCATCATAAGCATGAAATTCAGGTGTAATTGTTCCTTGTTCAAGCGCTTGTGCCATAAACGTTGGTTTAAATGTACTACCTGGCTCATAAACAAATGTTGCAACGGAATTATTCCATGTACTAGACTTTGATTTTTGATAATTCGTTGGATTAAAAGAAGGGTAACTTGCCATCGCTAAAATTTCTCCTGTGTTCGGATCCATCACGACACCATGAATCGACTTTGGATTCATTTCTTTCATCCCTTGTTTTAATCGTTTTTCCAATACATATTGAATGTAATTATCAATACTTAAATGTACATCTTGTCCTTCTACTGGAGAAGAGATGTTTTCAAGACCAATTGGAATTGTTTTACCATAGTTATCTGTTTCCGCCACTGTATAACCTGGAACACCTGCTAAATAAGAGTTCATTCCAACTTCCAGTCCAGCGCCCGCTTCATTGTTGCTATTAACAAATCCGATAATACTACTTGCCAATGCACCATTTGGATAAAAGCGTTTTGGAGATTGAGAAATTTGAATACCTCCAATATTTTTTTGTTTAATTTTATACGCTTTTTCAGGATCCACTTGTTTGGCAATAAGAGCCCAACTTGCTGGTTTACTTTTGTCTTTTGGGTTTTTGCTCCGAATTTGTTTTAATACATAGCTATACTTTAAATCAAGCGTATCAGCTAACATTTTAGCAATTTCTTTTTGTCTTTCTGGTGATGTAATAAGGTTAGGGTAAACAGCAATATCTTGTGCCATCAAACTCATCGCTAGTATATTTCCGTTACGATCCAAAATCTTTCCTCGTTCGGGTGTTTCAACAATTTCTTTCACCCGTTGTTGCGTCGCTTGTTTTTGTAAGTCACCTGCTTTAATCACTTGTAAATAAAAAAATCGCATTGCTACAAGGACAAACACAATGACAATCACCCGCGCAAGCCATACTAGCATTTTCCGTTCACTATTCACATGACCACCTCCAAATTATTCATTTATCAGTTGTTTAACATTTTACAAAAAACCTTTCTTGACAAACGTTTTTTTCTAAAGTTTTTCTAAATAAATGTCGTTACATAAACTAAAGCACTCTACGTTTTTTCCATATAATAGAAAGGAGACCTAACATGACACAAAAAGATGAAAAAATCATTAAAACAAAACGCACAAGAAAGAAAAAAAGAACTAAAACACAAGAAGAAAAACGAGCGAAACTTTTATCAAAAATTTTAGATAAATGGGTATTTGTTCGTTTTAATTACGACGATGAAGATTCCTACGTTTTTTTAAAACACAAATTAACAGAAGGCGGATCAATTTCTAAAATTGAACAAATTTTACTAAGCGGAGATTCTCTTCAAGACGGGGTATATTTAGTGACTGATTATGATATCGATATTATTTATGATTTAAAAACACGCCAAGAAATGATTCAAATCTCTCTTAAAAAATTTGATAAAAAAACAGGATTTGATGCAGAAGATGATATGGTAGAAAGTTTCGAGGAATTAAAAACAAAATTAATTGAAGCCAAATATTTGACAGAAGCTGAATTTTTTTTATACTGCCAAAATGAAATCAAACCATCTGTTGAATTAGAAGAAATTCTACTATCATATGATAATTATAACGAAGACAAGGAGGTATAATATGATACAAACAGTAAAATACAAAAACGACGAAAATTTCGTCGAACTAACAGGTACGATTAAAAATTTACCTGATTATTGCAAATACATACCAAGACCATTAATTGCTTTTGATCTTGTATCGTTTCGAAAAGTAAAAAATGAAGGGGACGAACCAGCATTTGATGAAAATCGCATCATTGTATTCGATGATGAAGAATTTCATACTCGTTTTCAAAACGGCGAACGTATTCGAATCAAAGGAGAATTACAAAGCCGAAATTTCACACGAGATACCCATGAAATCGATGAACTTATTGTGTTATCTATCAAAAACTATGTAGAGATATTTGGAGAATTTCCAACCAAAACAGAACCAAAAGGAAAAATACGCCAACCAATTGATTGGTCAAAATTGTTACAAATGGGCTTAATTCCAGCTGTTCCTGAAGACTCTATGTACTTAGCAGATGGAACAAAATCAAAATCAAAAGATGCTCCATTTGTTTATCGCATTGATGAAAATGCAGAAGTATATAAAGAAACAGAACACGTTGCATACGAAGTGGTTGTAAAAAAATTCGAAAAGTTAGAAGACGAACTTGACTTACTTGTTGGAGATAAAAACAAAATCGTACTAACAGGAAAAGTAACGAAACAACCATATTTTGATTATCTTGGTTCTGAAACAAAAATTCCATTTTGCAGCTTTAATATTTGTACGAAAAGTAAATTTTTCGAAGATCGCGTTTTCTATAATAACGTCATTACATGGTCTCATTTAGCAGAAGAAGCCTTTGAAAATATTCAACGTGAAAGTTTAATTAAAATCGTCGGAAGGCTTCAAAGTCGTTCTTATCAAAAAGAATTAACAAGACGTTGGAAAACACCAAGTGGAAAAAGAAAGAAAAAAGTCATTACACTTGAATTAACTACACGCGAAGTATCCGCTTCAAAAATTTTAAAAGTAGAAAAAGTGGAAAAGAAAGAAAATAAAAAAGAAGAGAATTAATTCTCTTCTTTTTTTAAGGTTTTTTTACCTTTTTTATTAAAACATTATAATAGGAAGAAATACAGAACATACTAGAATCATGGAGGGAAAATAAATGGAAAAACTCGTATTACCACTTTTAATGTACAAAGAAAAAGGAAGTATTAAAAAAGGGACAAAACGTTCACAACTTGTTGTACCAACTTGGAATCATTTATATATTCGTCGTGGAAACAGCGTTATTTTAGATCAATGGGTTGAAAAACACGTAGAAAAAATGGCAGATTTAACAGAAAATTGGATACATCAATACAATTGGCAAAAAACAGAGAATAAAAAAGTCATTGTCAATTGTCATGTATATTGGAATGATGCTAAACGAAAAGATTGCCATAATATTTTAAAACTTCATATGGATGTGTTCAATGATCGTATTTATGATGACGACTGCAATGCTCTTCTTCGTGTGATGGATTTTGATATTGATTTAGATGATCCGCGACTTGAATTTACATTTGAAGTAAAAGAATACTTTGATCGAAAAGAAAGAAAAAAAGAATTAACCAAGGCAAAAAAGCAAGCAGAAAAAGAAGCAAAGGCGAAAGAGAAGGCTTCTGAAAAAATAAACGAAAAAAAACTTTAAAAAATTTAATATTCCGTTAATATATAGTTGTTAGGAATGAAATGATTCACTATCCTATAACGAAAAAGGGGGGGAAAACATGGCGAAGAAAGAGATTTTTAACCTAATTAGGGTCAATCTCGAGCGAAGCAAACCAAACGAAAAACCTTTTGAACCGATTTATGAAGAAAAAAAATCACGTAGTCGTATCAACAGTTTAGAAGATTTCATCATCGGAGAAGAAGAGCTAAAATACAAAGAACGTGAACAAGAAAGCAAACCTGCGTTTGATCCAAGTATTTTAGAAGAAGAGTTTGGAGAAGAAAAAGACAAACCAAATGTATTAAGTACGGTTAATCGCGTTGACTTTGTTCAATTAGATCAAAAACCAGGTAAAACACAAATTAAAGAATTAAAACGTGAATATTTAAATTTATTAGATGCACTTGAAGAAGCCAATGGACGTATTGATTCACTTGAAAAAGGAACAAGCAATCGTGCTGTTGAACTTCATGAAATAAAAAAAGAAACGATTCATTTACAAGAAGCGATTCGTCTTATTACCAATATTTTACCTGATGGTTCTGCGTTAAAAAAACAACTTGAAACAACGAATTGGAAAATTTCTGATATTCAAAAAGAATTGATTGAACGCATTCAATTTGTTGTAGATCGTGTAAAAAATGTAGATGCATATGTGGAAAAGAAAATGGAAAGTGTGGCAGGTGAAAGCAAAATTTATAAAAAGAAATTGATTCAATACGAAGCAGAATTTTCAAAACTTGAAGATCGTTACAATGCTGCAGTGGATCATATTCAAAAGATTGAACAACAGTTAGGAGATACGCAGCATCAATTACAAATCATGACCACGAAAGTGCAAGAATTACAAAAACAGCAACAAGTTGCTCCACAAACACATCAAAAAACAACGTTTGAACCAATACATAAGCGCACGTTTGAAGAACCAGTTGTTGAACCTGTCATTCAACCTGAACCAATATTTGAACCTGTCATTGAACCAACGATTGAGCCTGAACCGATATTTGAACCGATTGTGGAAGAAACACCTCAACCTGCTTTTGAACCAATCAAAGAAGAACCGAAATTCGATCGTTTTGACCGTTTTGAAAAAACAACAGTAGAACCAACTCCATCGGCTTCTGTTCCTCTTGATGATGACGAAGAAGAGCCAGATGGACACATTTTACTTGAAATTGATCGTTACTTAGATACATTACCTGATTCTCATAAACTAGTGATTAAAATGATTGGAGAATTTGGTGTTTCTCGTAACCAAGAGCTTCGCGAAATGATGGAAAAAGACCCTATTGGAAATCGTGAGTTTTTTAAAGGAAACAAATTTAGCTATCAAGATATGTCAGCTACAGTGAAAACACTGCGCGATGGCGGTTTCTTAGAAGCAGAGAAAGTAAAATTAGGTTCACGCGGAGGATATAACTTTACTGTTTATGAATTAACTTCTTTAGGTAAAGCAATCTATAAATCTATTACGCATAAAAAACCTGTTATTTCTGAGAAAAAATTGATTACAAATCAACACGCAAGTTTGGAACATGGATTCTTAATCAAAGACTGCGCACAAATTTTTGCTGAAATGGGTTACACCGTTTATACAGAACGAAAAGATATTAGTGTAAAACTTCCAGATGGTAAACGAAAAGATTTTGACTTTATCATGGAAAAAGACGGAAATCGTTCGTACATTGAAGTAGAACGTGGAACGCATACTGATGATGATTTCTTCGACGCTTTAGATAAAATGTATCAAATTACGAACGAGTTTTTCTTCATTGCACCAAACGAAGAAAAATTATTTGGTAAAACAAAAGTACAAGTATTTAAATGGATCAAAGAACGTCTTGGTGGAATGGATAAAGCAAAAGGAAAGTTAACGGTAAACTTTGCTACATTTGAAAAAGTAAAGAAAAAATTACCAAACCCATGGGAAACGATCAAACTATAAAAAACGACGCATATGCGTCGTTTTTTATAGTTTGGACTTGTTATTCATCCCTCTTTCCCCTATGATAGATTAAAAAAGGAGAAAACACATGAACAAAATAAACATCGCTCTTGCGGGACCACGAGGCAAAATGGGAAGCGAAGCCATCAACATGATCGAACAAGAATCTTCTTTTCAGTTAGTCGCTTTTATTGATCGCGTAAACAACGATTCTTCTGCTGTTCCTACTTATACAGAAATCAACGAATGTTTTGACAACCAAGAAATAGATGTTTTTTTAGACTTAACCAATCCCGAAACCGCCAAAAAACATGTACAAATTGCTCTTGATTATAACATTCCTTCAGTGATCGGAACAACAGGTTTTTCTCACGATGAAATTGATCAATTAAAAACCCGTTCAAAAGAACAACAAGTCGGCATTATTATCGCACCCAATTTCTCTATAGGCGCTATTTTAATGATGAAGTTTTCAGAAATGGCTTCTACCTATTTCGATGACGTGGAAATTATCGAACTGCATCATCAAAATAAACTCGACTCTCCTTCAGGAACATCGTTAAAAACAGCTCAAATGATGAAAAAAAATACGAAGAATAAACAAGAAGAACCAAATCAAGCAAGAGGTCTTTTTGTCAATGGCATACCTATCCACAGTGTCCGTTTACCAGGGCTTTTAGCGCATCAAGAAGTTCTTTTTGGAAAAGAAGGAGAAGGACTTTCAATTCGACACGATACATTTGACCGAAAATCCTTTATGCCTGGTGTTAAATTAGCACTAAAACAAGTAACTCAGTTACACGAACTTGTGTATGGACTAGAACACTTCATCAACTAAAAACGACGCATATGCGTCGTTTTTTTTACCATGTTTTTTCTTTTAAATCTTTTTTTACTTGTTCTTTTGTAATGCCTCTTTTAGCAATCAATTTCAATCTCATTTCCTCAATCGCATGTTCAATGGCATAAACACTTCGATACAACCATTTCCGATTCGACAACAACGTTTCATAATCGTCTTCATTCGCATATCGAAATGCTTCTTCTACTAATTCTTCACACCCTCCATCTCTAGATGATCGATTAAATGGAAGAAACGCAACTCCATTTTTTAAAAAAATCACAAAGTATCCAATAATTTCAACCGTTTCATGGTCGTTTACAAAAAATTCATCATATTGATGTACAGGATAATAATAGGAGTCATGCCCCAACACTTCACATAATCCACTTTCTGACCAATCTTCTAGTTCATTTAACTGTTTTTTCAATTCATCTAATGTCACATCGTAAGCGTTCTCTTTTTTCATCTTTATTCCACCTTTTTTCTTTATTATACTACACCTTAAAAAAAAGAAGTCTTTAAATTATATAATTTTTACCAAAATTTCTAACATTTACTTGACGGAACGACCTTTTAGAGGTACATTTCGAAACGAGGTGAGGTGGTTATATGCATAAACGTTTAAAGTTACAAAAAGTTATGATTTTAGTCTTAGCCGTCGTTATTTCTGTCTTGTTTTTCGGAACTATGTTAGGGAGAAATAAAACAGTTGAGATTGTAGTAGTAAAAAAAGATGATATTGATATTAGTAAAAAATTAGATGCCAAAACAATTGCTGAGTATTTTGAAGTAAAGAAAATTTTACAATCCGAATACAAAGAATTAAATGGATCTGTTTATACATCATTAAGTGATTTAGAGGGCAAACGTTTACAAGTTCAAATTAACAAAGGTGCTCCTGTTTTAAAATCACTTGCAAGCTCACAAGATACTTCTGGTGAATTTGCTACAACAATGGCAAGCGATCACACTGTATTTAAATTAACAGAAGCAGTTGGATTACTTCCTCCAGGAACAGTAGCAGGAGATCGTATTAATGTAGCATTAACAGTTGAAACTGATAATCAAGAAACAGGCGAAAAAGAAACAAGCACAGGCGTTATCTTGAAAAATGTAGCAATTTATGACATCAAGAAAAATGACGTGTATTTAAAAGTTTCTGAACAAAATCATTTATTATTAGCTACATCTGAAAAATTAGGTCAATTTGTTTTACAATTACCTGGTAAAAAAGCAGTACAATCTTGTAGCGTTGCAGAACAAGATGTGGCAGAAAAAGTAGATAAAGAAATCAAAGCATTAAAGAAAAAACATCCAAAGAAAAATTATGACAGAGATGCCATGATTGCTGAAGAAATGAATTATATCGATTGTACAAATGACAACGATAAAGCAACAACAATTTCTTCTGAAGAAATTATCAACTTAGTTAAAACACAAAGCCTAAATTCAGATAGCGGTACAACAGATGTTTTCTCAAATGATTCTGCTGATAAAACAGCAACTGAGTAAATGTATAGATAAAAAAGAAGGGAGTGTAATTCGTGAGTAAAATCAAATTATATATTGTCGATATCGAAGAAATCACAATTAATCGATTAGAAGAATTGTTTTACAGTAATCCACAACTTGGTATTCAAGTTGTGGGTTATGCACATAACTACATAAGTTGTATTAACGATATTGAACGCGTGAAAAGCGCAGATTGCTTATTGGTTTCCGCTTATTTGCCTGACCAAATGGGAATTGATTTAATTTCACAAATCCGAAAAGTAAATCCTCAAGCAAAAATCATTATTATGATTACCAAACAAACAAGAAACTTGGCAGAGGTATCTAAATCAAAAGGTGCAGATGATGTTATTCAAAAACCATTTAAAGCAAAAGCGTTAATCGATAAAGTAGAAGAATTAGTAGAAAGAGAATTTGGAGATGAAGAAGAACAGCATAATCCATTTGGTGATGTTCCGAGCATAAATGGAGGACAACCTCCATTTACTCCTTCTTACGAACCAACAAATGAACCAGATAACGGAGGACTTTCCTTCCCATCTGAAAGTAATGCTCCTGTTTATAAACCAGATAATCAACAAGAGCAAACGTCTCAAAAAAGAAGATCAATGTTTGATGAATATGCAGACAATCCAATGTCTTCATCTGCTTATTTGAAAAAACCAAATAGCGGAGATGCTGAAAAACCAAATGTCGTCGCTGTATTTGCTTCAACAACTAGCGCTGGTAAAACAACATTGCTTACAAATGTCGCAACAGCTATTCAAAAAAATTCAGAATATAATCCAAAAATTTGTATTTTAGATTTTAATTTATTGTTCCCAAGTGTACTTTATAAATTTCATCAAGACGATTTAATTATGTGCCGTAAAAACATTTATGATGTGGTTGAAGATATTAATAGTTTAGATGAAACATTGGTTCGACAAGCTCTTGTTAGCCATGAGCCAACAGGCATTCAAATCTTGGAAACGCCAAGCGATGTTATTCGAGACTTCAGTCGTGTAAACGCTGATTCAATTGAACATTTAATTTCTTATTTAAGAGGTATGTTTGATTTAATTTTAATCGATACATCTAGCAATATCCGTGACGATGCAACTATTTTCCCACTTACCGTGGCAGATAAAGGCATTGTTGTATTAGAACCAGATTTAGCAAGCTTATTGCATACACGTAAATTCATTACGATGATGAAAATCTTTGAAAATAATTTACCTGATCCAATAACGCCTAAATTAAACTTTGTTTTAAACAAAGAAAACAATAAAACAGGCATTCATGTAGAAACAATCAAGAAAACCTTATTTAATACGGATATTAAAATTCAAATCCCTGAAGATCCAAATATCACGCATTTAGGTAACAATGGTCAATTTGTGATTAATTCTAATTCTATGTCTAGTAAACAAATTACAGAATTAGCTAAATTAGTATATCCATTTGAAAAAGAATTTTATTTATCTAATAAAAATAAAAAGAAAAATCAAAGCGGATTACTAAACAATTTATTCAAGAAAAAATAATAAGGAGGTGTGTATATGGCTAATTTCTTTGACGAATTATCTGGTAATAAATCTTTACCGAGTAAAGAAACAAAAGAATTGCCCGTTCAAAAACCATTTTCTTCTGGTCCCAGTGACTTCTTCGATGCAGGAGCGATAAAAAAAGAAGAAGAAGCATTGAACAAACAACGTAACGCTGAAAAAGAAGAATTGCGTGGAACTATTTCCACGCAATTAGCTGTAAAAACAAAAGATATGAACCTTTTTGGAAATAATAATCCAAAAGCAATCCAAACTCTTCGAAAATGGATTTCTGATATTATCAACGCTTCTGGTACCAATCTTCCAAACCATGAAAAACAAGAATTAATTCATGATATGGTATTAGAAATTACATCACTTGGTAAAATTCATCATCTGATGGATGATCCAAGTGTATCAGAGGTTATGATAAATGCTGTTGATGAAGTATGGGTTGAAAAATCAGGAAAACTTCAATTAACAGATGTTAAATTCCGTGATCAAGAAGAAGCCATGAGTTTAGCACGTAAAATTGTAGGAAACGTGGGACGACGAATCGATAACAGTAATCCTATTGTAGATGCTCGTCTTCCAGATGGTTCTCGTGTACATATTGTCATTCCACCCATTGCCATGAAGGGTGTAACCATTACCATTCGTAAATTCTTCCAAGAAAAATTAGGAATTCATAACTTAATTCAATTTGGAACAATTTCTGAAAAAGGAGCTCGCTTCCTTGAAGCAGCCGTTAAATCTCGTGCAAATATCATTGTTTCAGGTGGTACAGGTTCTGGTAAAACAACAACCCTAAATATCATGAGTAACTTCGTTCCAAATGATGAACGTATTATTACCATCGAAGACTCAGCAGAACTTCAATTATTAAACGACCATGTCGTACAATTAGAATCTCGTCCTGCAAACGCAGAGGGAACTGGAGAAGTAACGATTCGTGATTTAATTAAAGCTTCTCTTCGTATGCGCCCTGAGCGTGTTATTGTAGGGGAAGTACGTGATGGCAGTTGTTTTGATTTAATGCAAGCTTGTAATACAGGTCACGATGGTTCAATGGGAACGGTTCACTCCAATAATCCTGAAGCATGCATTGCCCGTATGGACAACTTAATTCTTCAAGCAGGTTTAGACCTTCCAGCAAAATTCATTCGTCAGTTAATTGCTGATGCAGTGGATATCATTGTTCAAATCAGCCGTTTAAAAGATGGAACTCGTAAAATTACACATATCACAGAAGTGGTAGGATTTGATCCAGCAACAGAAACCGTTATTACGAAAAATATTTTTGAATGGAAAATGGTTGGTATTAAAGATAAAAAATTACTAGGGGATTTTGTGTACACAGGTCATGTAATCGACGATATGTTAATGGAAAAATTTGAAAAACATAATCAAGATTACTTCAAACTAGTAGGAGATGATGAAGATGCTTAATATTTTCGAACGCATTCAAGACGCTTTCCAGCAAAATGCTGTATTCTTCATCGAATTGATTGTAATTTCAACATTATTATTTATTTTAGTATATGAATACTACACCATGAGAAACAATCAAGTCAATCGACAAGTAAGTACTCGTATTGGAAAACAAGATAAATTTAAAAAAATGAATATGACTGATTTCATTATGAGTTTATTTGATCGAAACGAAGAAAAAATCACGATTTTATTAAAAAGAGCACATGTTTTATTTACAGTAAAAGAATATGTAACCATGATGGCAATTGGAACAATCGGAGGAGTGTTAATCGGACTTGTGATTTCACCTTTAGGACCACTTTTCCAAACTATCCTTTCAAGTTCTTCATTTGCAGCACGAGAAGTTTTAGCACGTGTTATTACAGCCGTATTATTTGGTTCTATTGGTTCTTTTGTACCGCGTATTTGGCTTATGTTTTTAATCCATAAACGAAAAAAATTGTTAAACGAACAACTTCAAGATGCACTTTTGAACATCGCTGATGCATTAAAATCGGGTCATGTTATTCAAGAAGCAATTCGTATCGTAGGAGATGAAATGCCGTATCCAATTGGTCCAGAATTTCAAAAAGCCTATCGCGAAATGGAAACAGGATTAACACTAGAAGCTTCACTTCGAGCACTGCGAGATCGCATCGATTTAATGGATTTTCGTATGGCTGTTAATGCCATCGAAATTCAATACGAAGTAGGGGGTAAATTAGAACCGTTGCTTCGTAATATGGTACGTATTATTACCGAACGACAAGAACTCAAAAAAGAAATTGAAAAAACAATTGCAAGCAGTAAAACAGTTGGGTATATCTTACTTGCTTCTCCATGGTTCTTCGTAGCTATGTTTAGTATGGTAAATAAAGATACATATGTTAAAATGTTAACAAACCCAATTGGAATCCTCATGATTGTACTTGCAGCTATTTGTTATGCCATCGCTGCTGCTTTAATTATTTATATTATCAAAGATGTATCAAAAGAATCTTAAACTAGAAAGGAGGGGGACACATGGATTTTTCAACAATTACAGGTGCAGGATGGTTGATCATCATTCTTTCAACTATCTTTTTATGGCTTGTAGGAAATTATATTTTTCGACCACGTTCTCAAGTAATTACCGAGCGCCTAGAAAGTATGCAACTTCATTCAGAAGGAACAGATGAAGAAAAACTAATGAAACAATCTCTTTTTAAACGTATTTATTATATGTTAGAGTTGAGAACGACTTTATTTTTAGATAAACACGTGAAAAAAGGAAAATTAGCACCACTTAAAATTAAACTTTTACAAGCAAACGATCATGTAACAGAACCTATGCAACACCGTGCAAAAATGTTAATTTTTGCGATTGCTGGTTCACTGCTTGGATTATTAACAAAAAACTTTACACTCATATTAGTCTTTGGTGCTTTAGGTGCCTGGTATCCAGATAGTAAATTAAAAGAAAAAATCAAAAAACGTCAATTGAAAATCAAAAGCGAATTGCCTGATTTTCTTGATTTACTTGCAGCAACTGCACCAAGCGCCAAGAATTTAGAAGACGCGATCAGAAAAGTATGTGAACGTTCAGAAGGCGAAGTAACCTTAGAATTCAAACGAACACTTGAAGAAGTAAACGCAGGACGAAAAATGAGAGATGCCTTAAATGATTTTTCAACACGATGCGGCATTGAAGAAGTACAAACCCTTGTATCACAAATTAACCAATCAGAGGTTTTTGGTACAGGTGTAGAAAAAACATTACAAGTACAAGCGGAAAAAATTCGCAAATTAAAAAAATTATTAGCGGAAATTAAAGCAAGAAAAGCACAAGTTATGTTACTTCTTCCTTCACTATTTCTATTAACAACAGCTATTATTATGATTGCTGGTCCATCATTAATCGATTTAGTGTCTAATATGGGTAATTTCGGATAAAAAGCTTGATTATATCAAGTTTTTTATTTTTAAAAAAAAATGAAAAAAAGCTTGTCTTTTTCATTTTTTTCGTTATAGTCCAGGTATAAACAAACAAACAAAATAAATTAATACAAAAAAGAAAGAAAAAAACCGAAAAAAAACTTGATTATTTTAATTTTCAGTTTATAACTATTTACGAGAGGAGGGATGCAGTATGTTAACTTTATTAAACAATTTCATTCAAGAAGAAGAGGGAAGTGTAGTTGAGTACATCATCGTACTTGCTGTAATCGCAGTAGTTGTTGCACTTTTATTCCCACAATTACGTAGCAAAATCAGCACTTGGTTCGGTACAATGATCAACAACATGAACAACGGTCTTAACTAATTCCATAAAAAAACGTTTGAAAAAAATTTCAAACGTTTTTTTACTTTTTTTGTCTTTTCTATTAATATACAACCATTATGAAAAGGGAGGCTTACGATGGAACTTTATATTCTTTATGCATTTTTAATAGCTGCTTGTTTATTTGATTTAAAAACCTTCAAGATACCCAATCTTTTGGTATTAATGTTTATGTTATTAGGTACAACTTTTTCTATTTTTCAACACGGATGGCACGGATTATTTTCTTCTTTATTATCTCTTCTTATTACATTTATTCTTTTTTTACCTATCTGGTTATTCAAGATTATGGGAGCAGGAGACATTAAACTTTTTATGGGCATTTCTACATTTCTAGGTTGGCAAACCACATTTTCTATTGCTTACCTTGCTATTATTTTTGCTGGTGTTATCTTTTTATTTCTTACGAACCCTAAAAATACATACCGTCTCTTTAATGATTTCTTTTTCTTGATTTTTTATAAAATTCCATTATCATCATATGGAAAAGACAAGAAATTACAATTCAGCATACCTATTTTTATTGCTTTTATTGTAATTTACCACGATTTACTACGCTTTTTGCAATAAAGGAGGGGGAAAGGCAATGAAAACGAACAAAAAAGTAAAAAAAACAAGAAAAAAAGGTTCTTCAATTATTGAGTTCCTTGTTGTTATACCAGTTTTTATGATGATGATTTGGGGAATTGTTCAAGTGATGTTATTCATTCTTGCAACAAATACGCTAAACGAAGCTGCCATGGAATCAGCTCGAATCGCCGCACAAAATTTGCGAGGTTATGACGGTTCTTTAGTGAGTTTTAGCGGAAAAGATGATTTGAAAAAAGTATTGGTTGACAAATCAACCGCTGTAACAAAATTTAATGGATTTATTCTATTAGATAAAACCGCATCAGGAGGAAGTGCAACGGTTCCTGTTGATGTAAAAGCTACTCGAAATGACTGTATTTCATATATTAAAAGCAAACCAGATCGTTCTATTTGTGCTTGGACAGAAGATTCTTCTGGCGATGGTCATAAACAAGTAGGGGTTTATATAGCTGCTAAATTTTTAGTAACTGGTTCACTAATTCCTTCATTGAAGGATATCACACAATTAAAAGGTTTTGGAATGGCACAACTCGATCTTTCGAATCGATTCCAATACATCGAATAAAAAAGGAGGGATACTTATGAAAAAAATGCGAAAAAAGGGAGCTGCAATCATTTTGCTTTCTTTAGGTCTTTTAATCAGTTGTTTTATCCTTGCTATTGTTTTTATTGATGTAGCGATTCAATTTCAAACGATTAATCGCATTATGTCTGCCACAGAAGAAACCGCAAGGGTACGTGCACAAGCAGTTGATATTGCACTAAAAGAACAAGAAGGAATTGTTGAAGTGTTTCATGAAGATTACGGCGTTGGCATAACTGATAACGTTGATCACAATAACATTACTACAAAAGATGGACACTATCCGATTTATAAGCCTTCTGATACAAAATACAAAGAAAAAGTAAGACTCGCTAATAAATACGCACGAAAAGCTGGACTTGAAATTTTAAAATCAGGTCTTGGTACTAACATCAAAAGCAACAATTTAATTGATGCAGATCCAACAGATGCAACTGAATATGGAGACGGAAAATATTTTTGTATTGACGTTAAACCAATTCCTGATACAGCAGGAGATACTATTCATTTTAGTTGTACCGCTTATTTAAACGGAACACCTCATACTTTCAATTACGATTATAAAGTTTCTAACACAGAAATTTTTAAATACGATAAATTAAAGGTGAAAAACGCTGTATTTGTTGGAGCGGTTATGGATTATCATTTGTACATTATGGACGGATTAAAACAATTTGGTTTCCAAGAAAAAACACCATATTTTACCCATCAAGAAGTCGCTTTCCCACAAGTGGATGTATGTACACGTGAAGTAGATAGCAACTGTACAAGTAGTACGAAAAAATAAACGCAGAATATTCTGCGTTTATTTTTATCTTGAATTCTACTTGTTTTTTTTCTATAATAAAAGATATCAAAAAGGAAGGCGATACATATGGATATTCAAGATCGACCATTAAGCCAAATTGAACGTAGAAAATTACACCCAAATGAAGCAGAAGTTGTTCAAGCATATGAACGAATCACAAAAAACACCTTTATGCGTTTTGAACTTGTTTTACTAAAACGTTTAATACGTATTGCAACTCCTGCTCAAATTATTGCGATTATCTATAAAATGCAAAAAAATTACGCAGACAACTTTGTTGATTTTTTGTATGTTGTCAAACCCGTTGAACAAATTTTCAAAAATCGCCGTGGGGGGAAAAAATAATCATGTCTGAAGAGAACAAATCATTTGATTTTTCTGCAATTATTGCAGAAATGAAGAACTTAAAAACAAACCTTTGGGAAATTGACGGAAAAACACCAGAAGATGATTTATATGAAGGGTATCAAGTCGAAACTTGTCCCTATAACATTTGTGATGGTTCTGGTTTTATTAAAATGAACCAACAAAATCGCGTTATCACAAAACATTGCCAATGTTATCAAGATGAAGTATTAAAACGCAAATTAAAACATTCAAAAATTGAACAAAAATATTGGGATGCAAATTTTGAATTAAACGATACAAAAATCACCCTACTTGTTCCTAAAAAATATCCAGAAGAGCGTAAATTCAAAGGAAAAAAACCTGCGAATCCAGCCCCTGAATTACCAACTGACTACATAGAACGTGTATATGACGCACGTGAAATTAAGAAAGGGACTTCTTATTTTGGTGAAGATTACACGAAAAAAACACTTCAATTTTTAAATGAAACGCCTCGAAAAAAAGTTCAAAATTTATTGTTAATTGGCGAACCAGGAAGAGGAAAAACACATTTAGCTTGTTCATTTGGAAAAGAGTATTTAAAAGCAGGAAAAAGTGTTCATTTTACAACGATGATGAATTTAGTGAACGACGTTATGAATCCAAATGTTAACATTCGTTCCATCGTGGAAAATACAGATTTACTAATTGTTGATGAAGTAGGATATGAATACCAAACCGATACAATGTGGGCATTAAAACAAATCAAAGAAATGTTCCGTATTCGTTACAATCGTCATCTCCCAATCATCTGTACAACAAATTTTTATCCAAATGAGTTAAATGAATTATATGACGCTTCTTTAATGAGTATGTTTAACGGTACTTTTTTCTTTGTTCTAACAGAACGAGCAAACGATTATCGTTTAGAAGAAGCACACGACGCCTTAAATGATTTTACTTTTATAGACGAGGAGTAATCAAATATGACACAATCAACCGCTACCCTTAATGAAATTACACAAAAAGAAATGGTCATCGTTTCGTCCATTTTATATAACAAAGAAGCTAATGAACATGCCCGTTATACAAAAATCCCTGAAGAAATTTTTGTAGATAAATTAACAAAACGCGTTATTATGTGTTTTAACGCTTTATCTGATTCTGGTATCGAACCTACATATAGTATTTTATTAGATCAAATTGCTCCTCGTGGAGGAAAGTCAAAACAACAATTTGATACCCTTTTAAAACAGCTTAAAATCGATTTTCCGCCTGAAGGAAAGGAAGCACTTCAAGTCCACTTACAAACTGTTAAAAAATCATACAAATTGAACCAATATGAAGGCATCTTTCAAGGAGCGATGAATTTAATTTCGCAACAAAAACAAAAGCCTTTAGCGATTAATCTTGATAAAGTTGAACGTTATATTGAAAAAGAACTTTATGATTTAGAAGATCAACTTGGTGATGAAGAAACCAAAATGATGAACTTAAAAGAAGGATACGAATTTTTGCTTCAAAAAATGAAAGAAGCCATGACAGCCAAAGAAGAAGAAAGTGTTACAAGTGGATATCCTGAACTTGATTCTGTA
>Ga0209463_1000161_pt1 | contig 62769 bp, 72 predicted proteins | sample AgamicMgSfrz_FD_187169 | JGI IMG/M metagenome (GOLD analysis project Ga0209463, IMG submission 187169) | Agave microbial communities from Guanajuato, Mexico - Mg.Sf.rz (SPAdes) (version 2) | ecosystem: Host-associated > Plants > Phyllosphere > Phylloplane/Leaf | place: Guanajuato, Mexico... | reverse complement strand
GTACAAACAGGCTTTAAGATGGTTGCTCAAAGTCCGAAGGGAACTGCCTATACGTATTTAAGCGGCAAGTCATACTCTCCTGCTGCTAAAACAGGTACAGCAGAGGCTTTCTATGATGGTCCACAAAAAAGCAATTACAAAACATTGCAGGAAGTTATGAACTTGAGCTTGGTTAGCTATGCACCTTCAGATAATCCGGAAGTGGCAATGGCAGTCCTTGTCCCATGGGCATATAACGGCTCTGTCGATAATAAAGCAAACTTAAAAATAGGTGAACAAGTATTTGATGCTTATTTTGACTTAAAAAAAGAGCGTCAAAAGGATGAGGAATAATCAGTATTATCCTTTAATGAAAAAAGGGCTGTCCGAACGGACAGCCCTTTTTACGTCATTTTGTAATTTTTTCGGCGATTTCTCTGAAGCTCATGTCACTATATACGCGGAATGTACCAACTTGTACCTTCGTATGGTAGTCGTTATCAATTAAAAAAGCTTCAAACTCGTCTTTGTCTTTAATGATTTTTTGCTTTGCTAATGTCTCCGCAATTTCGGCAGGATTCATGCCGCTTTTTATCTTAAGCTTATAGGATACTGGCTGGTTTGAATCAGCCTTGTCTGTTTCTGTTTCCTTTTGCTCTGCTGCTTTTTTTTCTGCATCTGCTTTTGCCTGTTGTGCAGCCTCATCTGCCTTGTCTTTGGCAGCTATAAGCTCATCATATTCGTCTTTTGCAATAGCAGTATAGCCTGCAGCTGAGAGTACTTTTTCTGCTTGCTCTGTTGTAATCTGTTTGTCTGTTTTCTCTGCAGTGCCAGAACCACTGTAAACAGTATACGCACCAATGATGCTGGATGCTGCAAACAGCCCGAATGCAAAGGAACGTAAGCTACGTTTATTCATTCCGCAAATCCTTTCTTGACACCCTCAGTAATAATTTGCTGCACTTGATCAGTGGATAAGGATGATTGGGAAGCGATTTTTTCAATTGATACACCTTGAGAGGCAAGGGACCAAACTTGGTTTTTAATGATGGCATGAATCGGATTGGCTGAATTGTCTGTTATTGTCTGTCTGTCGACAACAGGGATTGCAGGATTCATATCCACCTCATCAATAAGCAGCTCTTCTTCAAGTACCTTCAGTTTCTTTTTAATTTTATATATTTCTTGCACTTGTTGGATAGAAAGCTGGTCAATATCCTCTTGCAGCTTTTTATAGGGATCCTTCATAAACAACGACACGATGAAAAGAAGTACAGCTATCCCTAATAAACTATACATTAATATGAACAAAATGAGACACCTCTGCTAAATAGTTTGTAAAATACAAGACTTTTTCATTCTACCACTACCTCTGCACATTTCCTAACAGAAATATAGAAAATAATGCTAGTCTGGTCATAGGAGAAATGTGAATATGGGCAGCAGAATATGTCGGATACAAACTAATTTTATTAATAGTCATTGTCGAATTGCTGTTTTTTATACAACATGCAAAAAATTTTATCACCCTTCATCTTAACAGGGAGAATCATTAGCATGATACGACAAATTCCGTTTATTGTAGGTTCTATCATTCGGTGATACCATATAGGAAGAAGCAAGAATCAGTAAATCGACTAGTAGACTCCAAATTCGACCGATACAATGCGTTCAAACATAAACTTTAAAATAGTATGAAATGAAAGGTGCTGATTCCATTGTTAGAACAGATTATTCATTTAAGGAAGGAAGGCATGTCTTTCCGCAAAATTGCGAAAGAACTGGATATGAGTCTTGGGAAGGTTCAATACCAGTGGACAAAATATACGAAAGAAGTGGAGAAGTCGGAGGAAAAGGAAAGCTCACTTCCTAAAGATTATGCAGAAGCAAGTCCTGCTATACCACCTTTTTTATGGACAAGTATTCAAACATTAAAAAAGAGTAACGGCATGGAGGCGTGGGTCGCAGGAGAAAATAAAGCATTTATTTTCTGGAGTATCCCAACAGCTAAATGGAAGCTTATTTCCTCGTACTGCGGATTCCTTAATGATGATTTGTCATTAAAAATGCGCATCTACGATATTACTAGCATTTATTTCGATGGAAGTAATGCTCATACAACATTGGAAATCCAGTTAGATCATGATAAGAATCAGCTTGTTTTTGAAGGGTTACAGCCAAACAGAAGCTATTGCTTTGAAGTCGGCATACAGGATGGAAGTAGATCTTTCATGCCATTATTAAAATCTAATCCCCTTCATACACCAAGGACGAGTATATCCCAGTCAGGTGAAAATACAAAGGATGTTATAGATTGGAGCGAAGGGAAATCACCCCTGCCAAATTGGATTGAGCATGTCAGCACATACAGTTATTATGAGACAGAGGCAAAGGAGAGTGTGAAAAAGCAATGAACGTATCGTATTTTCAATTAATCGTTCATGCAGACCTTCCTGTCATGAATTATTATTCCAACAAAAAAGAAGACAAACAAGCATTTTACAAAGCATCCATCGCCTTGCTTACTTTCTTGAAGAGCATGGAAAAGAAGGTATTGCCATACAGTGTTTCCTTTGTGCTACCTCCTGTCTATATAGAACTAACAGAAACAGAAGGCTACCAAGAAGAAATAACTGAATATTTGGAAAAGAATAAATGGCAATGGGAAGAGGAGTATTCCTATTGGCTAAGAATAGACCGTAAAATCACAACAGGCTTAAAAAAGCTGATTTCTGCCCACAAGATAGAGATACTTGCAACTACAGCATCCTATACCTCCATGACAGCTCTTTCGACGAAAAACGGTGTGAAGCTCCAAATGGAAACAGGTCTTTCACTCATAGAGGATCATTTACATATCCGTAATGGCGGGTTTTGGCTCCCTAATGGCGCATATACACCAGGAATTGATTTGCATCTTAAGAAGTCAGGTATTCTTTTCAGCTTCTTACACCATAGCACATTGGCGTTGACTGACCCACTTCCTGTTGTTGAAGGCATGCCGGTGAAGTCACCACATGATTTATGTCTGATTCCTTTAAGACAATGGGCAGAGCTTGGAGAAACAGTAACAGAGAAGATTAGCTGTCTGAAGGATATAACAAAAACAAAAGATACCATGAATGCTATTGCCTTGAGCTTAACAGAAGTAAATGAGCTCAGTGCTGAAATAGGAGAGGTTTTTGGTGAGAATGAAACGCTGATGCCATTATCACCTGAAACTTATATTCGTCAATTTAGCGATAGCCTAGAGAAGGTTCATATTAGCTCCTCTGCTTTTGATCAAGAAAAGACTTCAAGGTTACTAAAAGACGGTAAGAACTATGCAAAGCTGTCTTTCCTTGAAAAAGAAATAGAAGCATGGCGAGAGCTGAAGCTTCCAAATGAAGCGGAAAGAGTACTGAAGCAGCTTGAAAAGGAATGGCTGATGGCCCATGCTGTAATATCCCAAAAAGATTATCAGGATACGTTTTTGCAGGGATTTTACGATGCAGCAGACAAGCTTAGTGCATTTTTTAAAGGCGATATCGATGATAACTGGTTGCAAGAAAGGGAAAGAAAACAGTCTGTCTTTCTCGTACTTCCTTCTGCTTTACCAAAAACGAGCTTACCGCTAGTGAAAAAAGGAAGCAAGAAAAAGATTCTCCTTCTTTCTTGGGAATATCCGCCTAATATAATTGGAGGACTTGGAACACATGTAGCTGGGTTGGCAGAAACGTTAGCAAGACAGTATGAAGTCCATGTTATTACAGCACAGGATATGAATAAAAATCCAGCAGATGAATCCGTGCATGATTCGCTGTTTGTGTATAGAGTTAAGCCTTTGCATCATAGGGAAAAAAACTTCCTCACTTGGATTGGTGGCTTAAATTTAAGTATTTGGGAAAAAGCAATGGAATTGGCTGCTTCTCATTCCTTTGAATTAATACAAGGCCATGATTGGTTAGTAGGTGCAGCTGCTGTATCCTTAAAAGATGAGCTTGGCATACCGTTAGTTACAACAATGCATGCAACAGAGCATGGCAGAAACGGCGGGATCTTTACAGAAATGCAGAGGTTCATTCATGAGAAGGAACGACAGCTTCTAACAGCATCTGATACAGTGATTATATGCAGCGAATATATGAAAACAGAAGTATCCTCTCTATTTTCAATAAGTGGCAGCAAGCTCCATGTCATTCCAAATGGAGTAAAGCTGGATAAAAAGCCACTGCAAAATCCAGCAGAAGAACTAGGGTTGGATCCAACAAAGAAAACAGTCTTTGCAATCGGGAGAATGGTGAAGGAGAAAGGCTTTGAAACATTGCTTGAAGCAGTGACAATGCTTAAAAGAGATGACCTTCAATTTGTCCTTGCAGGTGCAGGCCCGATGTTCAATGAATATAAACAATTTGTGTCATTACATGGCTTAGAACATAAAGTACACTTAATTGGTTATTTACCAGAAGATAAAAAGAACGGCTTCTTTCAAGCTGCAGATATAGTTATTATCCCAAGTTATTATGAACCTTTCGGAATTGTAGCATTAGAATCACTGCTGTTTGAGAAACCGACAATCGTTTCGAATACGGGAGGACTAAAGGGAATTGTAGAGCATGGAAAGACTGGCATGCTGATGGAGCCAGGCAATACAGGAAGCATGCTAGAGCAATTGCATTCATTATTGGAAGATCAGCTTTTGGCTGAGGAAATTGGCAGAAACGGGAGAATCCTTGTAGAGAAGCTGTTTGGCTGGAGTAGAGTCGGTGATGAAACATCAAGGGTTTTTGAAGAAACAATCTTAAATTTGAGAATGGCTGAAAAAGCCTCTTTAAAGGAATAAAAAACTTAATGAAAAAAAGGTGAGTAGGATGAAAACGGAGATTTCTTTACAGTCTGATTTTCAGAATGTCGACAAAGAAATGACAAGAAGCAAGTTGGTCAGCACTCCTGGATTATGGATTAACGGCAAAATTTGCTGGCTCCAGAACGGTTATGAAAAAATACTGCCAGAATACTCAGTTTCGGTACATGTTAAAAGTGTTCAAAAGCATTCGAAGGTTCAATATAATGAAATTTATGTGAGAAATCATTCAAAAGAGAATATTGAGGTAAAGGTGCTGCTTCTCAGTCATTTCTCCAAGTCCGATCCGAATCATCTTGCTTTTGTTTCACCGACAGATAACGTCATTTTTCATTCTGTTGAGGATCAGCTAATGCTTGTAAATGGAGAGTTTAATGGAACAAGCCTGGAGCAGAGAACGGTTCAGCCAATTTGGAATGTCCATACAGATTTAATATGGAAGAATCAAGAAAATGGCAGCCTGAAATATTTGCCGATGGGCAAGGGCGGATATGTCAGTATTTGTTCACTTCATATGAAACTAGCTCCCCAAACCTCCAATGTGGGTAGGACATGGACAATATATGGTAACAATAAAGAAGTGATTATGGACTTAAATCATATTCTATTGAAAAACAGTACTAGCATTTCATAAAAAAAAATGTTATCATATAAAAGTCGTATGCACGAACTAGTATAGCAATAGTTTGGAGGGAAATAACCATGCGTGTCAACATTACGTTAGCTTGCACAGAATGTGGAGATCGTAACTACATTTCTAAAAAAAATAAACGAAATAATCCAGACCGTCTTGAGCTTAAGAAGTATTGCTCAAGAGAAAAACGCACTACAACACACCGCGAAACAAAATAAGACAGAGGGGGGTAACCCTTCTGTTTTTTTTGTATATAAAAAACAATACATATAATAATAAATGGTAAAAGGAGAGGGAATTTGCTATGACAGAAAGTAAACAGGAAATTAGAAGCAGGGTCCTTGCAGAGCTACGGGCCATCCCTAAGCCAGCATATGAGCAGCTTTCTTATGAAATAGCCCAAAATCTATATAACCATCCTCTTTTTCAAAAGGCTAGTCATGTTGGGGTGACCATTTCAAGATTTCCAGAAGTTGACACTTATCAAATTATCAGAGCTGCTTGGGCACAAGGCAAAAAGGTAAGTGTTCCGAAATGCCTGCCAAAAACACGCGCGATGGAATTTCGTATACTAGAACGCTTTGATCAGTTAGAGTCTATTTATAGTGGACTTTATGAACCAATGGAAGCAGAGACTAAATTAACAGAAGCAAATGAAATAGAGCTGCTGCTTGTCCCTGGGGTTGCTTATTCTAAGGATGGCTATCGAATTGGATTCGGAGGCGGATACTATGACCGTTTTCTGAAGAGTTTCCATGGCACGACAATCTCGCTTGCGATTGAAAGCCAATTGGAGAAGTCTTTACCGATTGAAAGCCATGACATTCCGGTCCAGCATATCATAACAAATAAAGGCGCAATGGTTGTGGGAGCAAATGATTAGTATCATCATTATCCTGCTTGCTGTCTTTTTTGCCTGGAAAGAAGGATATTTAAGCAAAAGCGGCAGTATAGCAGCCTTTTTTGTCGGAATAGGCATCCAATTTGGCTTCCACTATCAAGGCTTTATTTTACTTGGAGTCTTTTTTCTTACGTCTAGTTTGCTGTCTAAGTTTAAAAAAGACAAAAAAACCAAGATGGAGGATATGCATGAGAAGGGTTCCACTAGAGACTATATGCAGGTGATAGCAAATGGTGGGGCTGCAGCGATTGTTAGTTTGCTTTATGGCTGGAACGGGGAACACGGTCTAATCGTTCTGTTTGCCGTTTTGCTTGCTGCAGCAAACTCAGATACTTGGGCATCGGAAATTGGACCATTAAGCAGGAATAAACCATTCTCTATCAGAACCTTTAAAAAAGCAGAGGCAGGAACTTCTGGTGCCATGAGTGTTACAGGCACATTTGCCGGAATTATGGGGTCGTTGCTGATTGGACTATGTGCATTTATGCTGTTTCCAATAAGTATTGGTGAATTTTTGTTGATTTTTGTCTTTGGCTTTATCGGTAATTTAATTGATACAATCTTAGGTGCCTTTGTACAAGCTGAGTATAAATGTACAGTTTGCGGCGCAAAAGTGGAAAAACGCATACATCATGACAGAAAAGCTAAAAAGATCAAAGGATTTACTGTATTAAATAATGATGCAGTCAATATCCTTTCAGGTGTAATTGCTGCACTTCTTGCTTCCTTTTTTGTCTTGTAATTATCTGAAAAAGTTTGGATAAAAAAAAGCAGCTTATCCCAAACTAATCAATAGGAGGGATGAAAATGTCTAGAATTTTATCCATTGTATTGATTGGTATAGGTGGTTACATGCTGTTAACTAAAAGATACCGCATTTTGAACACTGTATTGAAAAGCCCGATTGTCAGACAATATTTAATAAAGATTGTTATGAATTTTCCAGGCTTGCGCAATAAAATGATGGGCAATGTATTTTCTAAGCCTACTGTGTACCAATAAGTAAAATGATTACCCCCAATCAAAGACAGATTGGGGGTGTTTTATGTTTACAATATGCTTTCTCATCCAGCAGAAATTTGCTGTCTTAAAATAACAGGCTCATTATCTGCTGTTGTGAAGACGACTAGCAGATGGTCCTTAGCCAGTAAAATGACAGGAATAGTGCTTCCAATCGGTTTTGTGACAGTGCCATCCTCTTTTGTTATTCCCAGGAAATAATTTTTGTATAGTCCTTCTGTCAATTGTCCGATAATTGTTGCCGTCTGAGCCTGTGTAAATCCAGGAAATGGTTTGTCATTATAGGCAGCAAGATCTGTTAGTAAAATTTTGTTAGGATAATCCTCTGAATTAACAGAGAAATGCTTTAATGCATCCTTTACATGATAATTAATAACATCCTCTGTTTCTTTATCTAGTAATCCTTTCCATTCCTTTTGTGCCTCTGATTGAGGTGTGGAAAAGCTGAATGCACCTTTATCAAACTTAGAGTTAACTACATACATATGATTGGAGGAAAGCTTCTGGGAGCTAAAGATACGATCATTTTCATCATGGATTTCGGCATAATGGAAGGCGATAGCTTGAAACAGTCTGCTTTCTCTTTCTACAACAGTTTTATCCTCTGTCAGCTCCATCGTATTTTGCTTCCAAGCACCCATTGTGTTTAGCAAACGTCCGTTTGCATAGAGCAGCCCCATGTTTTGCCTTAAGTAAGCTTTTTTATTAACATTGCTCTTCGTTTCCCAAAGAACACTGTATTCGTCATATCTTTGTTTCCCAAGCTCCAAATTAGTTGCTGCTGTTGGAAAAGAGACACTTGTATCAATTGGAAAATAGGTTATGCTTTCTTTAGCAATTTGATTTTGCTGAAAAAAATAAACAGAACTAATGATAATTACTAATGATATGGTTAAAACAATATAATCCTTCTTCAAAATAAACACCACTTTTCCCATTGGATAAACGTAAAGGACAACCTTTTTCATTTGTTACAATATATGAAGAGAAAGGGGCAGAAATTCATTGTTTTTTTTTACGTTTATTTATTGGAGAAGTGCTGACTAGAGCAATATCTCGTTCTTGAGTAAAAACGACTTTTCAATTATACTAAAAAATGAAAACGATTTAATGAGGAAGGAAATTCCCGTAACTAGGGAAGGTTTTAGGGCGCAAAATGAAAACGATTTACGATGTGCAACAATTTTTAAAAAGGTTCGGAACGATCATATATGTAGGAGACAGATTAGGTGATTTGGAGCTAATGAAGGCAGAGTTAAATGATCTCGCTCATACAGAAATAATTGAGCAACAAGAGTTTGAGATGGCTGTTTTACTATTAAATCAAGAAATACAGAAATTAAAAGAGAAGCAGAAATAGAAATAGAAATAGATTGGGGAGAATGCAAATGCAGGAAAAATGGGTGGTTGGAATCGACTTAGGCGGTACGACAGTAAAAATTGCTTTCTTAACAATAGATGGTAGTATGATTGATAACTGGGAAATTCCTACTGATAATTCAAATGAAGGTGCAAATATCACTAGTGATATCGCAAAGTCTATTAATGAGAAACTAACAGAATGGAAGCACAACAAGGAAGATGTGCTAGGCGTCGGAATGGGAGCTCCTGGTCCCTTTGATTATGAAACAGGGGTCATTTATAATACGGTTAATTTGGGCTGGCCAGATAATTTTCCACTTAAGGAAAGCCTAGAAAGAGATCTCGACTTGCCTGTAATCCTTGATAATGATGCAAACTGTGCTGCTCTTGGTGAAATGTGGAAGGGTGCTGGTGAAGGCTATAAGAATCTTGTCTGCGTAACATTAGGCACAGGAGTTGGCGGCGGTATTATTGTTGATGGAAAGATTGTACAAGGAGCAAAAGGTGCTGCTGGTGAAATCGGCCATATTACATCAATAGTGGAAAATGGCGCACCTTGCAACTGTGGAAAATCAGGCTGTTTGGAAACCATTTCTTCAGCAACAGGAATTGTTCGAATTGCAAAAGAGAAGCTTGCGGAAAATCCTAACAGCAGTTTGCAGCAAATTCTCCAAGACAATGGCAGCCTTTCTGCAAAGGATGTATTTGACCAAGCAAATGCTGGAGATGTGCTAGCAAATGATGTTGTTTCTTTTGTAGCACTTCATTTAGGTCTGGTCCTTGCTAATATTGCTAATACATTAAATCCAGAGAAAATAGTGCTTGGCGGCGGTGTTTCAAAAGCAGGAGATGTTTTATTAAAGCCTGTTAACGAGTACTTCAAAAAGTACTCCTTCAGTGCTGTTGCTCAGTCAACTGTAATCGATGTTGCTACATTGGGGAACGCTGCAGGTGTTATTGGGGCAGCATTGCTTGCAAAAAAATAAAATAATCAGTATTGAATATTGATAACCTCAAACTATTATGCGATGTAACAAATGGTTCGCGTAATGGTTTGGGGTTTTTTCCTGTTTTTCAGGGCAAACTGCTTCTCAATTACTTTTTAGTGGAGCGGCGGACGCTCATCTCCTTGACCCTGCAGGTGAGTTAAGTATTATACGTTTCTTCAGTGAAAGGAAGCGGATTTAAAATAAGTTGAATTATTTATTTCATGTTGTGATATAACCTATTTTTTATGCGCAGAAGGAGGTATATGTTACAATTGGAATAAATTAGGTTTTTGTTGATAATTGAAGGATAAGAAAAAGAATCGTTTTCATTCTCCCATCATAAGTATATACAGATGAAAGGAGTGTATATTTATGGAGGTTGTGGCAAGGAATGGTGACACTCTATCGTATTACAGCAGGCTGTTTATGATACCAATCCAGCTGCTCATTGACAGCAATTCAGCTTGCAATCCAGAAAGCCTTAATAAAGGAGATTGCATAAAAATCCCAGGGTTCCAAGCAGAAACGCTCCATTTACAGGATGGAGATGCATTATGGAAAATAGCAGGAAAAAGAAATATTTCAGTAGATAGTTTGCTTTTACTAAATCAAGCTTTAAGCATGAAGGACATTCATGCTGGAACAGCAGTAATTGCACCAAAAAGAGTAATGCAAAAATCGGTGGATGCAAGAAAGAAGTACGATTCACAAGCATTAAAAAACGACTTAGAAAAGCTAAAGGAGCATTATCCTTTTATTCAAATAAACATCTTAGGGAAAAGTGTTCTTGAAAACGATATATATGAAATTAGAATTGGCCGTGGAAGCAGAAAAGTACATATGAATGGAAGCTTCCATGCGAATGAATGGATTACTTCGGCAATCTTGATGTCGTATGTTAATGATTATCTGCTGGCTGTTACAAATGGTGGTAAAATCAATAATTTAGAAACATTTCCTATATATCAAAATGTAGATATCTCGATTGTACCAATGGTTAACCCTGATGGAGTCGATTTGGTTCTTAACGGACCCGATGAGCGTGTTTTCGATAAAGTAGTTACAATAAATGAAGGCAGCATGGACTTTACAGGATGGAAGGCAAATATAAACGGCGTGGATTTGAATAACCAATTCCCTGCGTATTGGGAAATAGAGAAGGAAAGAAAAGAACCGAAAAGCCCTGCTCCACGTGATTATCCTGGGGAGGCTCCACTTTCAGAGCCTGAAGCGAAAATCATGGCAAAGCTGGCAGAAGAACGAAATTTCAGCAGAATGATTGCTTTCCATACACAGGGGAAGGAATTCTATTGGGGATATGAAAATTTCGAACCGTCGGAATCAGCAATGCTTGCAAATGAGTTTGCCAGACTAAGTGGCTATAAAGCAGTCCAAAATGTCGATAGTCATGCTGGCTATAAGGATTGGTTCATTCAGGAATTTCGGCAACCAGGCTTTACCCTTGAATTGGGGAAGGGTATTAACCCGCTTCCATTATCACAATTCGATGATATTTATAAAGACGTGCTTGGAATATTTTTGGCATCCTTGTATTTGTAAAATCTACTTCATAAAATAAGCGGAAATTATTAGAAATGGTCGAATATGTTCACACTTTTTATGTTAATATTCAAGGTAGTGAACTGCTAGAAAACATAATAAAAGGGTGTGAAAAGGATGGTATGCCTTTCAAAGAGAAATGTGCATGGATTATTTCTTCTCTTGCTCATTTTCACACTTGTTTTATCTGGATGCTCCCATAAACAGAAGGAAACAACGAGTAAAGAGGATGAGAAAGACAATCAAAAAAAAGAAAAAATACAAGCATTGGCATTGCCAATGCAAGCAGAAAATGGGGAACTTTTGGAAGTGTCTGGATGGCTTGATGACCATACAATTTGCTATATAAGCAAGGGCGATAGCTATTATGTTTTTAAATATGATATTTATTCAGGCAAGCATACACTTTTGTATACGAGTGCGAATGAAATATCAGCCTTGAAAATTAGTCCTGATTATTCGAAGCTGCTTGTTTTTACAAATGAAGAAAATTATCAAGGAACGATAGCAATTTTAAACAATGAGGGAAAACAGCTTTTTTCTAAGCAACTTAAAAGCTATGAAGCAGAATTTGTCTGGAATCCTTTTGATGAAGATAAGCTGTTAGTTTCTTCCTTTACAAAGGAGTGGGCCAGCAGTTCTCATCTGCTGTCGATTCAAAAAGGAACATTGGAAGAAGTAAGTCTAGATAATCCGTTTATTGTTTGGACAGACAAAGAAACCTTCGCTTATTTAGGCTGGCAGGAGGATATGGCGTCTATTTCTTCACCAGTAACAAGTAAAAATATTTATACTGGGGAACAATCGGTATTAGAAAGCGACGCCTACTCTATCGGAAGTAAAGGCTCTTCCGTCTTCACCATCTCAGATGATCCAGAAAATATGCAAAAGGCTCATTACACCTTTTATAATAAGCTGAAAGCAAAATCAGAGATTTCTCTGCCGCGTTTGTCTAATTTTTCGGATTGGCTTATCCCATACTATGATATTGCTGACGATAAGATGTACACCTTTTATCCCGAAGAGTCAGGAGATGCAACGACATATGCGGGAACGTATACTTTTGTCACCATTGATATGTCAAGCGGGGAAACAGAAAACGTGATAAAAAAAGACTTGGAGAACGAGCCAATCAGCATTTCACCTGATGGAAAATGGTCATTATACGGATTTTATATGGAAAATATCATAAATCTTGAAACAGGGGAGATTATTCCCCTGTTTTAATGTTTACATCGTTGATGCTTGAGATTCGTTAAAAATTATGACATTATTAAAAATACAAAACTAAGTTACAAAAGGAGTTTTTTTTGATGGCAATAGTAGATGTAACAGTGATACCAATAGGTACAGAATCACCAAGTGTCAGTGCGTATGTAGCAGATATACAGAAGGTATTAAAATCGTACGAGGAAAAAGGGGCAATTAGATTTCAGCTGACACCAATGAATACAATAATTGAAGGAGAATTGCCAGTCTTGTTTGAAGTGATTCAAGCAATGCACGAGGTGCCATTTTCTAAAGGATTGGTTCGTGTCGCAACAAATATCCGAATAGACGACAGACGTGATGTAAAAAGAAAGATGGAAGAAAAAGTCGACAGAGTTCTAAGCCATCTGCAAGATTAATTAAAGGAATGTGGTGACATAAATGATTCAATATAAACAGATGCCATTAGGACCAATACAAACAAATTGCTATGTAATTTGGAATGAACAAAAAGAATGCTTGATTGTTGACCCAGGCGATAATGGAGCGAAAATCATAAAAACGATTGGAGAAATGGGTGTGCAGCCAATTGCCATTCTGCTTACACATGCTCATTTCGACCATATAGGTGCTGTTGAAACAGTTCGTAATGAATTTAATATTCCTGTTTTTATACATAGTAATGAAGATAATTGGCTTACAGATCCGAAGTTTAATGGTAGCTCTGCCTTTAGGCTGCCAAATCCTGTTGTTTGTGAGCCTGCAGACCATTATTTGGACGAAAATCCTGCAATGAAAATAGGCAGCTTTACTTTTGCCGTTTTGGAAACCCCTGGTCATTCGCCTGGTAGTGTGACGTTTTATTTCGCAGAAGAGGGTGTAGCTTTTTCAGGTGATGCATTGTTTTTTGAAAGCATTGGCAGAACAGATCTCGCAGGCGGAAATCAGCGTACATTGCTTAGCAGCATAAATGACAAGCTGATGACATTGCCTGAAGAAACAGTCATTTTATCAGGGCATGGTAAAAGCACAACAATTGGTCACGAAATGGATCATAATCCTTATATTAATGGGTTCTAAAAAGACAAGCGGATAGGGCAGCCTATCCGCTTGTCTTTTTCATTTTTAGTTACTTATGTGAGCAGGTTCACATACATACGCCTTATACGCACATTGTTGACAGCCTGAAAGCATATTTTGCCGTTCTGATAAGCGGACATCTGGGAACACAGCTTCAAACATGCCAATGAAAAACTGTTGATGCATCATGCATACCTTATCTTTATTCAGCTTCGCTGCTTCCTTGAAGGGACAGTTAAATACTTCGAAATAGATGCTAGATTCCTCTTCATCCCATTCAAATTCAGGCTTCAATCCTGCCAATATGGCGGCATGCTTTAATAGTTGGATTTTATCTTTGTTAGATAATTCTTCGATACTGCTTGATAAGCGGTGAAGCTCCTGCCCCATCATTTCCTTGCCGAAGGAGTATCCGGTTTCATAAAGTGCTTTGCTGCCTTCTGGACCAAGCTTCTCTAATGATTGAAGCAAAATGCTGCTTAATAGCTGGTAGTTGCGAAAAGGAAAGCTTAATTGGATAACCTCTGCTGACAGACGGTATAATTTGCTTGGCCGGCCACCTCTGCCAGTTTTTTTTGTTTCAGCATACAGCATGCGCACATCTTCGAGCTTGGAAAGATGTAGTCTTGCTACATTAGGATGAATAGAGAATTTGTCGGCTATTTCCTGAACAGTCACATCACGATGACAGTTAGTAATATACTGATAAATATAAAATCGAGTTGGATCTGATAATACATTTGTGATTTTTAATGTATGTTCCATAAGTATTTACCTCCTGGAATTTCAGTATTTTTGTTCATTATAATATAGTAAATCACCATATCCACCGTACTAACTATTTGTTTTTAAAAAGTTCACATCTTAGAAAATAATTTTTCACAAAATAGTCACTTTTACAGCATTTGTACAATTTTCATATTGTTAACCTTTTGCCAAGGACAAAAAAAGTACAAAAAGCTACGCTTTTTGTACAAGACTGGGCTAGCTGGATTCGAACCAACGAGTGACGGAGTCAAAGTCCGTTGCCTTACCGCTTGGCTATAGCCCAAAATATTCACTTTGTATTTATATTATGGATATATTGTTATTTCTTTATACCCGTCATTTTTTAATAAACATAAGAAGTACCGATGATGATCAAAAGAATGAACAACACAACAAGCAATGCAAAACCTCCGCCAAATCCAAAACCTGCTTCTCCCATTTCTGTGCACCTCCACTTTTTAAAACATAATGTATCGTATGCCCTTAGTGGATGTCCTGTTTTCTAAATAGGCTCTTTCTTGGCAAAATAGACATATGCCTATATTAAAGAGCTGCTGAATTATCAGCAGCCCGCAGTATTATTTATCCGTTTTGTTTATCTTTACATGCTTTGGTCGTTCAGGGTAGGAAGCTTCATTAGCTTTTGGTGCGGTAAGGGTGTTTCTTTTATCCAAAACTTTTCCTGAAAACTCAACTGGATCGCGTCTATCCATTCGAAAACCACCTCCTCTTTATAGAATGGTCAATGTGGGCAACGTAATGCATTGAAAAAAGGAAAAAAAGAATGGAAAAATGGAAAAATTAAAAAAGGAATTTAGCAAGTATTGTCGAAATTTACATATAACCAAAAAGGAAAGGATGTGCAATTTTTATTGATTTCCATTGAAGCTTTAGCAAACCGACTCATAAGGGAGGCTGTTGAAGCGAATGCTACAGATATTCATATTGTCCCCAAAAAGAAAGAATCCCACTTGCAATTTCGCATTTCTCACTCCTTACATCACAGAATGACATTGCCTCAAGCTCAATGTGACAGACTTATTTCACACTTTAAATTTACTGCATCAATGGATATTGGTGAAAGACGACGGCCGCAAAGCGGTGCTATCAGCACAAAGCTAAATGGTCAGGACATTAGCCTCAGGCTCTCCACATTACCTGCAACTCCACATGAAAGTCTTGTTATTCGTTTGCTTGCTGACAACAGCACCATCCCAATCGACAAAATTTCTTTATTTCCAAACACTTCAAAAAAACTGCTGTCACTGCTGAAATATGCACATGGTCTTGTGCTATTTACAGGACCGACTGGTTCAGGCAAAACCTCCACATTATACTCACTTCTAAACAGCAATTCCCATCTTTACAAGCGAAAGGTCATAAGCCTCGAGGACCCCATTGAAAAACCACAGGATAATGTTCTGCAAGTGCAAGTAAATGAAAAAGCCGGAATTACGTATGCTTCTGGCCTGAGGGCTATTTTACGGCATGATCCAGACATTATTATGGTCGGAGAAATAAGGGATGCAGATACTGCCCGGATAGCTGTAAGGGCATCGCTGACAGGGCATCTTGTTCTTGCCACAATGCATACAAGGGATGCAAAGGGAGCTATTTACAGATTGATGGAATTCGGCGTCAGTAAGGTAGATATACAGCAAACCCTTATAGCTGTCACAGCGCAAAGATTAGTGGAGCTTGTCTGTCCGTATTGCAGCACAGATTGTCCGCCTTTTTGCTTCAGCGACCAACATCGCAGCAAAAGGGCAAGTGTATTTGAAATATTGACAGGAAAGCTTATACAATCGCTTCTTGCTGAAACCTATGTTCAAAACTTACACCCCAAACCTGCATTAAAGGAGGCAATCGGCAAGGGGATTGCCTTAGGCTATGTAAAGGAGACTGAGTATGCTCGCTGGATTTATGAAGATTAAGAAGGACAGCTGGAGTTTACGCGAACAATCGCTGTTTTTAAAATGTATTGGCGAGCTGCTGACACAAGGCTATTCCCTTTCGGAAGGTGTCCGCTCAAGTGTTCATTATCTCCCTGCTGATAAACAGGAGGATATTATGTCGGTTCTTGGATCTTTGAAAGGAGGAAATTCCTTTTGTGATAATCTGGCAAGACTAAAATTCAATCAGCAGACGATTAGTTATGTTTATTTCGCTGAAAAACACGGAGGATTTGCGAAGGCATTTCTTGATGCCAGCAACATTATGCAAAACCGGCTGCGAACGCTCCAACAACTTAAAAAAATTCTTTATTACCCCCTCTTTCTAGTCCTTTTCACCATCATTTTGTTCTATTTTGTCCATCAAGTTTTGTTGCCCCAGTTTTCCTCTTTATTTTTATCAATGAGTGTAGAAACAAATTTATTTATGTCCTTCATAATAGGTGCAGGCAGAGCAATGCCTTTTGTTTTGCTGTTAATTGGTGCCTTTCTCCTGTCATTACTCTACTATTACCTTCGAATTTTCCGCAAAAAAGATTCTTTGGAAAGGCTGCGGCTTATGGCGGCTATTCCAGTCATTGGCAAGTGCTTTTCTCTTTATTACACCTATATTTTTTCCTTGCAGCTGAGCCATTTGCTGCAAGGTGGATTTTCTATCTTCGAATCTCTTAAGTTCTTTCAGGAAGCCAAAGAGAATGCTCCCTTGGCACTTGCTGGTGAGAAAGTCATAGATCATTTGAAAAAGGGAGAGAGGATGGAGCAGGCGTTTTTATGCCTTACTTTTTTAGAAAAGGAATTTTGCAGGATTTTGCAGCATGGACAAGAAAATGGCAAGCTGGATCAGGAATTGCATTTTCTCAGCCAATTTTGTATGGATAGCTTGCAGGACATGGTAAATCGTCTTATGAAGAAAATACAGCCAGTTATATATGCCGTTATCGGCATCCTGGTTATATCTATTTACTTGGCCGTTTTACTCCCGATGTTCCAACTATTGAATGGTTTATGAAAGGAGAAAAAATGAGAAACGAAAAAGGCTTTACTTTAATAGAAATGATGATCGTTTTGTTAATTATATCCGTTTTATTAATTGTAACATTACCAAATATCACAAAGCATAATTCAAAAATCAATTCGACAGGCTGTGAGGCGTTTATCAAGATGGTGGAAGCAGAGGTTCAAGCCTATTATATGGACAACAGCAGCTATCCTGACTCTACGGAGGATTTAGTTGCAGAAGGCTACTTAAAAGAAGGTCAGACGACTTGTTCTAATGGGAAGGAGTTATCGATTAATAATGGCTCGGTAGATGTGCAGCAATGAAACAAAAATTAACCGAGTCTGGTTTCACCTTGCTAGAGATGTTAACAGCTTTATCCATTCTACTTGTAATCCTGGCGGTCATTCCGATGCTGTTAAGACCACAATACGAGCTTCTTCAGGAAAGAACCTTTTTTACTCAGTTGCAGACAGATTTGTTATATGCTCAAAATTATGCTTTATCCCATCAAAAAATTATCTATGCTCAATTTAATCCGATGGAGAAAAGATATTATTTTCGTGCTGATTTGAAAACTGGGATGATTGTGGACAGGCATTATCATGAGAGCATTACAATAAATGAGGATTCAACTCCAATTAATTTTACAATAACGCCAAGCGGGAATGTATCTAAGTTTGCTTCATACCGAATAAGTATTGGAGACAATAAATACATTTTCACGATTCAAATTGGAAGAGGGAGGTCATATGTTAAAGAACAGTAAGGGGGTTATTTTGCCTGAGTTTTTTCTTGCCTTTAGCACATGGCTTGTAATTGCCTTCTTTTTTGTACCAGCTTATATGCAGCTGCATATGCAAATGAAGGCAATCGAACATGATCTGCTGGCACATCAGCTTTTATATGAAAGCTTATTGAAATGGAAGGCAGAGGATGTATTTATGGAGAGCCACATTATAAAGGAAGATAACATCATGTTCAGATTCAGGTGGGATGAAGGGAAGGAGGCGTGTATAGAGTATGAGGGGGTATCGGAAAAAACAACCCAGGTTTGTGAAAACATATAAGGGAGAGACAGGCTTTATTTTGGCAGAAATGCTTGTTGCCTTATCGTTGTTTTTAATAATATGCGCCTTTTTTCCTCTTACAATAAAACTCATTACAGACGGCAATGCGGTTTCCCACAGTCTTCGTAGTCTTGAATGGGACGTATTTATTCATCAACTCAAAAAAGAAGTTCGTTTGGCTACATCTGTGCGCGTATCAGAACAAAAGCTGAATTTAACGGTAGAAGGAGAAAATGTTCAGTATGAGAAATATGAAAACAAAATAAGACGAAGAGTGAACGGCTCTGGACATGAGGTATGTCTTCAGGAGGTAGAGAAGGTAGAATTTGAAGCAATAGAGAGTGGTGTGAGAATACTAGTGACAGATACTTCGTTGGATAAAAGAATTGCGGCAGCCCGCTCCTTTTTGAGCCTGAATGAGGCTGAGCTGAAATGAGAAAGTGTCAAAAAGGGTTTATCTATCCCGTAACCTTATCTATTTTTCTGCTTGTCCTCAGCTGTTTTTTGGTGATAACCAGTCTGTTTTTAACAGAAAAAAGAATGTATCACAATTCGAAGGAGCTTCTTGTTCAGGAATATTATTTTATGAGTTCAGTAAAGGCTGTCGAGAAGGAGCTACAAATGGGCGAATATGCGCAACAGGGAGCACTCCAATTAAAAAAAGGTACGGTTGATTATTCGATTGAACAAACGACAAATACTATTTTAAAGGTAGAATACCGCCTCCGCACAAAAAATGTTGAAACCGTTGGTTACAGTTATTTTGACAGGCGTGAAAACAAAATGACAAAGTGGGTCGAGGCGAAGTAACGTATAAAAGAAGCAGTTACAGGAGAGACTAATATCTAAAAGGACGATGTAGGTGAATTATGAAAACAAATGATTATGTAAAATATTTAACACAAACATTTGTGCAATACATGGATCAGCCGAAGGAAGAACGAAAAAAAATAAAGCAAGAAAGACGGGTAAATAAAGAGCCTTTCATGCTTAGATGGTTCGGCATTCTTCCATATGTATTTGCCTATTTCTTTAAGAAGAAATACTGAAAAGAAAAAGGATGAATCCTAAACTGGATTCATCCTTTTTTACATTGCCTCGGAAGCGAGATAGAATAGCCCGCCATTTATAATGGAAACATTGACTTTCGGCTCATATTGCTCTTTTAATGCAAGTCTTTCCATTTCAAGGCTCTCAATAAGCTCCTCCTCTGCATCCTCATAAAAATGCTCCAGCAGATTTAAGTCCTTCGCCCATCTTTCCCTTGCATCTGCAGCCCATTGATGATCTTCCTGCAAAACAGCTTGTCTAATTGTGTTTTCGATCCGAATCATTCCACTTTTTGGCATGATCAGTGGGGAAAGTGTAAAGCAATAGTCCGGGATTTTGGCAGAAAGATTAAACTTCTGGACTGTTTCATGAAAATTATCAACAAGCTGACCGTTGATAAGCTGTAATCCAATCGACCGGAAAACATCTCGTTTGCGGTCACATTGATAGGAAATCTTCACATTCATGGAAAGCCAAGGCTTCAACGCTACATGTTTACTCATTTGTCCCGGAATATTTTCATATAAACGAATATAACCAGACAGCTTTTTGGCACAAGCAAATAGTTGATGCAATCTAGGTGAACCAAAATGAATTAACTCGCCCTTTAAATCCTTTGGTGCATGATTAGGATCTGTAATCAATGTAAGTCTGGCAGGATTGGGAACCCCGCCAGTTTTTTCTAAATAATGCCAATAAAAAGGGCGATTCATCAGCTCTTTATCTAAATCAATGGTTAATTGCACAATCATATAGCCTTGTTGGTCTTCAACAAGCTCACAATCATTAGCTAGAAAAAAACGTTTAAGAAATTGATGAATTTCCTGCTGCTTCATAACTATCACCATCCTTGAGATTTTGGGCAAATTCAATCATGCTAGTCAGGTTATCCATTTTGATTCTCATTTCGCCTTCTGAGTTGGAATTAACAAAAATATCGTTCATATAATCATCCATATTGCCGAAATCAAGCTTTGTCAGAATATCATCTAAGTCTCCGATAACTTTTTCAAACAAGTGAATTTTTTCATAGAGCAATTTAAGAATATGATCTTCTACAGTGTCTTTAATGGCGAAATTATAAATCATAACATCCTTTTTTTGTCCAAGTCTGTGAATCCGGCCGATTCGCTGTTCAAGCCGCATTGGATTCCACGGAAGATCGAAGTTAATAATATGGTTGCAAAATTGCAGGTTAATCCCTTCACCGCCAGCCTCTGTTGCAATTAGTACTTGAGCATGGTTTTGGAATAAATCCCGCATCCAGTCCTTTTTGCCGCGTTTGAACCCGCCTCTAAACGGAACAGAAGTAATGCCATGCTGTTTTAAATACCATTGAAGATATAATTGAGTCGCTCTGTATTCTGTAAAGATAATTACTTTATCATCTGCCCTTTTTATGATTTCAAGGGCTTTTTCAGCCTTGGAATTTTTTGTAATAGCATTGATTTTGCTTGTTAACAGATTTATCGTATCCTGAAATTCCTGAGAAGGATTTTCGGTTTTTTTCATCATGTTTTGTATAGTATAATAGACGGATTCTCTGCTGCTGCAAGCTTCCCTTTGTAAGGTAATCATAGAAAAAGGACTCCTTGTTCGAGCGGCATTGTCATCTGCCTCATAGCCTTTAAGCGACTCTATCGTGTCATAAAGAGCTCTTTCCTCCTCTGTAAATTCGATTGTGACAGCCTCAACAACTCGTTTCGTCCATTCGATGCCAGTATCACTTCTTCTGTTTCGAATCATTACTTTATTTACAAGCTCTTTTAAATGCTCATCATCATTAACAGAACGGGAATCCTTTTTATATTTTTCATAGAAGGCCGTCTCACTCCCTAAATGTCCAGGCTTCAATAAGGAAACAAGGTTGAAGATTTCACTTACCCTGTTTTGAATAGGGGTAGCAGTTAGTAATAGACAGAATTTCTTTTTTAGATTTTGGACAAATTCATAGTTTTTTGTCTTATTATTTTTTAGTTTATGTGCTTCATCTATAATGACAAGGTCGTAGTCGAGGCTATTAATTATTTCCCGGTGTGGAGCTCTTTTAGCTGTATCAATAGAAGATACGACAATATCACATTGCTCCCAAACATAGCTTTTCCGTTGTGATACTGCAGGGATAAAAAACTTAGTATTTAGCTCTATTGCCCATTGCGTAACAAGGGAAGCAGGAACAAGAATCAATACCTTTTTCACCAAACCACGAATCATGTATTCCTTTAAAATAAGCCCTGCTTCAATTGTTTTTCCAAGTCCTACTTCATCAGCCAAAATAGCCTTTCCGTTCATATCCTCAATAACCTTTTTCGCAACCTCAAGCTGATGTGGCAATGGGGTTAAATCAGACAGGTGTTTCGGTGCCTGCAAGCCTTCGAATTCAGGAATGATTGTATGCTGCTCTACTTCTAATGCTAATTGGTAAAGTTCCCAATTTGCCCATGGTCCATCATCATTCATACGTTTCGGCAATTCTTCATTCCATAATTGATCAAAGTTGATTTGGATTGTCATATGCTGCATCCTTTCTTGTTTGTTAAGGAAAAAGATAAAGCCAAGCAAGTTGGCTGAATTATTGAAAAATATTTAAAAATCATAAAAAAGTTATTGCCTTGATATGATTGCAAATGTTAGGATGAAGGTGTAAAACGTTTTCTGTTTTGTAGTGATTTTTAATTTTTTATATGCAAAACATGAACGAAATTAATAATAATATATATAAATAATCGTCTTTATTTGGCATAAAGCCTATAAAGATTTTTTCATAGTTACATATTAGTATGGCCATATTGCAGCAATCTATCCATTTACAAGAAGAAATGCTTCAAAAAAGCCAACAAGAAACTGGCACATTTACCGTATATTTTATAAATACATATAAATATAGCGGATGATAAATAGGGGAGAGACTACGTATGTAGCGCCGAAGGAGCAAGCAAAATTTTGTGAATCTCTCAGGCAAAAGAACTCTATTTTGACGCAGCTCTGGAGAGTGCTGGGATTTCGATACTAATCTGAAATCAGCTGAAGTAATTTTGCGCATACTTCTGCCAGCCACCAAAGGGGACACCCGATTCATTCGGCAAACTTTCAGGTGCAAGGACAGAGACCTTTCTTTATCCAAGGATAAAGGGGAGGTTCTGTCCTTTTTTGCGTACACTTTTTTTATAAGTACACATTCCTTCCTTGGATAAAACTTTAGCGTAGTCATAAATGTTCTATATGCTTTCAACAAATTCATTTGGAAATGGGGATGAAAGGATGAATGAATTAAAACAAACCCCTTTGTATGATTTATACAAGGAGTATGGTGGCAAAACAATAGATTTTGGGGGATGGGCGCTGCCTGTACAGTTTTCGAGCATAAAGGAAGAGCATGAAGCAGTTCGTACGAAGGCTGGATTATTCGATGTTTCCCATATGGGAGAGATTGAGGTGAAAGGCAAAAACAGTTTGGACTTTCTCCAAAAAATGCTTACAAACGACGTTTCTAAAATACAGGCTGGTAAAGCGCAATACTCAGCAATGTGCTATGAAAACGGCGGAACGGTTGATGACCTACTTACATATAAGCTTGGTGAAGATCATTATTTATTGGTTGTGAATGCATCCAATATTGAAAAGGACTTTGCATGGCTTGCAAGTCATGTGGAAGGAGAAGTGGAGCTTTCAAATCTTTCTGGTGACTATGCTCAATTGGCATTGCAAGGCCCGCTGGCAGAAGAGACGCTAAAAAAACTTGCTGCTGAAAATATAGAGGATATTGGTTATTTTCAATTCCGGCATACAGCCATAGCAGGTAAGGATGTCCTTTTATCGAGAACAGGATATACAGGAGAGGATGGCTTTGAGATTTATTGCAGCAATGATGATGCTGTGCACCTGTGGAAGGAAATATTGCACGTAGGCAAGGATTCTGGTGTGCTTCCATGCGGTCTTGGCTCAAGAGATACTTTAAGATTTGAAGCAACTCTAGCATTATATGGTCAAGAGTTGACAAAGGATATTTCACCATTGGAGGCTGGCATTGGGTTTGCTGTTAAATTGAACAAGGAAGCAGACTTTATCGGAAAAGCGGCTTTATTAAAGCAAAAGGAATCTGGTTTGCAAAGGAAGCTTGTTGGAATTGAAATGGTCGACAGAGGAATTCCACGCCATGGCTATAAAGTTTATAACAATGGCCAAGTGATAGGGGAAGTGACAACAGGTACACAGTCACCTACTTTAAACAAAGCAATCGGGTTAGCCTTGATTAGAAGTTCTTTTGCTGAAGCAGGCAAAGAGGTACAGGTAGAAATTAGAGGGAAGCTTGTAAAAGCGAAAGTAACAGCTACTCCATTTTATAAAAGGAATAAAGCTTGAACATGACAGGAGGAAAAACGATGAAACACCGCTATTTGCCAATGACTGAAGAAGACAGAAATGCCATGCTTAAAGCGATTGGGGCAGCTTCTGTGGAAGAGCTGTTTTCTGATATTCCAGAAAGTGTTCGTTTTAAAGGGGAATACAATATTAAGAACGCAAAAAGCGAATCTGCACTCTTAAAGGAATTAAGTAAGCTTGCTTTGAAAAATGCAGACAGTAAATCCAATGTTTCCTTTTTAGGTGCAGGTGTATATGATCATTACGCACCAGTAATTGTTGATCATGTCATTTCAAGATCTGAGTTCTACACAGCTTACACTCCATATCAGCCAGAGATCTCTCAAGGAGAACTACAGGCAATTTTTGAATTTCAGACAATGATTTGTGAATTAACAGGCATGGATGTTGCCAATTCCTCCATGTATGATGGCGCAACATCTTTAGCTGAGGCAGGCAGCTTAAGTGCAGGTGTAACGAAAAGAAAAAAAATTCTCATGTCTAGCTGTGTCCACCCTGAAGCAAAGGAAGTAGTGAAAACATATGCAAAGGGTCAATACATTGAAGTGATCGAGGTGCCGCATAAGGATGGTGTTACGGATACAGAAGCGTTGAAGCAGTATATGGGTGACGATGTTGCCGCTGTTATGGTGCAATATCCTAATTTCTTTGGCAGAATCGAACCGCTCAAGGAGCTCGAGGGAATTATTCATGCTCATAAGGCGATGTTCGTTGTTTCAAGCAATCCTCTTGCTCTTGGTGCCTTAACTCCTCCAGGCGCATTTAAAGCAGATATTGTTGTTGGTGATGCTCAGCCTTTCGGTATACCAGCCGCATTTGGCGGACCGCATTGTGGCTATTTTGCTGTTACCTCTAAGTTAATGAGAAAGGTACCAGGCAGACTAGTAGGACAGACGGTTGATGAAAATGGTGCAGTTGGATTTGTTTTAACCCTTCAGGCACGGGAGCAGCATATCAGACGTGATAAAGCGACTTCTAATATTTGCTCCAACCAAGCATTAAATGCATTAGCTGCCTCTGTAGCTATGACTGCATTAGGCAAAAATGGTGTGAAGGAGATGGCTTTGGCGAATATTCAAAAGGCATATTACGCTAAGCTGAAATTCAAAGCAGCTGGTTTTGACATACGCTTCGAAGGTCCATCCTTTAATGAATTTATAGTAGACTGCAAGTCTTCGGTTTCTTCCATTAATAAGGCATTGTTGAAAAAAGGGATTATAGGTGGCTATGACCTCGGCAGAGATTATGAAGGATATGATCAATGTATGCTTGTTGCGGTGACAGAGCTGCGCACAAAAGAAGAAATAGACGAACTTGTCAAAGAATTGGAGGATTATCATGCATAAACATCAACCGCTCATTTTTGAAAACAGCACAACTGGACGAATTGGCTACAGTCTGCCTGAAATGGATATTCCAGAGCTTGATGTTAGTGAGCTTATTCCTGCTGATTATATCCGATCTGAACCTGCTGAGCTTCCAGAAGTATCTGAATTGGACATTATGCGTCATTACACAGCATTGTCCAAAAGAAATCATGGCTTAGATTCCGGTTTTTATCCACTCGGTTCATGTACGATGAAATATAATCCAAAAATAAATGAAAATGTGGCTAGATTTAGCGGATTTGCCCATATTCATCCGTTGCAGGACGAAAGCTCAGTACAGGGAGCTTTGGAGTTGATGTATGACCTTCAGCAGCATTTAATAGAAATTACAGGAATGGATGAAGTAACGCTGCAGCCTGCAGCAGGTGCACATGGAGAATGGACTGGATTGATGATGATCCGTGCCTTCCATGAAGCGAATGGGGATGTTAACAGGTCAAAGGTCATTGTTCCAGACTCTGCACATGGTACAAATCCAGCTTCTGCAACGGTAGCAGGATTTGAAACGATTACAGTCAAGTCAGATGAGAATGGTCTTGTGGATTTAGAAGATTTGCGCAGAGTGGTGGGGGAGGATACAGCAGCATTAATGCTGACAAACCCGAACACACTTGGTCTTTTTGAAGAGAATATTTTGGAAATGGCTAAAATTGTCCATGATGCTGGCGGGAAATTATATTATGACGGTGCCAACCTAAATGCCGTTCTTTCAAAAGCAAGACCTGGTGATATGGGCTTTGATGTTGTTCATTTAAACCTCCATAAAACATTTACCGGCCCGCATGGAGGGGGTGGACCTGGTTCAGGTCCAGTTGGAGTTAAAACTGATTTAATCCCGTATCTTCCGAAGCCAGTTATAACGAAGATTGGAGAGGAATATGTATTTGATTATGACCGCCCATTATCGATTGGCAGGGTGAAACCGTACTACGGAAACTTTGGAATTAATGTGCGTGCATACACTTATATTAGATCAATGGGTCCTGATGGATTGAAGGCAGTGACGGAAAATGCTGTTCTTAACGCGAATTATATGATGAGAAGATTAGCAGAATATTATGATTTACCTTTTGACAGACATTGTAAGCATGAATTTGTATTAAGCGGCAGACGTCAAAAGAAATTAGGTGTGCGCACATTGGATATTGCAAAAAGGCTGCTAGACTTTGGCTATCACCCACCGACAATCTACTTCCCGCTTAATGTAGAAGAGTGCATCATGATAGAGCCTACGGAAACAGAATCGAAGGAAACGCTCGACCAATTTATTGATGCCATGATTCAAATAGCGAAAGAGGCAGAGGAAACTCCAGAAATCGTGCAAGAGGCTCCACATACTACAGTAATCGGTCGTCTTGACGAAACGCTCGCTGCAAGAAAGCCAGTTCTTCGCTATATAAAAGCATAATAAACAGATGCGCCCATTGCCTTAGCAATGGGTTTTTTAATAAAGGCTCGACCATATTTATTTGGTGATTTTATATTCATGTTAATGAAAAAAGGAGGTTATTCTTTGTTAGATTATATTTGGATTGATGACAGGTCACCTATATTAAAACAACTTCCGAGCAACTTTAAATCCGCAGCCATATTACTCCACCCTTTTATCCAAATGCCTTCAGGATGGGAGGTGATTAAGAGGGAAAACACTTGCCAACACATTTATCCAAGTAATGAAGAGGCCTCTACTATTGGAAATCCTGTTTCTTGGCGGCAAATAATGTCTTATAGTGGGCTAGAGTCTTACAGAGCGCTTGCATTAGCCTTATTAACCTCAATCTGTGCTTTAAAAAAAGATTATAAAAGAGAGGACTTGTCTAATAAGTTAAATTCAAGCCTAAAACCAGACCTTTATTATCCAACAGATGATAGTACCTCTGTATTTTTATTAGATAGATTACTGAAAGTCCTTAGCTCAAAAGGGGCTTGCAGGCTATATTATTTAGATCCGATCTTGGATAACTGTGGGGAATTAAATATAAATGAAACTACTGCTTTGGATATAAGTAATCTATTGTATAAAGAGATAATTGTGACTGATGAAAATAGGGATTTCGCTTTTATGAGTTTGTATGAATCCTTTACAACCTTATTATTTGCAAGAGACAAAAATATAGAACATATTGTTCGATCGATGAATTGTGAAGCCATTATATGTGACGAAACAACGTTTATTAACTGGTATTTTAAATAAGGAACTTCTAATGTAGCTGTTTATGGTTTAAATAAAAAAGGACACTCATTAAAGTGTCCTTTCGTTCATTTATGAATTTTTTGTTTTCACTTTTCCAGACCATTTTTTGAAACCGCCTTGAAGTTGTGACAGCTGTCTGTAGCCTTTGCGGTGTAAAAATTGAGCCGCTCTTCCACTTCTCATGCCATTTTGGCAATATAAGTAGACAGGCTTGTCTGAACGGATTTCCCCTTTGCGCATTTTTAATTGGGAAAGTGGGATATTTCTAGCTCCGAGTACGTGACCAGCACTGAATTCATTTGGTTCCCTAACATCAATCAGCTGGGCTTTTCTGTATCCTTGACGGAACTCATCTTCTGAAATCGTCTTAACTATCTTGCGTTGATAGAGATATACGATTATAGAATAGATAGCAAAAATGGCTATCGCGATTAATAGAGTATAAACTGCTTGCAATCTTCATTTCTCCTTTCGAATACATGATGCTCTACTTCTATTATATAAGTGAAACCTTATAGTAGTAAAGCAATAGTTTATAGGGAATGCTGGCAAGTTTTTTTATGTGCTTGTTCCTTTTCAAGCTTGTTCGTTTTTGTTAGACTTATTCACGGGTATATATACATATTTTAACGTAAAGAGGGTTCACGATGACGAAAGAAACATGGAGATTTATTGATACTGGAAACAGTTCCCCTTCTTTTAACATGGCATTGGATGAGGCACTTTTAGATTGGCATTCGACAGGGGATTTTCCGCCAGTCATTCGTTTTTATGGCTGGAATCCAGCAACATTATCGATTGGATATTTCCAAAAAGTAGAAAAAGAAATTGACATGGATGCTGTGAAGGCATTGAACCTAGGCTTTGTCAGAAGACCAACAGGAGGAAGGGGAGTGCTGCATGAGCATGAATTGACATATAGTGTCATTGTCTCAGAGGAGCATCCTGATATGCCGAAAACAGTGACTGAAGCTTATCGAGTCATTTCAGAAGGCATTCTGCAAGGTTTTCATTTGCTTGGTCTTGATGCTTATTTTTCTGTGCCGAAAACAGAGGAGCAAAAAGCGTCACTTAAAAACCCGCGGTCTGCTGTATGTTTTGATGCACCAAGCTGGTATGAACTAGTTGTCGAAGGCAGAAAAGTAGCCGGAAGCGCTCAAACAAGGCAAAAGGGAGTTATCTTGCAGCATGGTTCCATTCTGTTGGATTTAGATGAAGACAAGCTGTTTCGTCTTTTCAAATATTCAAATGACAGAATTAAGGAAAAAATGCAGGCTGCTTTCAAGGAAAAAGCAGTTGCGATCAATGCAATAACAGATAAGCAAATCACGATTGACATGGCGAAAAAAGCCTTTAAAGAGGGATTTGAACGTGGTCTTAATATTGAGCTGCAGGAGTATGAGCTAACCCGAGAGCAGCTTGCATATGTAGAAAAGCTTGCAAAAGAAAGATATGAAAATGATGAATGGAATTTCAGAAGATAATAAAGCGTACTGGATGGGGGAAATTCCCTGTCCTCTTTTTTATATTTTGGCAAACATTATATATTATAGTCAGAAAAATAAAAGAGAGGGCGATTTGCCGACATGAAGCCATTTGTACCACAATTAGTTTATATAGAGCCGAAAGCATTGGAATATCCGCTCGGACGTGAATTAAAAGAAAAATTTGAGAAAATGGGTGTGGAAATAAGAGAAACGACCTCCCACAATCAGGTCAGAGGAATTCCTGGTGACACAGAGCTCCAGCAATACAGGGTTGCAAAATCAACTCTTGTGGTCGGCATAAGAAAAACATTGAAGTTTGAAACCTCCAAACCTTCCGCAGAATATGCGATTCCTTTAGCAACTGGCTGTATGGGACATTGCCATTACTGTTATTTACAGACTACCCTTGGAAGCAAGCCGTATATAAGAACATATGTCAACCTGGAAGAAATTTTTGACCAGGCACAGAAATACATGGATGAAAGAGGCGAACAAATAACAAGATTTGAAGCAGCCTGTACGTCTGATATTGTCGGTCTTGACCATTTGACCCATTCCTTAAAAAAGACAATCGAATATTTTGGGAAATCCGACAAAGGTCGTCTCCGGTTTGTAACAAAATATCATCATGTCGATCATTTGCTTGATGCAGAGCACAATGGGCATACTCGATTCCGATTCAGCGTCAATTCTCGCTATGTTATTAAAAATTTCGAGCCTGGAACTTCCACCTTTGATGAACGGCTTGAAGCGGCAAGGAAGGTTGCTAATGCAGGCTATCCGCTCGGCTTTATTGTTGCGCCAATCTATTTGCATGAGGATTGGAAGGAAGGATACTTCGAATTATTCCAAAGGCTGTCAGATAGCCTGCAAGGAGTTAATCTTTCTAATCTGACATTTGAATTGATTCAGCACCGCTTTACAAAACCAGCTAAAAGAGTAATTGCGAAAAGGTATCCGAAGACCAAGCTTGAGATGAATGAGGAAAAAAGAAAGTATAAATGGGGCAGATACGGTATTGGAAAATACGTGTATCAAGACGACGAGGCGAAAGATTTGGAAAATACAATCAGAGGATATGTAGCACAGTTTTTCCCTGAAGCAGAGGTTGCTTACTTCACATAATGTATAAATTGGAGGGCGCATAAACTTAGTTTATGCGCCCCATTTCATTAATAATAATATCCACCGTATGGATAACCAAAGCCTCCATATGGAGGATAGCCATATCCACCGTATATTGCAGGACCAAGAAGTGCTCCTGTTGCAAGCCCGCCAAGTACACCTAGCCCAAATCCTGCACCTCCGAATCCAGGTCTTCCATAACCAAAACCAGGTCTGCCAAATCCAATTGGTCTTCGCACATTATGATTCATGATGCTTACCTCCTGCATTTTCTAATTCTGTTCATCATAATATATGTGCATTAGTCTACCTGCGATTGGATGAACGTCCCGACTGTAAAAAAATCAATGGTGTGTTGTGGATTTATTAAATAAATGGCTTGCCAGCTGTACTATTTTTCTGATTTGAAGATTAAAGTGTATCAATGCTGCAATAAAAGGGGAGAAGGCATTATGCACATTGATGGCGTTTTTTCAGGAGGAGGCATAAAAGGTCTTGCCTTAATAGGGGCATACGAAGTGTTGGAGGAAAAGGGTTTTACGTTTGAGAGAGTAGCAGGGACAAGTGCTGGTTCCATTGTGGCTGCTTTTGTGGCCGCTAAATATACTGGTAAAGAAATAGCCGGGATGCTCGAGCAGCTTGACTTGTCCACATTATTGGACGAAAGAAAGCTTCTCATTCCTTTTCCTTTTGCGAAATGGCTGTTTTTGTATTGGCGACTTGGTTTATATAAAGGCATTGCCTTAGAGAAATGGCTGGAGGAAAAGCTAGCAGATAAGGGAATCAGGACATTTTCAGACCTACCGAAGGATTCTTTAAGAGTAATTGCTTCTGATATTACAAATGGAGTCATGCTAGTGCTTCCAGATGATCTGCCTAAATATGGGATAGACCCAGCCAGTTTCTCTGTAGCAAAAGCAATTAGAATGAGCTGCAGTTTGCCGTTCTTTTTTGAGCCTGTAGCCCTTGGCACAAAGCAAAACAAAAGCATTATTGTGGATGGCGGAGTTCTCAGTAATTTTCCGATGTGGCTGTTTGATAAAGAGAATGTTAAGAAGATAAGACCAGTAATTGGGATAAGGCTTAGCCATAAGCAGTCAGAACACCCGAAACATATGATTAAAAATGCCTTTCATTTGTTTGGTGCGATGTTTGAGACAATGAAGGATGCACATGATTCCAGATATATTTCGAGAAAGCATGAAAAAAATATTATATTTATCCCGTCAGAAGGAGTCATGACGACAGAGTTTACTTTAACGAAAGAAAAGCAAGGAGAAATAATTCAGTTTGGAAGGGATTATGCGAAGAAATTCCTGCGAACATGGACGTACTAATAAAAAAAAAAATCGAGCCTGCCCATTGGAGTAGGTCGATTTTTTTACGGCACTTGGCTTATTTTGAAATTAGAAGCATTTATATTAGGCAAAAAGGATGCAGGGATTTGCCTTCTTTAAAACAGGTCAAAATGTTGCCCGGTTTTTCTTTTTGCTCTTTTTTCCTTCGATAACAGTCAAGTGTGCACTGCTTGCGCTTCTTTTTTTGCCCTTGAAGGTTGCTGTCTTTGCTTGAGCACCTTGTTTAGGCAATATTTTTCCTTTTGTGTGCTGTTGTCTTTTCTTTGATCTTTTTGCCGCTTTAACAAAAGCCTTTTGCTCTTTTCTTTCAGGGCTAGCTTTGTAAAATCGTCTAACAATAAACCAGATGAGTAGTCCAATAACAACTAATGAAAGTATGTTTTGCATAAACCCAACAGGATTGGAAACGACTGATGATACTAATCCTATTAAAGCTAATAAGCAGACAATCCCAATAATAAGAAAAGGAATTCGATTCTTCAAGAAAAGCCACCTCCCTAAAAGCATGATGAGCATTTTTTACAACTTTTAAACTTCTATTAAAAAAAGTTTATTCACATCATATAAATTTGTTGCTTTAATGAAGCGCTAGACAAAAGATTTTTTTAAAAGCCTTTTGTTAAGTTATATCCCCTGATTTTAGCGGTGTTAATCCGCTGCAAGAATGGCTTTTTCCGATTCTTCTTCTCTGCGCTTTAATTCCTTAAAGGAATAGATGGCTACTTCCACCTGATCGTCAGTCGGCTCTTTTGTTGTTAAAAGCTGCAGCCAAAGACCTGGCAAGCCTAAATATTTCAATACAGGAATATTGCGAAGTTTATTGGTTAATTGAAGTACTTCAAACGAAATACCAAGGACAACAGGAATTAAAGCAATTCTGCTTAATATCCGTTCTATAAAGGAGTCTGTTGGGAAAAGTAAATACAGAAACAGACCAACAAATACAGTGAACAATATAAAGCTGCTTCCACAACGATAATGAAGTCTTGACTGTGCTTGCACATTTTCTACTGTAATGTCTTTGCCATTTTCAAATGCATTTATAACCTTATGCTCAGCTCCGTGATATTGAAATACGCGTTTAATAAGAGGAGTCAGTGAAACAAAGTAAATATAACCAAGTAAAAGAAGCAGCTTAAAGAAGCTTTCAAGTAATATTTGAGCAACGTGTCCGCTGATAACAGGCTTAAAAAATTCCGCCAAAAAGGCAGGCACTAATGTAAAGATGAATTTGCCAAACAGGAAGGAAAGGATTCCAATTGCTGCAACTCCTAAAATCATCGTCATTTTGGATGGTTCTTTTTCTTCCAGCTGGACGTCTTCGCTTGGGTCGACATCATAGCGGTCTGTTGAGAAGTTTAAATGCTTTGTCCCATTCCCGCTCGATTCAATAATAGCGACAATCCCTCTTATGAAGGGGATTTTTTTTAGTTTGGTCAGCTTCGGATTGTGTTTTCTCGGCAAATGAAAATAATCAATGGATTGATCCTTGCGTCTTATTGCAGTCACGTAATGATTTTTGCCGCCAAACATGACGCCCTCAACTACTGCCTGTCCTCCGAATACTGGTTTTTGCTCATTTGACATGAATATTTACACCAACCTCAGGTTAAATTAGGGTGGAAAAGCAAATGATTAATTGTTTTCTCTGTTGGATGGATATGTTGTTCCATCACTATAATTCCCCTATTTACATATTACTAAAAATTTAGAGAAACAACTAGCCTAACGAATTTTAAGTAATTTATAGGTCTTGTTAACAGAGAAGAAAGATAAAATATTCATAGCGGGAGGCATATGGAAATGACAAAGGAAAAAGAAGCGGAAAATCACAGTGGAATAGCAAAAGAGCCATCTATGCATTTCATTACACTTGTTATATGGACAGGGCTATTTGGGGGGATATTTTGGTCCTTCATGGGATTTCTCGCTTATTATTTCAATATGACGGAAATAAGACCAAATGTCATATTGGAGCCGTGGGCAATCGGAAGCTGGAAAACTGGTTGGCTTGGAACACTTATTAGTATTGGTGCAATCGGATTTTTTTCATTAATGGCAGCATTTGGGTATTATCTTTTACTTAGAAAATTTAAGTCCTTTTATATTGGCGTCGGTTTTGGAATAATGGTATTTGGCGTTGTTTTCATCATCTTAAATCCTATTTTTCCGAGCATCAAGCCATTTATGCAGCTTAGTTTAAATACGATAATCACTTCTATATGCCTTTATGTGCTTTGGGGAGTATTTGTCGGCTATACGATTTCTTATGAAGAAAGTGAAATTAGGACGAAAAAACAAAAAGAAAACAAACGTGAGGCGAACATTTCGGGTAGTGAAGGATAATTAATCTATGATAGAATGTTCTACATGAGCATTCTTTTTTTATCATTGCCAATGTTCAGAAGCTTTTACATAAATTCTATCTTTTTAGTGGAATAAAATTTTAGTAAATAATTAGTATCGGGGAGAGAACCTTAATGGAGAAATTAACGAAATTACGGGAAGCTTTAGCAACTGCTGGTGTGGATGGCATTGTTATTGCCAGCAATTATAACCGCCGCTATATCAGTAACTTTACAGGTTCTGCTGGTGTGGTGTTAATCAGTGGAGAGGGAGCTAAATTCATTACAGACTTCCGCTATACAGAACAGGCTGCAAGTCAATGTGTTGGTTTTGACATTGTAAAGCACAGCGGTCCTATTCAAAAGGAAGTGGCAGAGCAGGCAGAAAAACTAGGGATCAAGAAGCTTGGTTTTGAACAGGATTACTTGACATTTACGGAATACAGACTGTATGAAGCTGTATTTAAAGGCGAACTAGTTCCTGTTTCTGGTCTTGTGGAAAAGTTACGCTTGATTAAGAGTAGGGAAGAGATTAAGATATTAAAGGAAGCAGCGGAGATCGCAGATGCCGCTTTTGCCCATATCCTTGAGTTCATTAAGGTTGGGAAGACTGAACTGGAAGTATCGAATGAATTAGAGTTTTTTATGAGAAAAGCAGGTGCGGTATCATCGTCCTTTGACACGATTGTTGCTTCTGGAACTAGATCTGCATTGCCACATGGTGTGGCATCAGAAAAGTTAATCGAAGCAGGCGATTTTGTGACAATGGATTTCGGGGCATATTATAAAGGATATGTGTCTGATATTACGAGAACAGTTGCCGTTGGCAAACCAGACGAAAAGCTAAAGGAAATATATGATATTGTCCTCCAAGCTCAGTTAAAAGGAATGGCAGGAATTAAACCGGGACTTACTGGCATTCAGGCTGATGCATTGACGCGCGATTACATAAGTGCACATGGATATGGTGAATATTTTGGCCACTCTACAGGTCATGGAATCGGTTTAGAGGTCCATGAAGGACCAGGGCTTTCTTCTAAATCGGAGACAGTTCTTGAGTCAGGCATGGTTGTAACGGTTGAACCAGGCATCTATATTCCAGGTCTGGGCGGGGTTCGCATTGAGGATGATACTATCATAACAGATGATCATAATGAAGCTTTAACCCATTCACCAAAAGAATTGATTATTTTATAGGATTAACAGGAGGATCATTTATGATTTCAGTAAACGATTTTAAAACAGGTTTAACAATTGAAGTGGATAACGGAATTTGGCGTGTATTGGATTTCCAACATGTTAAACCAGGAAAAGGCGCTGCATTCGTACGTTCTAAATTAAAAAACCTTCGTACAGGAGCAGTTCAAGAAAAAACGTTCAGAGCAGGCGAGAAGGTTGCGAAAGCACAAATTGATAACCGTAAAATGCAATACTTGTATGCAAGCGGTGACCAACATGTGTTCATGGACCAAGAATCTTATGACCAAATTGAGCTTTCTGCAGATGCAATTGAATATGAATTGAAGTTCTTGCAAGAAAATATGGAAGTTTATATCATGATGTACCAAACAGAAACACTTGGTGTTGAGCTTCCAAATACAGTAGTGCTTGAAGTAACAGAAACAGAGCCTGGTATTAAAGGTGACACTGCTTCTGGCGGTACTAAGCCTGCGATTTTAGAAACTGGCCTTTCTGTGCAAGTTCCTTTCTTCATCAACCAAGGCGACAAATTGATTATCAATACAGCTGAAGCGAGCTATGTATCTCGCGCGTAATTTCAGCTTACGGTTTTTACCATTTGCGTTTCATGTATGGATGCTGTATTATATAAATATAATCGCTGCGTTGTACGTTATCGTATGAAGTTTCAACCTTTATCGTTAATTAGGGAGTTCTATATTAAAGAAGGATCAGCATGCCTTATGATTAGCTCATTAGGACATATGAAGAAATCTTTTGCGAACACCCACCTGGTGGAGCAGGTTTTGAAACTCCATACACCTAAGCGGCAAATGCGGCAAAAAAGAAGAGAACATTGTTCTCTTCTTTTTTTTGTGGAAATTAAATTATTTATGCAGTTAGCTTTCCGGTATGATAAGCTTTTGACCTGCATAAATTTGGTTTATATTTTGAATATTATTCGCTTCAGCAAGAGCAGAAACCGAGACACCGTATCGCTGGCTTATTGCTGACAGTGTATCACCGGCTGCAATCGTATAAGATTTAGCAGGTTTGCTTGGAGAAGTGCTTTGCTGGTTTTGGTTTTCATCTAAATAAGGAATTGGATTGACTGCATTTGATTTAGCGCTATTCCATCTTCCACGATGAAGTTCAAAATGCAGATGCTGTCCTGTCGATTGGCCAGTGTTGCCCATGACACCGATAGTTTGTCCAGCTTTGACTCTTTCACCAACAGAAACCCTTCTTGAACCAGAACGCAAGTGAGCATAAACAGTTTCCCAAACCTGCCCACCAACCTGATGGACAATCATGATGCACTCCCCATAGCTTGAGGAAACATAGGAGCGAGAAACAGTCCCATCAGCTGCAGCTGCAATCGGGTTTGTGCCAGACTTCGCAAAGTCGACTCCAAAGTGCTTGTTAGAACCAGTAGTTCGGAAAGGGTTGCTGAGATTGGTAACGGATGTTGGTCGCCTAAACATGGAAATCACCTCCAAGATATGTTATGTACAAAAGAGGAGGGAAGCTTGGACACTAATTCTTTTTAAAAAGAAAAAGGCACAGCCTAAGGTTGCTGTACCTTTTGTACATGCTTAATTTCCAAAGTCATAGCCTTTCATATTAGCAATAATCTTTGAAATATCTGTATTATCAATGACTCCATGGAACTTTTCTGCACCTTTTCCATAAGCAAATAAAGCAATCATATTACCTGTATGACCTCCCGTTGTTCTGCTAAGCTGCTGTGTAGTGCCATCCAGTATGCCAGCATGATAATGCCTGGCAATGATTCTTCCTATTTCTCTGCCGACCTTTTGCTCCGGATAAATACTTCCATCCTGCTTTTTTATTCTTTCCTTAAATTGCGCCAACTCTTCTTTTGTTAGCTTAATATTTGCGTATTTTTGAAACAACTCCATAATACTTTCCGTTGTATAATCTTTTGTATTTGCTGCCTTCGTTAATTTTTGTGCCATTAATTCTGGTGTTATTTGAATGTTTTTTAATGCCTTTATGTCCATCGGCTCTGTCACCGAAATCCCCATTGTTTCATGATCTGCTACAACAATCACTAAAGTGTCCTTCCGTTTTTGCGCCCATTCCACACAGTATTTGACTGCTTTATCAAATTCAATTGTTTCTTTCCATATACTCGGAATATCAGTTGAGTGAGCTGCGTGATCAATTCTCGCTCCTTCTATAACTGCAAAGAATCCATTATTACCGTTTGCAAGTGTTTCAATTGTTTTACCAGCCATTTCTGTCAATGTTGGCTCCGTGCTTTTTAGCTCCTTTCGATCTTGTTTAAAGGAAAGGTGCTTGCTAGCGAAAAGACCTAGTATTTTGTCACCATTTGATGAGGCAAGCTCTTTTTCTGATGTGACAAACGTGTATCCTCGATCTTTGTATTCTTCTATTAACTCCCTATTTTTCCCGAAGTACATCGCTCCGCCGCCCATTACGACGTCAATGTTGTTTTTCAATTGCTGTCTCGCAATTTCCTCCTGATCTGCCCATCTATCCTTAACACTAGCTGTAAAGCTTGCTGGAGTGGCATCTGTCACACTATTAGTCGAAACAATTGCCGTCTTATTTCCATTAGCCTTAAATACATCAAGAATACTTGGAGAGTCCTTGCCATCCTTCGTCATGCCAATCATGCCATTGTTTGTTTTTTTCCCAATAGCGATGGCAGTTCCTCCTGCTGCAGAATCCGTCACATTATTATTTGCAGAGTACGTTTTGACAAGGGCGGTGTACGGCAGTGTTTGCAAAAATAACCTGCCTTCTTTTCCATGCTCAAATAGGCTCGCAATTTCCATTTGGCCAAGACCCATTCCGTCTCCAATCAGAAGAATGACATTTTTCGGACCATTAGCTGCTTTAGCAGCATAAGGCAAGCCTCCAAAAGCCATACAAATAGCGAGAAGCAGACAGATACAGTGAACTAATTTTGTTTTCATTCAAAAGACTCCTTTTTAAGTAAATGTTTCTTATAGCTTTTGGAATCTGCGAGCTTTTTAGTCGTATTTATAAAACTGCTAAAGAACGAGAACAGGCAGTCATAATATTGTTCTTCGTGCATACATTTTAATAAGTCGCATTATAAGCCAGTGATTTTAGTTGAGTTGGACAACCTTAAAAAAGGAGAAAAGCGCTGTGAACACATTCTATTCATTCTTGCCCAAAAAAATAGCTGATCAACTACTCACACTCTCTCCTGATGAAAGAGAGCGAATAGAAGAAATCAGAATCCGTATTGGGAGACCATTGGAAATATCTCTACATGACGGTGTTCGATTTATCGATATGGAAATGACGAAGGAGGATGCCGTTCAGTTTCTTAATAAACTCAGTCATTACTCTGTTTATACAATGGATGAAGAGCTGAAGAGGGGCTACATCACCGTCGAAGGCGGCCACCGCGTTGGTCTTGCAGGTAAAGTTATCTTAGAGGAAAGTTCAGTCAAGGCGATTAGGGATATTGCTTCCTTTAATGTGCGAATAGCAAAGGAGAAAATTGGCTCTGCAGAACCATTCGCACCGTTTCTCTATAACGGGGCGAAATGGCTGCATACGATGATTATTGGGCCACCGCAAACAGGAAAAACAACGATATTACGAGATTTAGCGAGAATTGCTTCAACAGGAAATGCAAAGCACAAAATCCCAGCCCTTAAGGTCGGGATTGTCGACGAAAGGTCTGAAATAGCTGGATGCTTGGATGGCATTCCTCAAATGACATTTGGAACACGGGTAGATGTTCTTGATTCCTGTCCAAAGGCAGAAGGAATGATGATGATGATCCGTTCTATGAGTCCAAATGTCCTTGTTGTCGATGAGGTTGGCCGCAAGGAGGATGGAGAGGCGATATTAGAAGCTGTAAATGCAGGCATTCAGCTAATTATGACTACACATGGGACTTCATTTGAGGAAATTAAAAACAGACCAACACTTAAACCGATTATTGAATCGGGAATTTTTGAAAGATATGTAGAGCTGAATAGGGCAAACGGCCCTGGGACTGTTAGTGCTATTAGAAATGGCAATGGACAGATCTTAAGGGAAATGAAGGTGATGTAAATGATGAAAATAATTGGTGCAATCATCATTTTAGCCACCACAAGCCTTGGCGGAATGGAAATAGCAAAATCATTTAGTGAAAGACCGAAGCAGCTTAGGCAATTGAAATCGGCTTTGCAGTCTTTAGAAGCAGAAATCATGTACGGTCATACACCACTGCATGAAGCGGCCAGACGTTTATCGGAGCAGCTCCATCAGCCCTTAAGCACTTTTTTCGAAAATTTTTCGCAAAAGCTCATGACAGAAGAAACAACGGTAAGGGATGCTTGGACAACCTGTCTTGATGACATTTGGAAAAGGACGGCAATGAAAAAGCCTGAATTGGAAATTATGAAGCAGTTCGGTGAAACGCTCGGCAGACATGACAGGGCTTCCCAGCAAAAACAAATTATGCTGACACTAACGCATATTGAAAGAGAAGAGCAAGAGGCAAGAGACCATCAATTGAGATATGAAAAAATGTTTAAAAGCTTAGGCGTGCTTTCAGGGCTATTGATTGTCATTTTATTGATGTAGGTTTAGGAGGAGACATAATGGGTTTAGAGGTGGATATTATCTTCAAGATAGCTGGTGTCGGCATTGTTGTAGCTTTTTTGCACACGATACTAGACCAGGTTGGAAAAAAAGAGTATGCACAGTGGGTAACATTATTTGGCTTTATCTATATTTTATTTATGGTCGCCAACATCGTAGATGACTTATTCCAAAAAATCAAATCGGTTTTCTTATTTCAGGGATAAAGGGGGATACGATCATTGAGATTCTTCAAATAGTCGGAATTGCCCTTATTTCGACCTTTTTAGCCTTAATCATAAAAGAGCAAAAACCCAATATCGCCTTTTTGCTTGTTGTTTTTGTCGGCTGTGTCATTTTTCTTTTTCTCGTTGATCAAATTGCTTCCATCATTGAAATGGTGGAAAGAATCGCTCTTAATGCGAAAGTGAATACCGTATATGTAGAAACAATCTTAAAGATTATCGGAATTGCTTATATTGCTGAATTTGCTGTTCAAATAACAAAGGATGCTGGACAAGGTGCAATAGCATCCAAAATTGAATTGGCGGGGAAAATTTTAATCCTGGCAATGGCTGTGCCAATCCTAACAGTCCTTGTAGAAACAATCATTAATATGATTCCGAATTAATGTAAGATGTTTAATCTTGAGGTGAACTAATGAAAACGAAACTAAAAATTGTACTATTATTCCTATTCACATTCTTTTTATTCATTAATCCAGTTGTACAAGCAGAATCTCCTCAAGAAGATACAGAAGAAGCAGCAACTAGTCAGGCATTTAGCCCGGAAGAGGTCGTTCAATCCCAAATAGACAGTCTTGATTTAACAGAGCTGAAAGGCTTTTGGGAAAGCATTACGAATGAGTATGGAGGCTATCTGCCAGAGATTCAAAAGGGAAGTCTCTATGACTTTATCAAAGGCGAAAAGGATTTTGACTTCAGTATGTTTTTTTCTGGCTTAACGAAGTTTATCTTTCATGAAATTGTCGTGAATGGCAAGCTGCTCGGATCGCTCATTCTATTGACTGTTTTCAGCATGCTGCTACAGATGCTGCAAAACTCCTTTGAAAACAGCTCCATTAGTAAGGTAGCCTATTCTATTGTGTTTATGGTTTTGATTATTTTAGCACTAAATAGCTTTCACGTCGCGATTACCTATGCCAATGAGGCGATCACAACCATGACAAGCTTCATTTTGGCGCTCGTGCCGCTGCTGCTTGCATTGATGGCAGCATCAGGAGGTGCGATATCGGCAGCGTTTTTCCATCCCGTTATTCTGTTCCTAATGAACACTAGCGGGATGCTGATTTCCTACGTCGTATTACCATTATTGTTTTTGTCCACATTGCTGCATATTGTCAGCAGCTTATCAAGTCAGTATAAAGTGACGCAGCTAGGTAATTTGCTTCGCAATATCAGCATTGGCATTCTTGGCATATTTTTGACAATCTTCTTAGGCGTCTTATCTGTTCAAGGAATATCGACTGCTGTTACAGATGGAATTACATTGCGTACAGCTAAATTCGTAGCAGGAAATTTTATTCCAGTAATAGGCAGGATGTTCACAGATACGGCTGATACTGTTATTAGTGCCTCGCTTTTGCTGAAAAACACGGTCGGGATTGCCGGTGTTGCCATTCTTTTGATAATTGTTGCTTTTCCGGCATTGAAAATTTTAGTAATCTCAATTATTTATAAATTTGCGGCAGCCTTGCTTCAGCCGCTTGGAGGCGGCCCTGTTATCAACTGTTTAGACATTATCAGCAAAAGCGTTTTATATGTTTTTGCAGCCTTGGCTATCGTTTCTCTCATGTTCTTTTTAAGTCTTACCGTTATCATCGCCGCAAGCAATGTGACGATGATGATGAAATAAGGTAGGTGATTAATATGAGCTATATAACAGAATGGGTTACTAATATCATTCTATTTGTTTTGCTGGCTACAGTGATTGATATGCTGCTGCCGAATTCTACATTTCAAAAATATGCAAAGCTCGTTTGTGGTCTTTTGCTGATCACCGTTATCCTGACACCAGTGTTTAAGCTTGTTTCAGGTGATTTTGAGAAAGTGCTTGAGGCGGCTACTACAAATCTTCCAGAAGAAAAAAATATAGAAAATTCGATAGAATCGCAAAAAAAAGAAATACAAGCATCACTTGATGAATATACATTAGAAAAAATGGCTGTCCAACTGAAGGAGGATGCCAACAAGGAGTTGATAGCAGATTACGGTGTCGAAATAGATTCCATTAAACTATCGTTAAATGATCAATCAAAAGAAAGCTTTCCAGACAATTTAGACAGACTTGTCCTAGTCCTGAAGGAGGCGGATGAGGAGTCACAGGGGGCAGTGGAAGCAGTCAGTCCTGTATCCATTGATACACAGCAACCCCTTCCAGAAAGCAGTGACAAAGAACAAGTGGATACAGCTAATATTGTTTCATTTCTATCAGGTAAATGGGATGTGCCAGAAGGTGACATCGCCATACTAGCTAAAGGAGGGGAGTAGTGCAGACATGGAAAAAGACAATGACAAGGATAAGGATAAGACCAAGACCAAGGACAAGGACAATCCACAGGGTCCAATCACTTTTCTGAAAAAAATGCTGTCTGGCAACAACAACAAAAAGCAGGGGAAGGCCCAGTATTTAATTATCGTTGTATTGTTCGGGGCTGCCATAATGCTGTTAAGCAATATGTTCTTTAAAGATGGTAACGCAGATGTCTCGGCATTCAGTCAAAACGAGACAGCAAGCACAGACCAGGCAGAAGAGGTATTTGGTCAAAAATCAGGCAAGTCAACAGATATTACTGATTACGAAAAGCTCTACACAGAACAGATAAAAGAGGCAATCAACGCTATGGCTGGCGTGAAGGACGCAGTTGTTTATGTCAATATTGATGGCTCTGAGACGAAGGTGTATGAGAAGAATAAGACCAATTCAAGCCAGACAACACAAGAAGAGGATCCTCAGGGCGGAAAACGAACTGTCGAAGAGAACTCCTCAGAAGAGAGTTTGGTAACAGTGCCAAATGGAGATAAGCAAGTTCCGATTGTGGTGGAAACAAAGAAGCCGACAATTAGAGGTGTTCTTGTCATTGCAAAAGGAGCTGAAAATATAAAAGTGAAAAGCATGATAGTCGAGGCAGTTACAAGGGCATTGGATGTCCCAAGCCACCGGGTATCTGTTCAAGCAAAACAAAATTAAGGGGGATTCATAAATGTTATTGAAAAAGCAAACGGTATGGTTATTGACAATGTTAAGCTTAGTGGTTGTATTGACAGTGTATTACACAACTTCACCAGAACAGACAAATGAATTTGCGGCAACAGAAGATGCAGCAAAGGAAAATACAGCAAAGGAAAATACAGCAAAGGAAGAAGCAGCTACTGAAAATGCTAAAGGAGAGCAAGCGGCAGAAGATGGTAGCTCTGTATCAACTATTGCCTCAGATGAAGTATTTGAAGAAATGAGATTACAATTGGATGAACAGCGTAGTAAAGAAGAAGAGCAGCTGACTGAAACAATGTCAGAAGCAAAGACAGCTGAGGAAAAAAGCGCGGCTCAAGACAAAATTGAGGAGCTGCAAAAGCTGTCTGATAATGAAAAAATGATGGAAACGCTTATTAAAGCGGAAAATTATGATGATGTTCTTGTCCGTGCTGTTGACGGAAAAGTGAATGTGACTGTAAAAGCTGGCGAGCTATCTGCTGAAGCAGCTAATGATATCGTCCAATTAGTTAGAGAAAACTTAAATCAGCCAAATGCCTTTGTTGCAGTAAAAATCGATCCAAAATAAGAAAAAAGGCAAAAAGGGAAGACAGCTTTCCTTTTTGCCTTTTTTTTATATTTGTCAGAAGAAAAAAGGATGTGAATAGTTATTTTCTGCAGAAAATGGTATGATAATTTAGCAGAAGGAATAAAAAACTGCAAGAAAAATGATACTGAATGATAGAAGTGGTTGAACTATTAGAAGGTCTTATCGTATGATATTAGTATCTAGTCATAAAGAATTGTAATGAAGGAGTGCAAAAGCATGTTAAAAATAGAAGAAATCAAGGATCTGATTAACCTTATCAACGATTCAAACATTAGCGACTTCGTATATGAAAATGAAGGAGCAAAAGTAGAAATCAAAAAAAATCGTCCTGAAGTTCAAGCAATCGCAGCTGTAAGTGCACCTGCACAGCAAGTTCAAGCAGTTCAGCCGCAAGCAGCACAAGTAGTCCAAGAAGAAGTGGCTCAAGCTCCTGCGGTAAGCTCAAATGAGAACTTACATAAAGTAACTTCGCCAATGGTAGGAACTTTCTATCAATCTGCAACACCTGATGCAGCTGCATATGTGTCTGTTGGAGATAAAGTGTCAAAAGATACAGTAGTATGTATTGTAGAGGCAATGAAGCTATTCAACGAAATCACGGCAGAGGTTGAAGGGGAGATTGTTGAAATTCTTGTCAAAGACGGCGAGCTAGTAGAATACGGTGAACCTTTATTTTTAGTGAAGGCTCTGTAAAGAGAGGGTTTAACATATGATTAAGAAGCTATTAATCGCAAACAGAGGAGAAATAGCGGTACGGATTATCAGAGCGTGCCGTGAATTGAATATTGAAACGGTAGCAGTATTTTCAGAGGCGGACAGAGAAGCCCTTCATGTTCAGCTCGCAGATGAAGCTATTTGCATCGGGCCGACTTCCTCTAAGGAAAGCTACTTGAACTTTACAAATATTATCAGTGCAGCAATGCTGACTGGCAGTGATGCCATCCATCCTGGTTATGGATTTTTGGCAGAAAATGCAGACTTCGCAGAGCTTTGCCGTGATTGCAACATAACTTTTGTGGGACCAAGTCCAGAAGCTATTAATAAAATGGGAACAAAAGACGTTGCGAGAGAAACAATGCGCGAAGCTGGCGTTCCGATTGTGCCAGGATCTCAAGGCATCATTAAAGATGTTGAGGAAGGCATTAGTCTTGCAAAGGAAATTGGCTATCCTGTTATCATTAAAGCAACTGCAGGCGGAGGCGGTAAAGGTATCCGTGTTGCGAGAACAGAAGAAGAGCTTATCAATGGAATTAACATCACTCAGCAGGAAGCTTTAACAGCTTTCGGTAATGCTGGTGTTTATTTAGAGAAGTTCATTGAAGATTTCCGCCATGTTGAACTGCAAGTACTTGCAGATAACTATGGCCAAGTAATTCATTTAGGTGAAAGAGACTGTTCTATCCAAAGAAGATTGCAAAAGCTTTTGGAAGAGACGCCATCTCCAGTATTGACAGAGGAAATTCGTGAAAGAATGGGTGCAGCTGCAGTTAAGGCAGCAGAAGCTGTGAAATACAGCGGTGCAGGCACGGTTGAATTTATTTACGATTACCAAAATCAACAGTTCTACTTCATGGAAATGAACACTCGTATTCAAGTAGAACACCCTGTTACAGAAATGGTCACAGGTATTGATTTAATAAAAGAGCAAATACTAGTAGCATCTGGAAAACCATTGGCTGTAACACAAAAGGATGTTGAATTTAATGGATGGGCGATTGAATGCCGTATCAATGCTGAAAATCCTGCAAAGAACTTCATGCCATCAGCTGGAAAAATCAATATGTATCTTCCTCCAGGCGGTTTAGGTGTTCGTGTTGATTCAGCAGCATATCCAGGCTACACAATCCCGCCATACTATGACAGTATGATCGCGAAGGTGATTACATATGGCGCGACAAGAAATGAAGCAATCGCACGTATGAAGCGCGCACTTAGTGAATTCGTTATTGAAGGCGTTCATACAACAATTCCGTTTCACTTGAAACTCCTTAATCATGAAAAATTTGTGGAAGGAAACTTCAACACAAAGTTTTTAGAGATGTATGATTTGATGAAATCTGAAGATTAAAGGGAGGAACCAAAATGAGCGAATCAACTATTTTAGATATGAACCAGGAATACACTGGCTTGGGGAAAGTGGAAATTGCTCCTGAAGTCATCGAAGTAATCGCTGGGATTGCAGCATCTGAAGTGGAGGGTGTAGCCCAAATGAGAGGAAACTTTGCTTCTGGAGTTGTGGAAAAGCTTGGTAAAAAGCTGCACAACAAAGGAGTTAAAGTGGAGCTCGCTGAAGATGGCATAAAGGTGGATGTCTACTGTGTAATGAACTTTGGCATTTCCATCCCGCAAGTCGCACAGCAAATACAAGATAATATTCGCCAAACACTGCTCAATATGACAGCGTTAGTGGCAGAAGAAATTAATATACATGTGGTTGGCGTTCAGTTTGAGAATGCTAAACAAGATACAGAAACACAGCAAGAGATGTAAATAAATAAGCTGCTTTGAGGATATGCTTAACTTTTTCTACATATAGCGTTCCAAGCTATGTGTAGAAAAAGCTGCAATGGCTCTTGGCAGCTTTTTTAGTGCGGAAAGTTTCCAAAAGTTTAATGGCGAATAGAAGTTTCTGTCTATATATGCTATTATCTTTTTAGCATGTTAAGATGGTAATATGGAAATGGCCGTATGACATAATGATAAAGAGTCCAAGACATGGATTCTTTAAAAGAATAATGGACAAGCATGTTTTAATCATGCAAGTGTTTAAAGGAGCATAAAGGAAATGAAAAGAAGAACGGCAAGAGAAAAGGCGCTTCAAGCGTTATTTCAAATTGACCTAAGTGAAATAGACAAGAATGAAGCAATCATCCATGCACTTGATGGCGAAAAACCGGATGTATATCTGTCTGCACTTGTTAATGGAGTGCTAGACCACCAAATATCAATTGATGAGCAAATAAGCAAGCATTTGGAAAATTGGACAATCGACAGAATTGCCAATGTAGACAGAAATCTATTAAGAATTGCTGTTTATGAACTAGTGTATGGCTCAGAAGAAGTGCCGGCAAATGTTGTCATTGATGAAGCGGTAGAAATTGCAAAAGCATATGGTGACGACAAGTCCAGCAAGTTTGTTAACGGACTGCTTTCTAAAATCAAAAACAGTTTGTAAAGCTTATGTAGAGGGAAATAGAAAGAATCGTTGACAAATAGAGATACGCGAACACAAAAAAGGGAAAGCAGATACACTGCCATTCCCTTTTATCCTGTAAGGGAGCGTTTAAAATGGAAAATAGGTATTTATCAATACAAGCTTTAACGAAATACATAAAAAGAAAATTCGACGCCGACCCCCATTTGCAGCATGTCCATGTTAAGGGAGAAATATCAAATTTCAAACAGCATAGCAGTGGGCATATGTACTTCACCTTAAAGGACGATAAGGCAAGAATCCTTGCTGTCATGTTTGCCAGAAGTGCCCAAGGAATGAAATTCAAGCCGGAAAACGGCATGAAGGTCCTTGTGAAGGCTTCTGTTACTGTGTATGAGCAAAGCGGCCAATATCAAATGTATGTCCAAGAAATGAGACCAGACGGTATCGGCGACCTGTATTTGGCTTATGAGCAGCTTAAGAAGAAATTGGAGGCAGATGGACTGTTTTCTGCTGCCCATAAAAAACCTATCCCTAAATATCCTGATACGATTGGGATTATCACTTCTCCAACAGGTGCAGCTATCAGGGACATACTTATCACCATCAAAAGGCGATATCCAATTGCCAAAATTATCATTTTTCCCGCCCTTGTGCAAGGAGAAGCAGCAGCACCATCTATCGTGAAAGCTATCAACAAGGCTAACAGCATGGAAACCCCACATATCGATGTATTGATTGTCGGTAGAGGTGGAGGATCCATTGAAGAACTTTGGGCATTCAATGAGGAAACGGTAGCAAACGCGATTTTTGCCTCTTCAATCCCTATTATTTCTGCTGTTGGCCATGAAACAGACTTTACAATTGCTGACTTTGTAGCAGACCTAAGAGCCCCGACACCAACAGGAGCAGCCGAAATGGCAGCCCCACATATGGAGGAGCTTATGGAAAGGGTGCTAACAAGAAAAGCAAGATTAATTCGGGCAACAAAGGAAAGGGTCGATAAGGAAAAGCACAGGCTCGGAAAAATGGAAAAATCCTACGCTTTTCGCTATCCGAAATTGCTGCTTGACCAAAAAATGGAGCAATTGGACAGACAAAATGAATTATTACAGCGCAATATAAATAAACTGTTTTTGCTTAAAGAAGAAAAGCATGAGTTAATCATGAGACGTCTTAGCAGAAGTCATCCGCAAGAGCTGCTGCATAATGCAGAAAAAGACAGAGTTAATTTGGAAAAAAACCTCGTACGAAACATGAATCTAATACACCAGAAAAAATCACATATGTTCCAATCGATTATTGGGAAAATGGATGCGTTAAGCCCGCTGAAAATTATGGAAAGAGGCTATAATCTGGCTTATTCTCCTGAGGGGAAATTGATTTCGAGCATCAAGCAGGTAAAAGAGGATGAACAAATTGAACTGCGTCTATCTGATGGAACAGTGGAGGCACGTGTAACATCTATTAAGGAGTGAAAGAACGATGGCTAAAAATGGATTATCTTTTGAAGAAGCGATGGAAGAGCTAGAGAAAATCGTAGAAAAGCTTGAAGAGGGAGATGTTCCTCTAGAAGAAGCAATTAATACATACAAAAGAGGCATGGAACTGTCTAAGTTTTGTCATGATAAATTAAAAAATGTGGAAGAACAGCTTGCAGAAATTGTTTTAGACAATGGGCAAAAAGAAGCTTTCTCCATAAACGAGGAGGAATAAGCGATTGTCTGGTCTCTCTTTAACAGCTTTTACGGAAAAATATAAAAAACTTGTAGAACAGGAACTGAAACACAGCGTATCACAGCTGGCAGCGCCAGAAATCATCTTGGACTCGATGCATTATTCGCTTTCTGCTGGAGGGAAAAGAATTCGTCCATTGCTAACCTTTGCGACGATGTCTGCATTCGGAAAAGATCCGGAAACGGGTATGCTTCCTGCAGCAGCAATTGAAATGATTCATACATATTCATTGATTCACGACGATTTACCAAGCATGGATGATGATGATTTGCGAAGAGGCATTCCAACTAATCATAAGGTTTACGGAGAAGCAATTGCCATATTAGCTGGTGATGCTCTTTTAACATATGCTTTTCAGCTAGTAACCGCAATGAAATTTGATGCGGAAACAAAGATAAAAGTGCTCGAAATTATCGCTAAAGCTGCAGGTGCAGAAGGAATGGTTGGCGGACAGGTTGGAGATATAGAGGGCGAAGGAAAAAATCTTTCTAAAGAAGACCTTGAATATATTCACGTCCACAAAACCGGGAAAATGCTTGAAGCAAGCATCCTGATAGGCGCAGTCCTTGCAGGTGCGGATAAGGAACAAATGGAGCTTTTGACAAGCTTTGCCTACCACTTAGGTCTTGCTTTCCAAATAAGAGATGATATCTTGGATGTTGAAGGTGATGAAGAACTGATTGGCAAACCGCTTGGTAGTGATGTGCATAATCATAAGAGTACATACCCTGCACTTTTAACGATGGACGGTGCTAAGAAAGAGCTGACATACCACTTAAGTGCTGCTAAAGAAAAACTTAATCAGCTATCACTTAAAACGGGGCTTTTGGAGGAAATGACAGATTTAGTCGGAAATCGCAACAGCTGACTGTGTTTAATACAGGAAGAATAAGGGTATATAGTGAGGAAGAAACCGCTTTATACAAGACGATTTAACCTTATACATGAAGAATATGCTGATATATGGCCGTTATCACTTTGTGTTAGCGGTTATTTTTAGGAGCTTTATGTTAAAATAAACTTATATGTACTATTGACGCGAAAACGGTTCGAAATGATTAATTGCAGCAACCTATTCTTTAACCACATAGTAAGACCTATATAGAATTACTTCCTATTAAGGTTGGTTGAATGGTATAATACATATTTAACATGTATAGCTACTAATAACACAAAAGATTATGCTTAGCATACATAACAATAAACTAATTACGTGAAAAGTAAAAATAAGCAAAAGTTCATAATATAAGGTTTAAATTGAATGAAAGAGAGTTGTTAACGATGGATTTATTGTCAATAAAGAATCCAGCCTTTCTAAAAGACTTATCGGTGGAAGAACTCGAGAAGTTGAGTGAAGATGTTCGTACGTTTTTAATAAATACACTGTCGACGAAAGGCGGACATATCGGCCCGAATCTTGGTGTTGTCGAATTGACAATTGCTTTGCATAAGTGCTTTGACAGTCCGAAGGATAAATTTATTTGGGATGTTGGCCACCAAGCTTATGTCCACAAAATTTTGACTGGTAGAACGAAGGATTTCGATACATTAAGACAGTACAAAGGGATGTCTGGTTTCCCAAAAATGAATGAGAGTGAGCATGATGTATGGGAAACTGGCCATAGCTCCACTTCATTGTCAGCAGCAATGGGAATGGCTGTCGCAAGAGATTTAAAGAAGGAAGATTCTTTTGTTGTGCCAATTATCGGTGATGGTGCACTGACTGGCGGAATGGCTTTAGAGGCCCTGAACCATATTGGTGATGAAAAAACAAACATGATTGTCATTCTTAATGACAATGAAATGAGTATCGCACCAAATGTTGGTGCATTACATCATGTACTCGGTCGATTAAGAACTGCCGGTAAATACCAATGGGTAAAAGATGAGCTCGAAATGCTGTTGAAGAAAATTCCAGCAGTTGGCGGTAAGATGGCAGCAACAGCAGAAAGAATTAAGGATAGCTTAAAATATCTGCTTGTTTCAGGTGTGTTTTTTGAAGAGCTTGGATTTACTTACTTAGGTCCAGTGGACGGCCATAACTATGAAGATTTAATCGAGCATTTAAATTATGCTAAAAAAACAGAAGGACCAGTTCTTTTGCATGTTTTAACGAAAAAAGGTAAAGGTTATTCTCCTGCTGAAGAGGATAAAGTTGGAACATGGCATGGAACAGGACCTTATAAAATTGAAACAGGTGCAATTGTGAAGCCTGTTAATACTGCACCTGCTTGGAGCAAGCTTGTCAGCGATACTGTGCTGAAGCTTGCGAGGAAGGATGAAAGAATTGTTGCTATAACTCCTGCGATGCCTGTAGGCTCTAAACTGGAAAGCTTTGCAGCAGAGTTCCCAAACAGAATGCTCGACGTTGGGATTGCTGAACAGCATGCTGTTACTTTGGCAGCAGGACTTGCCACACAAAAAATGAAACCATTTTTAGCGATTTACTCCACATTCCTGCAAAGAGCGTATGATCAAATGCTTCACGATGTGTGCAGGCAAAACCTAAATGTCTTTATCGGGATTGACCGTGCAGGTCTTGTAGGAGCAGATGGTGAGACACATCAAGGTGTATATGATATTTCATTCTTGCGTCATATGCCGAATTTAGTGCTAATGATGCCTAAGGATGAAAACGAAGGGCAGCATATGGTAAATACGGCAATTTCATATGATGCTGGTCCGATTGCAATGCGTTTCCCACGTGGTAATGGACTCGGTGTCCCTATGGATGAGGAATTAAAGTGTATCCCGATTGGGTCATGGGAAGTTCTTAGAGAGGGAAGCGACGCAGCAATTTTGACCTTCGGAACGACAATTGGTATGGCAATGAGTGCGGCGGAAATTTTAGAAAAGCAAGGAACATCTGTGAAGGTTATAAATGCAAGATTTATTAAACCATTAGATGAAGCAATGCTTACAGAATTGTTCAAGCAGCAAATGCCAATATTAACGATAGAAGAAGCAGTTCTTCAAGGTGGATTTGGAAGCTATGTGCTTGAATATGCACAAGAAGCTGGCTTTGGGTCCACTGTGATTGACAGAATGGGAATTCCTGATCAGTTTGTTGAGCATGGTGATGTAGATTCCTTATTAGCAGAAATTCATTTAACAACAGAAGAAGCAGTTAAAAGAATTAACTCGATTGCGAGAAAAAAACAAAAAAGGGCTTAGATAATAAATGAAGAAAGAACGCATAGATGTTTTATTGGTGGAGCAAGGATTATTTGAAACGAGAGAAAAAGCAAAAAGAGCGATTATGGCTGGAATCGTCTATTGCGACGAAGAGAGATTGGATAAACCGGGAGAAAAAATCGCCGTGGAATCCAAGCTCACAGTAAAAGGTAAAACACTTAAATATGTAAGCCGCGGTGGCTTGAAGCTAGAAAAAGCACTTGAGGTGTTTGATCTAACTGCAAAAGACAAAGTATTGCTGGACATTGGCGCTTCAACAGGCGGTTTTACAGATTGTGCCTTGCAAAACGGTGCAAAATTGTCCTATGCATTAGATGTCGGTTATAATCAGCTGGCTTGGAAGTTAAGACAGGATGAAAGAGTTATTGTAATGGAACGCACGAATTTCCGGTATGTAACTCCTGCAGACTTGGAAGGAGAAATGCCAAACTTTGCATCGATAGATGTGTCGTTCATTTCATTAAAGCTGATTCTTCCTGTTTTAAAAACCTTACTTGCCTCAGGCAGTGATATTATTGCATTAGTGAAGCCGCAATTTGAAGCAGGCAGAGAGCAAGTTGGTAAAAAAGGAATTGTCAGGGATAAGAAGGTGCATGCAGATGTTCTGGAACGAATCATTGCATTTTCCAAAGAAGAAGGCTATCAAATCAAAAACCTTTCCTTCTCACCGATTACAGGCGGAGATGGGAATATTGAATTTCTTCTTCATCTTCACTGGTCAGAACTTGGCGGCGAAGACACTTTAGTTGATGTAAATGCAGTGGTTGATAGTGCGCATGAGGAATTGAAGAAAGCAAAGCAATAAGTTAATAAGGACTCTTCCAAAGGAATAAGTTCAACTTATTCCTTTTTGGATTGCAAAAGAATACATACAAATTATAGAATAAAGATACAATGAAATTACAAGGATATAGCAGTTTTTTGTCGAAATATAGGAATACAGCCTAAATGCCATTATTATAATAGGCTTATTAAAAGGGTAGACACCAAGCTTGCTTTACAAATCTAAAAAAACCAGTGGACATAATGTCCATTAAAGGAATGATAGTAATGAATAAAGGACAAAGGCATATTAAAATTAGGGATATTATCTCCAATAATGAAATAGAAACACAGGACGACCTTGTCGATGAGCTGAAAAATGCTGGATATAATGTAACACAAGCAACGGTTTCCAGAGATATTAAGGAGTTGCATCTTGTGAAGGTACCTCTGCAGGACGGACGATATAAATACAGCCTTCCAGCAGATCAGCGTTTCAACCCGCTGCAGAAATTAAAAAGGACACTAATGGATGCATTTGTAAAAATTGATTCTGCCGGCAATTTACTTGTATTAAAATCATTGCCAGGAAATGCCCAAGCTATTGGCGCATTAATTGATAATTTAGATTGGGATGAAATACTAGGAACTATTTGCGGTGATGACACATGTCTAATTATTTGTCGCACAGCAGAGGATGGCCAAATAATTACAGATCGTTTTCTTGATATGCTGTAAAAGAGGTGACATATTTTGCTTAATGAATTATCTATCAAAAACTTTGCCATTATTGAATCGCTTGCCGTCTCTTTCCGTAAAGGATTAACGGTTCTGACAGGGGAAACAGGTGCTGGGAAATCAATTATAATTGATGCGATTAACCTGCTTGTTGGCGGAAGAGGCTCCGCGGAATTTGTTCGTCATGGAGAGGAAAAAGCAGAAATTGAAGGGCTGTTTTATATTGAAAATGGACATCCTTGCTTTTTGAAAATGCAGGAATTTGGTATAGATATTGAAGAGGGTACGATTATCCTTAGAAGAGATATTTCCGTTTCCGGTAAAAGTGTTTGCCGCATTAACGGAAAGCTTATTACTATCTCCACATTAAGAGAGATAGGCTCAAGTCTTATTGATATACATGGTCAGCATGAGCATCAGGAATTGATGGATGAAACAAAGCATCTCATGCTTCTTGATACGTATGCAGCTTCAGAGCTTGCGCCAGTGTTTAAGGAATATGAAGGTTTATATCGTACGTATACCCAAACACAAAAAAAACTGATGAATTTGACTGAAAATGAACAGCAAATGGCGCATCGTCTCGACTTACTAACATTTCAGCACCAGGAAATCATCAATGCAAACTTACAGAAAAATGAAGATGACGAATTGCTGGAGGAAAAAAAGCGCCTCGGCAACTTTGAAAGAATTTTCGAAAGCATCCAAACAGGATACACAGCCTTAAAGGGTGAGCAAAAAGGGCTTGACTGGCTTGGTGAAGTGATGGGGCATATGGAAGAAGCTGCAAGTCTTGACCCGGAATATGCAGATATTTCCGAGTCTGTGTCTAACAGCTTTTATATTCTTGAGGATGTTGCAAGCAGGTTGAGAAACAGCCTTGATTATCTCGAATATGATCCTGCACGGCTTAATAGTATTGAAGCAAGGTTGAATGAAATTAATTCACTTAAGAGAAAATATGGAAAATCTGTTGATGAAATACTAGAATATGCTGCTAAAATTGAGGAAGAGCTAGAAACACTTCAAAATAAAGAAACACATATTGATATGCTCGAAAAAGAATTATTAAGCATAAAAAAGGATTTGCTTGTTGAAGCAAATGAACTTAGCTCCCTTCGCAAAAAAGCAGCTATTCGATTAACAGACGATATTCATCATGAATTGAAAGAGCTTTATATGGAGAAAACCATCTTTGAGGTAAGATTTAACTCAGACGAGGATAATATCTCCAAAGCAGGGATGGATAATGTGGAATTTTATATATCTACAAATCCAGGCGAACCGCTTAAGCCTTTGTCTAAAATAGTCTCAGGTGGAGAGCTGTCGAGGATGATGCTCGCGTTAAAGAGCATTTTCTCGAAGCATCAAGGTGTCACTTCCATCATTTTTGATGAGGTGGATACAGGCGTAAGCGGCAGAGTCGCACAGGCAATTGCAGAAAAAATTTCAAGTGTCTCAGCTGGCTCTCAAGTGCTTTGTATTTCCCATATGCCTCAAGTAGCGGCAATGTCTGATACACATCTTTACATTGCAAAAGCAATTCATGATGGACGGACATCTGCAACAGTTACTCCATTGGAAACACAGGATAAAATAAAGGAAATTGCGAGAATGATTTCCGGAACTGAAATAACGGATTTAACAAAAAAACATGCAAAAGAGCTGTTAAAATTGGCCCAAAAGGTCAAGAATAAAAGATAGAACAAGGAAACCCCTGTTTAACAGGGGTTTTTATTTTTAATAGGAAAAAATTGTATGAGATCATAACTACTAAAATAAATTGCATTTTGCTTAATTCGTTATTCACGTTTTACAAAATTGCTATTACTAACCAAAGTGTGCAGGTTTTTTATAGTTTTTACAGTAATAAATGATCACCATGCAGGCAAACTTATATATAAGCCAAGAATTTGGTGATTAGAAGCGAGGAGAGTGAATGATATGAAAATGGATTTCCTAAGAAAAATAATTGGTGGAATTCTCCTTGTTTCATTAATTTCTATATGCTTTAACAAACCCTTTCAAGAATATCTTCATATCCCAAAAAGCGTCACTATCTTTGAAGGCCAGAATACAGTGATAAGCAGTTCATCCATACCCGCATCAAGCATGGTTACGGAGGATAACTCAGTCGTTGCCCTAAGTCAAGATGAAGGGGAGTATTCGCTGCATGGTGAAGAGAATGGTAAAAACGAGATGGTTTTAGAGCTGGCAGGCTTTCCGATTAAAAAGGTTGATGTGAATGTTTTAAAGGACTTTAAAGTTATCCCTGGCGGACAATCTATCGGGGTGAAGCTAAATTCAGTTGGCGTACTGATTGTTGGACATCATCAGGTGAATACAGTGGAAGGCAAGGCATCACCAGGTGAAAAGGCTGGCATTAAAGTAGGAGATATGATTACAGAAATCAATGGCAAAAAAATTGAAAAGATGGCAGATGTGGCACCATTTGTCCAAAGTGCAGGAGAAACAGGAGAGCCGCTTAACTTAACAATATTGCGTGAAAAAGACACAATTAAAACTAAATTAGAACCTTTAAAGGAAAAAGGTTCCAACACATTTAAATTAGGCTTATATATTAGAGATTCAGCAGCTGGCATTGGAACGATGACGTTCTATCATCCTGAATCAAAAAAATATGGAGCTTTAGGTCATGTTATTTCTGATATGGATACAAAAAAACCAATTGTCGTGGATGACGGTGAAATTTTACGTTCAACTGTCACTAGCATTGAAAAAGGTGAAAATGGCAACCCAGGTGAAAAGCTGGCACGCTTCTCCTCTGACAAAGAAGTAATCGGCAATATTACCACAAACAGCCCATTTGGAATTTTCGGTGAACTGAATAGAGGAATGACAAATGGAATCATGGATAAGGCTATGCCAATCACATTATCAGATCAGGTGAAAGAGGGACCAGCCCAAATTCTAACTGTTGTTGATAATGATGTAGTGAAGCTATTTGATATTGAAGTGGTCAGCTCTGTACCGCAAAAGTTCCCAGCAACAAAAGGAATGGTAATCAAGGTTACAGACAAAGAGCTTCTCAAGAAAACAGGGGGCATTGTTCAAGGGATGAGCGGAAGCCCAATCATTCAAGATGGTAAGTTGATTGGTGCCGTTACCCATGTGTTCGTAAATGACCCGACAAGCGGATATGGTGTCCATATTGAATGGATGCTGAATGAAGCAGGAATTGACATATATGAAAAAGGAAAGCAAAAAGCTTCCTAAATAAGTAAAAGCGCACCATTACGGTGCGCTTTTACTTATAGGTTTGAAAAGATAAAATCAAGCAAGATGCCGATTCCTAAAAACAACCCAAAAAATGTATTTGTTTGTGCCGTTGATTTCATCGCAATTGGAGTTTCACTGCGACTTCCTTTAAAGCCTTTAATTGCTTGAATCGGTTTTTTAATGCTAAGAAACACAATTAATAACCACGGACTGCTGATACCAAATATCACAAGGCCAAGTACCCAAATATAAGAGATAATAAACAATGCAGCAAGAAGCTGAACAGCTTTTTCAAATCCCATTAAAATGGCAATTGTTTTTCGGCCGCCAAGTGTATCTTCCTCAATATCTCTTATATTGTTAGACAAGTTGATGCATCCGATTAAAATCGCAATTGGCACTGATATTAAAATGCTTTGTTCATTAACAAAACCTGTTTGAATATAGAAGGAAATCAAAATGAAGATCGTTCCCATGCAAATACCTGAAAATAATTCACCAAATGGTGTATATGCAATAGGAAGCGGCCCACCTGTGTAAAGATAGCCAATAGCCATTCCTAACACCCCAACAAGGGCAATCCACCAGCTTGTGCTCATGCAGATATACACACCAAGTAATAGGGAAGCAGTATATAAGGCAATCGCCAAGTTCATCACTGTTTTTGGCTTCATGCCATGCCTTACGATAGCTCCTCCAATTCCTACTGATTCAGCTGTATCTAATCCTCTAATGAAATCATAGTATTCATTGAACAAATTAGTAGCTATTTGAATGAACAAGCAAGCAAATAGCATGGCTAAAAACAAGCCAGTATGAATCTGTTCATATTGTAATGCTAAAACTGTCCCAATAAAAACGGGAACAAAAGAAGCAGTTAACGTGTGTGGTCTCGTCAGCTGCCACAATACTTTATGTGTAGGCTGATCGTTCTTTGCAACATTTTCCATAAAAAAAATCCTTTCTTTAAAACCATTTCTAAAAGTACAATATGTGAAAGTCCACCTTATATAATAACTTAAATTTCCTATCAGCAACAAGAGCGTATTCATAAAATCGCCATCTTTTTTTAGTTATAAAAATCTAAAATGTGCTGTTTTCTTTTATATTCTTTAAAATATAGCGTGTTTATTAATTAATTCTTTATTATTACCATATATAGGGTGTATAATAAATCTATAAAGATTTTTCGACAAATGTTCATCTAGGGATGTAAAATGGCGAATGAGGTCGAAAATGAGAGAATTCATGAGAAAAAACGAGTTTTTCTATATTTTTTTATAAAATCAAAGGAATTTTAGTTACTTTGTCGAAATTGTCATTTAGAATAAAGAATAAATAGAGAGATATGGATATTGAGGAGGAAACTATCATTGAAGAAAATACAAGTATGTGTCGTCGATGACAATAGAGAGCTTGTTGGATTGCTTGAGGAGTACATAAATTCTCAAGAGGATATGGAAGTTGTCGGTATTGCTCATAACGGACAGGAATGTTTGGAATTATTGGAAGACATTCAGCCTGATGTAATGCTTTTGGATATCATTATGCCTCATTTGGATGGTCTGGCGGTTTTGGAAAGAATGAAGCAGCTGAATATTCCTTCGATGCCAAACGTTATTATGCTCACAGCCTTCGGACAAGAGGATGTTACGAAAAAAGCTGTTGATCTTGGCGCATCCTACTTTATACTTAAACCATTTGATATGGATTATTTAGCAAGTCATATCCGCCAAGTAAGCGGCAAGTCGAATAGTTTTGCTCGCAAAAGCACAACATCCACTTCTTATAGATCACAACAAGAGCAAAAACCAAGAAATCTTGATGCAAGCATCACAAGCATTATCCATGAAATCGGCGTACCAGCACATATTAAAGGATACCTTTATTTAAGGGAAGCAATCTCCATGGTATACAACGATATCGAATTGTTAGGATCCATCACAAAAGTACTTTACCCTGACATCGCTAAAAAATACAATACAACTGCAAGCCGTGTAGAGCGGGCAATTCGTCATGCTATTGAAGTCGCTTGGAGCAGAGGCAATATCGATTCCATCTCCACCTTGTTCGGCTACACTGTCAGCATGTCCAAAGCAAAGCCGACGAACTCAGAATTTATCGCGATTGTGGCAGATAAGCTGAGATTGGAGCATAAGGCTTCTTAAAGAAGTGGCCCTGTTTCTGACTAAGTTTTGTTTTAATTAGTTTTATTATTTGTAAAAGCACTTCCTGGTTATTGAGTTTATAATGAACTTAATAAACAGGAAGTGCTTTTTTCTTTAAAATTAGTTATATTTTTCGGATTAAAATAGCAAGCAATACATTTGCAGTATTGGGTAAATGCACTAACTTTCCATTCCATAAAAAAAAACGGCTTTAATAGCCGTTAATTGTAGTAACCGTATTAATATCATTTACTTAACGCAGGTAAATATTTTTTATCCATTTTAACGGCAATAATGGCTAGAAACTTCTGTACAGTCATACTTTCCTCTGCTTTTGTGTACCAAGATAACTTGGAGCCATAATCTTCCCCATCATAATTTACGCTGCGGGGCGTATAGCTTTTCAGTTTAGATGTTTCGGTGTAATCAAAATCAATAATTAAAAACTTGCCGTCTTGTGTTTCCATTTTAACAACATATCTAGGACGTGCGTAGTCAGGTTTGTACTTTGTCCCTATAATTTTAGCTTTAGTTCTCATAATGATCTCCTTTATCGGGATTAACACCTACCACAAGTAATAGTAGAGAAACAAGAAATTTACTAAAATTATTTAAAGTGCTTATTGACAAGCATACCACAGTAAATTAAATAAGTATATGTAAGGCGAACAATGGCTCTTGTTAGTAAAGTAATTATTACTATACATATAGTAGATCTTTTTCCCATTCATAAATAGAAAGTATAAAACGAATAGGAGAAGCTTTAAAAGTCACTTTCCGTTTTTTTAAGCGATTTTAAGCATTTATGCTTCCTAAAATAAGATCGAGAAATCTCTTTGCTTTCATTAGCAAGGAGGTTTTTTTTTGACAAAACAACGCAATATTCAGCCGGAAAATACTTATGTAAGTAAAAAAAGTAAAAAAAGAGACCGTGGTTTGAAACGGTCTTTCAAGCTGGGCTGGAATCACATCCATTTTTTTGCCCATAATTCTACTACATCCAATGCTTTGCCTAGTTCATGGCCTTTTTTTGTTAAGGAATATTCGGTGCGTATCGGTCTTTCTGTAATAACATTGCGAATGACGATGCCGTGATGCTCTAGGTCCTTAATTCGTTCATTAAGCATACGTTTGCTGAGATCTGGAATAAAGCTGTGAATTTCGCTGAATCGCTTCGGCTCATCCATCAGTGCATGGATAATAAGGCCAGTCCATTTCTTGCTGATGAATTGGTACAGCTTCTCCACCTTTTCACTTAAATTGCGCGGAGTCTTTTCTTCGCTCATTTCATTCATCCTCATTTTTTTAGTTATTAATGATAACCAATATATTATAAATAACATAGTTAAATAATTAAAAAAATCACCCTTACTTACATAATATCATATAAAGCGGTTTCATTAAATTGGTTTGTGACAATTCTGTGGCAGTGACCGTTGACGAAGAAAAAATAGGGGAGTAATATCTGTAACGTAAATTAACCAGTTAACTTTAAGTAACCAAGTTGAAGGAAGAAGGAATAGAAGATGAGCAAAGTTATTTTCTTAGAAAAAGACGGTTCCATTCATACAGCATTAAAAGGTAAAGATGTTTTAGCAAATCCATTGCTGAACAAAGGAGTTGCCTTTACAGAAAAAGAAAGAGAGGAGCTTGGCCTAAACGGTATCTTGCCTCCGGCAGTGTTGACTCTTGAAGAGCAAGTGCAAAGAGCGTATGAGCAATTCACATCAAAGTCGACTAATTTAGAGAAAAACAATTCATTAAATGATTTGTTTAACCGTAATGTCGTTTTATATTACAGACTGTTGACAGATCATTTAAGTGAAATGCTGCCAATCGTTTACACACCAACTGTTGGTCAATCTATCCAAGAATACAGCCATGAATACCATCGTCCAGGTGGAGTTTACCTGTCTATTAATGATTTAGACGGTATTGAGCAAGCTCTTGCAAATACAGGTGCTTCTTCAGATGATATTGATTTAATCGTAGCAACTGACTCTGAGAGCATTTTGGGTATTGGTGACTGGGGTGTTGGCGGTATCAATATTGCAATCGGAAAATTAGCTGTTTATACTGCTGCAGCTGGTATCCATCCTAAACGTGTATTACCAGTAGTGCTTGATGCAGGTACAAATAATGAAAAACTAATTAACGACCCATTATATATCGGTAACCGTCATGAAAGAATTCGCGGTGAAAAATATAATCAGTTCATTGATGCATATATCGAAAAATCCCTTGAAATGTTCCCGAATGCATTGCTGCACTGGGAGGATTTCGGTAATGTAAATGCGCGTCATATTATTGAAAAATATAAAGATAAAGTTTTAACATTCAATGATGATATTCAAGGTACAGGTGCTGTTACATTGGCAGGTATTCTTTCTGGTCTTAAAATCAAAAATGAATCATTGAAGGACCAACGCATATTAGTGTTTGGACCAGGAGCTGCAGGTATTGGGAACGCAGATCAAATGAAAGATACGATGGTTCTTGAAGGTTTGACAGAGGAAGAAGCATGTGCAAGATTCTGGGCTGTAGATCACAGAGGTCTTTTAACAGATGGAATGGATGGAATTTTAAGCTTCCAAAAACCATATGTACGCCCTGAAGCAGAAGTTGCTGACTGGGAAAGAGAAAATGGCATCATTACATTGATGGAAACAGTTAAACATGTGAAGCCAACTATTTTAATTGGTACGTCAGGTGTTGCTGGTGCATTCACAGAAGCAATCGTGAAAGAAATGGCTAAACATGTGGAGCGTCCAATTATCATGCCAATGTCCAATCCAACTCATCTTGCAGAAGCAGTTCCTGCAGATTTGATTGAATGGACAGACGGTAAAGCGCTAATCGCAACTGGAAGCCCATTTGAACCTGTTGAATATAAAGGTGTAAGCTACGAAATTGGTCAATCCAATAATGCTTTCGTATTCCCAGGTCTTGGTCTTGGTTCTATTGTAGTTAAATCAAAATTAATCACAGACAGCATGTTTATTGCTTCTGCTGATGCAGTTGCGAAGCTTTGCGATACAAATAAAGAAGGAGCTTCCTTGCTTCCAAGCATTTCTCAGCTTCGTGAAGTGTCCTATGAAGTAGCGGTTGCTGTTGCTAAAGCAGCAATTGCAGACGGTGTCGCACAAAGCATACCTGCAAATGTAGAGGAAGCAGTGAAGGATGCTATGTGGTATCCAGTATATAAAGATATCGAAGTACTATAAGGATAAAGTTTTCAAGAAATAAGGCTTTAAAAAGGCGGCTTTTAATCATAGATAATTGATTAAAAGTCGAGTTTATTGCCTTTTAGAGCAGTCTCACTTATTTTTTGAAGTGAATAAAAACCTACTTAGATAATAGGTGGAGTAATAGTTTAATGAGCGTGTTTTAAACACGCTATATTTTGGGGGATTTGAATTATGGGTATAGGTCAAATATTTATTATATTAATACCAATTTTCTTTGTCATTATTTTAGGATACTTGGCAGGATATTTTAAGAAGTTTGATGCAGCATCATCTAAAGGTTTGAACACACTTGTGACTAAGTTTGCGTTGCCTGCGCATTTATTTGTCGGGATTACAACAACTTCTAAACAAACTTTAATTGATAAATGGCCGTTCTTTGTAACGATGTTCATTGGAATTATCGGCTTCTATGTTGTTCTTTTACTGATTTCACGTTTCGTATTTAAAACATCTACAACTCCTGCATCTATGTTTTCGTTAAATTCTACGCAGCCATCATTTGCATTTATGGGTATCCCTGTATTAGGGAGCATCTTTGGTGCAGATGCAGTTGCGATTCCTATTGCGATTACTGGTGTAGTAGTTAATGCGCTTCTTGATCCTTTGGCTAGTATTATCGGTACAATTGGCCAGTCAAGTGCCAATGCGAAGGAAAAGGGACAAAGCTTGTGGAAAGTAACGATTTCTTCTATCTTGCATGGATTGTCTGAACCACTTGCATGTGTACCGTTGCTTGGTGTCGTTTTAATTCTTTGCGGTTTCCATTCACCAGACATATTGGCAGACAGCTTAGACGAAATTGGTTCCATCACTTCAGGTGCTGCTTTGTTTGCAATTGGTGTAACAATCGGTATCCGTAATATTAAGTTTAGTAAAATTGCCATCGGTATTGCTTTCATTAAAGCAATCATTCATCCACTAGCGATGGTTCTGATTGCTCTTATGATGGGATTATCTAAAACAGATATGACAAATGCAATTCTATTGGTTGCTTTCCCAGGTTCAGCAGTTGCTGCCATGATTGCAACTAGATTTGAGACATTGGAAGCTGAAACAGCATCCTCCTTTGTCCTGAGTGCTATCCTGTCCTTAATTACATTACCAATCTTCTTGTCCTGGTTAATGTGACGAAAAGACAAAAGATGGCTTGGGCATTAGTGTATAAGCTCTAAGTCGAAGAGGCTAGGACATAAGTAAGTGAACCAGCGTATAGACCGAACTACTTAATCAAC